>Ga0255198_1000023_pt1 | contig 49583 bp, 43 predicted proteins | sample Miss_Law_RepC_8h_FD_188421 | JGI IMG/M metagenome (GOLD analysis project Ga0255198, IMG submission 188421) | Freshwater microbial communities from Mississippi River, Louisiana, United States - Miss_Law_RepC_8h | ecosystem: Environmental > Aquatic > Freshwater > River | place: USA: Louisiana...
TCGAAAAGTTTTAACCAGAGTGCAAACCTGATTTTCATGAGTAGGCTCAAAAAGAATTTTACATTGTCCACCGACCCCTAAAGTCGTAAGTCGCCCGAAAGAAATATTTTCTCGGTGAGGAATGGAGCGAATTGAATCAGGAAGAGTAGGCATGATTCTAGTTTAAGGTTGCAGAGACCCTTAGAGAAGTTAGGATGAAACTATGCGATGGTTGAGTTTAGATCATGGAACCAAACGATTGGGCCTAGCCGTATGCGATCCCTCTGAGTTCCTTTTCACTCCTAAAGGTGTTTGGCTCATGGAGGAATCGTCCATCCTCCCTCGTTTGATTCAGTTTTGCCAAGAAGAAGGGATCCAGGCTCTTTGTGTAGGCTTCCCTCAACATCAAGATGGCTCGCCGAGTTTAACCGCCCCTGCCGCGAAATCGTTTGCCCATGAATTAGCTCGCGCTACCGGTCTTCCATTGAAGATGATCGGAGAACACCTGACCAGCGCCATGGCTGAGACCCGTATGCGAGAGGAAGGGGTTCCTGCAGGTCAATTCTCCCAATGGATTGATGCTTATGCCGCCATGATTATTTTAGAAGAGTGCATCAGTGAACGTCGCCGCCAGGGCCGGCCGCTGGATCAGATTTAACCCGCTAGCGAGATCTGGTGCTGACAAACTTGAGCAAGGGTTTGGTTATGAGTCACAATCAAAGTCGTGGGCTTAAGATGTTGATGAAGTTTCTGTATAAAGCTAGTAATAAGATCAGCCGTTAGGGGGTCCAGATTGCCGGTTGGCTCATCGAGGAGCCACAAGGAGGGTTTCCTTACCATTGCCCGAGCGAGTCCAATTCTAGAGGCTTGACCTCCGCTTAGTTGATGAGGAAAACGGTCGGCCAAGCCCTCGCAACCGACCTCATGGAGTAAGGATTTCCCCCAGGCCTCATCCCAGTCTCCATCGAGTTTCATGGGAATAAGGACGTTCTCTAGAACGGTAAATTCGGGAAGGAGTCGAGGATCTTGAAAAGTCAGTCCTATGTATTGTCTTCTAAAAAGTGAAGAGGAGATCGAATCTGAGGGATTCATCAGGTGAGACCCTAGATGAATCGATCCCGATTGCCAACCATCAAGACCCGAAAGACAATTAAGCAAAGTGGTCTTGCCGACCCCGCTGGGACCCACGAGGGCATTAAGGCTACCCGGCGTTAAGGCCATGGAAAAATTGTTCAAGACGGGGCGTTCTGACCCAGGATAACGTTTGGAAAGTTGCTGAACGTCAACTCGGAGACTCATCTAGATCAGCTCCACCAATTTGAGATAGAGGGTGTGGGTAGCTAGTGCATCTCCTAACGCGGTATGGCGCTGATCTTCCGCCACATGAATCGCAAAATGGCGAAAAAGCTCATCACTGCTAAGTCGCATTTGAGGTAGTTTTCGTTTTTCTCTTAGGGCTTTGGCAATGCTATGTGTATCGACGGTTCGATGATGAAAACGAGATTCCATATCAATACCGTTTAAGGCAAGAAAGCGTTTCATAAATTCAAAATCAAAAGAAATATTATGCCCCACCAAGGTAATAGGCTCGGAACCAAAATGGCGTTCGCAAAAAAGCAAGACGCTCTCAATCACCGCCTTGTGTTCGAGGGCAGACTCATGGTGAGTCACCAAATTGATTCGGTTTACTTTTAATCCTCCAGCCGAAACGACATAGGGTTCATGCCGAACCTTGACTTCGAGGGTCTCTAGTACGTTAGATCCCTCGCAGGCAACGAAACCTAAGGTTAGAAGGCTATGGGTTTGGGGATCCAGGCCCCCCGTTTCCGTATCGAATACTAAATAGCGGTTCATGAGGACCTCATGGAATCTATGGGATGGAGTCGAGCGGCGACCCGAGCCGGATATTTTGAGGCTAGCCAAGACACGCTGAGAGGAAACAGGATAGCGATCAAGATGTCGGTGACGTGGAGGCGAAAAGGAACATAGGTGATGAAATCATAGACGGCCGAAGGCAGTGGAATCCACCGGTATCGGTCCGCTAAATAACAAAAAGGGAGAGCGAATAGCAATCCCCCCGCGGTTCCCCGCAAACCCATATGAAGTCCTTGCCGAGCAAAAGCACCCTCAATTTGCTTGGGGGTGGCCCCGAGGGCAAGTAATACGCCCAGATCCCTTTTCTTTTCAGTGACCAGCAGAATGAGGCTTGCCACAATATTGAATACTGCAATGCAGACGATCACGCCAATGAGGGAGGTAAAAAGCCATTTCTCAACGCGAAGCGCAGAAAATAAAGCACGATTCGTATCCCGAAGATCGGACGCCACGAATTGTCCCCCAATTTTTTTCAATACGGCAGATTTAATATCAGTAATGTCGTCGGTAGAGCGGGTTCGGACATCAATCATTTCAGCTTGTTGTGTCCGGGCCAGCCTCATGGCGTCATTGAGATGTATAAAGGCCCAACTTCGATCAAATTCACCAATGTCACTTCTAAAAATACCGGCTATGCGGTAGGCGGCCACCTTGGGCTGGCTCCCCGTAGGCCCTAAACTTAAACGAAAGTAGGCAACTGATATTTCAGAGCCAACTGTGAGGCCCAGGCGTTCAGCTAATTGCTGGCCAATCACTATTTCTCCCTCCTCGAGACGAGAAATTGAATAGGGTTCGAGACTAGAAAAAATAGTCGAAGTCATTTCCGCTGAAGCAGGATCAATCCCCTTGATGATTAAAGGCTCGGGAGGGAGATCCCGGTCAGCGACGCGTAAGAGGCCCTTTTCCATTCGCATTGGACTCGCCCCTACGACCCCGGGTGTGTTTCTTATTTCACCCAGGACGCGAGGAAGATCCTGAATATCCCCAAGGCGCGGAGCTACTGCAAAGTGAGCAGTTGCACTAAATATATTTTTTTGTATTTCATCATGAAATCCGTTCATCAGGGCCATGCATAACAACATGGCTGATACGCCAAGGGCAATGCCGCCTGTGGCTAATTGACGCATTAATTTGATAAATGACCCCCGACCGGTCGCATGTAAATAACGGTGGGCTAAAAACCCTTCAAATGAAGTCATATCTTTCTATTATCGCCTAGGGATATGATCAAAGACGGAGAAGTGAATTTTCGCATGAACGAGACGCCTACCCGCTGTTTTTTAATCGCCCACCAAGGGCCACGAGAATCCCAAGATCCTATCGAAGATCACTTAGTTGAACTCAATCAGTTAGCCATGAGTTGTGGAATGCAGGTCGTGGGCCAAAAAAGACTCAAGCGCCCTAAAATCTCCTCCCAAACCTTTTATGGTCCTGGGCAGATTGAAGAATTAACGCTTGAAGCACGTGCCGTGGGGGCCCGGTTTCTTATTTGTGATGATGAACTCTCGGGCAGCCAAAGCGTAGCGATTGAGCGCCTTAGCAAAATGGTTTGTATGGATCGAACTCGCCTGATTCTTAAAATTTTTGAACAGCGAGCTAAAACCAAGGAAGCAAAAGCTCAGGTCGAACTCGCTCGTCTACAGTATGAACTTCCTCGTCTTAAGGGTGTCTGGCGCCACTTGAGTCGCCAAGGGGGAGGCCTTGGTTTAAGGGGAGGCGCGGGTGAAACCCAGCTGGAAGTGGAGCGACGCATTTATGGTCAAAAGATATCCACCCTTAAGAAGGAACTTTCTCATGTCCAGCGGGTTCGAGAAACTCAGCGATCGGGTCGATCTCCTGCGATTCCTCGCGTCGCCCTCGTGGGTTATACCAATGCCGGTAAAACCTCTCTTTTAAAACAACTCACGGGTGCAGGTGACCCTCAGGACCTACTTTTTGCAACGCTCGATACGACGACCCGACGGGCATGGCTTGGGCCCAATTATGATGAAGCGACTGGGCAGGGAACGGGTGAGCCGAAAACATGTTTGATTTCCGACACGGTCGGTTTCATACGAAAGCTTCCCCATCAGTTGGTCGCTGCCTTTCGAAGTACCCTGAGTGAGGTTAGGACTTCGGACGCCCTATTGGTGATCTTAGACGCCTCAAGTCCAGATCTAGGAGATCATCTCAAAACGGTTACCCAGACGCTTCGAACCATCGGATGTGAAGATGACTTTGATCTCCAGCCCCGTATTTTGATTCTTAATCAAGTTGACAAGCTATCTCGACCCCAGCGGTTGGATTTGGCTAAGCAATTCCCTGGAGCGATTCAGATGTCGACCCGAGACGGACTGGGGGTCGACGAGCTGAAGGACTGGCTTAGAGAACTGGTGCCGGGACCTCCCAAGCCAAGAGATCTTGAGTGGTGGGAGCGAGGAGAATCCATCCCTACAATTTTGAGAGATACTCAACTATCCCTTGAGGAAGCTAAATCTTTTTGAAGCCGTGTGAGTCCCCAGAGTAAGGCCCCTGCAAGAACCATGCGAATTGCAAAAAACTGAACACTGAAGCGATGGACTTGATCACGAGTCTGGGTGAGTTCACTTAAGTAGGATTCCGTTGGTGAAGGGAGTGCTGTTAGTGCCGTCATGGTCGAATCTAATTTGGGGGTAAGAATGAAACTACTCCCTAAACAAAAGATAAGTGCCGTCAGAATAGCAAAGTTCCATAATTTATCGGAGGTGACAGGAAGAGAGTCTTTGGTGTGACGCATCCATCGGGGTAGACCACTTAAAAGCCATCCCCCACCGAAGGCTATCCAAGCAAGTAAATCAAGGCGTTCGACTATCCGACCCGCTAGGGCACCGGCCGTAGCTCGCGGTAGATACGAAAATAAAATAGGGGAAGAGAGGGCAAACCCGAGGCTCATACCAAGCCATAGGGCTAGAAGAGTAAAGCTAAGACGATCCCATAAAATTTGACGGGGATGCATCATCCGCCCCATTCGTTATAGGGAATCCCGTTTTCTCCCGTATCGGAGGATCCGCTTCGGACACGCCAGATTCCGAGTTCTTGATTGGGCGCATCGGGATCGGAAGGTTCCGTCTCGGTTTGCCAGGTCTCTCTCGAATTGGTCATAGGATCAATGGGAATCGATCGAAGATAGCCCAGATCAACTAGGGCACTCAACGAACTTGGATAGCGCCCTCGATCCGAACGATGTTGCTCTAAGGCATGATTAATCTGAAAAAGGTTCTCGCGTAAAACGGCTTCCCGAGCCGTCTTAACTTTATATTGATAGCCCACCAGGGCAATGGTGCTCAAAATAGCAATAATGGTGAGTACGGTTAGGAGTTCTAAGAGGGTGAACCCCTTTATGGATCGGCGCATTAGAGAACGCCTCTTTTTTTCTGATCGAGCTCAATAGAATCATAGAGGGCTTGAAAATTACCCTCGCCAAAGCCCATGTTGCCTCGACGCTGTATGATTTCAAAAAAGAGAGGACCGATCTGATCTTCTGTAAAAATCTGCAAAAGATAGCCCGTCGTATCCCCATCAATTTGAACACGTAATTCTTCCGCGGTGGCTAGGCTCTCCCGGACTTGATACCCACCTTTAGCAATACGACTGGGTAGAAGATCATAGTAGGTTTGAGGAATTTCAAGAAAACGAAACCCCTGGCTTTTAAGAGCTCTCAGCGTACTAAAAATATCATTGGTTGACATCGCGATGTGCTGGATACCCTGGCCCTTATGGCGATTGACATATTCCTGTACTTGGCTTTTATCATCCGTGGGCTCATTGATGGGAATCATAATTCGGTTATCAGAGCTTTGGACGACCTTGCTGTTGAGACCTGTACCCAATTGTCCTCGGATATTAAAGGTACGCGTAACCACGAATCCAAAAACATCTTCATAAAATTTGACCAATTCATCCATCTCGCCCGGTCCTACATTATTGGTGAGATGGTCAATCCGAACCAGTCCGGGAGTACAAAGAGCCGGAAGCGGGTCAAGAGAAAGGCCAGGCCAAAAGGGTTCACAAGCACCTTCCCGTTCGATGAAGTAATTCAGTACATCGCCCACACCCTGAATCGCAGCAAAATGAATACGTCCACTCCCTAGGTGGTGAGTTTCGGGAGGAACGACAAGTCGACCCCCGCGTTTTAAGGCTTCTTTCAAAGCATGATCAAGAGACGCCACCTGGAAATTGAGAGCCCAAGCACCCTCGCCGTGCTTCTTGAAGTATTGGCCGGCAAGATGTTCCTCATTTGCTTCAAAGATCAGGATATCCATCCGCTCTTGGCGAAGATGGATTTGTCGTCCCCAAGGTGCCTTTTGGCTGGCCACTCGGGCAAATCCTAAGCGCCGATAAAGGAGTTCGAGTTTTTCGATGGAGCCGGTCAGTTGTAAATGATCGATGCGAATCAGTTGCAGAGGATTGGTGGCCTCAGCGGCGGAGCCTCGTGTGAAGTCATACGTTGGATTTGCCATACTCGATAACCCCGATCGATAACCCTTTCCTTTAGGATAACGCTAAGTTTAATGTTAGCCCCAAGCTGATAGCAGAGCCCTATTCAGCGGAGATTTAATTGAGACTCGTCGCAACCACTTTTTCTGTTGTGAAGAATTCCAAGAGGTCTCCCTCAGCCACTTGGTTATAACCGTCGATACCGATACCACAATCTAATCCATTCTTTACTTCACTGACGTCATCCTTAAATCGCTTCAGGCTGATAAGTTTTCCAGTGAAAACCACCTCTTTTTCACGAAGAACTCTTACTTGTGCTCCACGATTGACTTTGCCCTCTGTGACAAAAGAACCTGCAATCACTAATTTACCCGATTTGAACAATTGGCGGATCTCGGCACGACCCAAGAAGGTTTCTTTCTCCGTGGTATCAAGCAGGCCGATCATAGCGGCTTGTATTTCTTCGGTGACTCGATAAATAACTTCGTGAAATCTGAGATCAACGCCTTCGTCTTTAGCTAATTCAGCGGCTTTACGCTCAGCCTTAGTATTAAAACCGATCACGATGGCTTTTGAAGCTTCGGCTAAAAGTACATCATTCTCATTGACCGTTCCTACGGCAGTATGGAGAAGTCGAACGCGAATCTTATCCGTCGAAAGGGCTTCAAGTTGTCCCGACAAGGATTCGACGGAGCCTTGCGTATCTGCTTTGATAATTAAAGGGAGTTCTTTGATTTGACCCTCTTTGATCGTACTAAAAATATTTTCAAGAGTGACCCGTTGTTTTCGAAGGCTATCTTGTTTCGCTTTTTCTTGCCGGAAGCCGACGATATTTCGAGCTTTATCTTCGCTTTCGACAATTTGGAATTTGTCACCGGCAGCAGGCACTTCTTCAAACCCTAGGATTTGAACTGCACTCGAAGGTCCCGCCTCTTTGAGACGCTTACCTCGATCATCAAACATAGCTCGGACCCGGCCCATAGTCGATCCCGCAATAAAGATCTCCCCCTCGCGGAGAGTTCCTTGCTGAACAAGGACGGTTGCAACGGCTCCTCGACCTTTGTCTAGGCGTCCCTCAAGAATACTTCCGCTTGCCGCGGCATCGACTACGGCTTTGAGATCCTTCAGATCAGCTACGAGCAAAATCGTCTCTAAAAGTTCATCCAACCCTAGTTTCGTTTTAGCACTGACGGATACGGAAGGAACATCCCCTCCGTAGGTTTCCGTTTGAATTGAATATTGTAAAAGTCCTTGTTGAACTTTATCGGGATTAGCACCGGCTTTATCCATTTTATTGATCGCAACAATGATGGGAACATTCGCTGCTTTAGCGTGATTAATGGATTCAATCGTTTGAGGCATGACCCCATCATCAGCTGCCACTACTAAGATCGCAATATCCGTGACTTTGGCCCCCCGGGCTCTCATTTTAGTGAAGGCTTCATGACCGGGTGTATCAATAAAAACGATACGCCGTGATGTTTGAGTATTTTTATCTTTTACTTCGACATGATAAGCACCAATATTTTGCGTGATGCCTCCCTTTTCACCCGAAGCCACTTTGGTCTCTCGAATCGCATCCAGTAGCGACGTTTTACCATGGTCGACATGACCCATGATGGTGACCACGGGGGCCCGCGGAGTCTTATCACCTTGTATTTCAGCTTCTTCAGCAATGATTTGAACGTCTTCTTCGAAAGAGACAATATCGGATAGGTATCCGAATTCTCTTGCAATTTCCTTAGCGAGTTCAGTGTCTAAAGGTTGGTTAATGGTAGCGAGAATACCTCGATGGAAAAGTTTTGCCATAACATCTTTGGCCGGCCGCTTACATTTTTCCGCTAATTCTTTAACCGTCACCCCTTCGGATAGCATGACAATGCCAATTTCGTCTTGAATGTACTCTTCAGCTATTTCTTTGACTCGAGAGTGGGGTTGGCGGAGTTTAAGTTCCATCTCCTCGGCTTCTTGTATCTCTTTCTTTTTCTTTCGACCCCCAATGCTCAGCGAGCGCCCCGGCCCCTTCAAGGTGGCTGGATCAACCGGTCCCGTTGGAATATTGATACCGGGTCGACCTCCGGGTCCACCGGGACGACCGGAACCCATGCCCGGTCGACTCCCCGGTCGACCTCCGGGTCCACCGGGACGACCGGAACCCATGCCCGGTCGACTCCCCGGTCGACCTCCGGGTCCACCGGGACGACCGGAACCCATGCCCGGTCGACCTGAACCTGGAGCTCGAGGGGTAGGAAGGGTAATGCGGCCAAGATCCTTGCGCTCACTTGGGGGAGTATTTTGACTGATTTTGATGATGCTCGTGGTATCGGGTTTGTAGACACCAATTTCTCCACGAGGAGGCAAGTATTTGGGTCGTCCTGTTGGACTGCTCCCGTGCTTCACTTCACCTTTTGAGGTGTTGGTCGCCGTTTGTAGTTTAACCGTGGCGGTGGATTGAGGTTGGGGTTTAGAGGTTTGAGGAAGGACTAAGCGCGGAGGTAAAGCCTTAACGGAAGAGGGTGCTGGTATCGATGAAACCGGATGATCTAAAGTAGATTCGGTGGCTTTGGACTCAGGGGCAGCTATCACGTCCTCGGAAACGGGAGGGCTCGCTTTTTTCAGTATCGGTTTGGCTGGTTTCGACGCTTCGACTTCAGTCGTAGGAGGCAGGGTTTTTTTAGTAACTTTGACGGGGGGTTTCCCGATTGCCTTAGGAGAGGTAGTTGAATTTCCCGACTGGAGAATTTTTTTAACTTCTGTAACTTGATCATCAGACAAAGCAGAACTATGACTCTTTTTGTCAACTAAGCCCATGCGATTTTTGAGCACATCGATGAGATCTGCATTCGACATTCCCAACTCTTTGGATAATTGGCTGATTCGGGTCATGGAGATGGGATACCTCGGTGAAGGGGAAGTTGGTTAAAAAATTAGGATATATCTTCTGGAACTGAAAGAGGAGCCGACGGGACTATCGACTTGTTTGTGCTGTCTTCTGCGACCGCTCGTTGTTGGTCTGCATGAGATCGGACGTCAATATTCCACCCGGTTAATTTGGCCGCTAAGCGGACATTTTGTCCGCGCTTACCGATGGCCACACTCAGTTGGTCATCGCTGACAATTACTTCAACGCGTCGCTCTTCTTCATTCATGATATTGACGCGAATCACTTTGGCTGGATTGAGAGCATGCGCAATAAATATGGTTGGATCCTCGTCGTAGCGGACAATATCAATCTTTTCTTTTTGGAGCTCACGAATAATGGCTTGAACACGGGAACCCTTTAAGCCAACACAAGCTCCGACCGGATCCACATCGGGATCTAAGGAGCGAACCGCAACTTTAGCTCGGTCGCCGGCTTCTCGGACGCAATTGGTAATGAGTACGGTCCCATCGTGGATCTCGGGAACTTCATTTTCAAAAAGCTGCACTAAGAGTCTTGGGTCCGTGCGACTCACTTGTACTTGAGCGTCCTTGGCGTTTCGATCGACGGCAATAATGACGACTTTAATTCGCTGACCTTTGTCAAAACGATCCCCACGAAGGGTATCAGTTCGACGTAAAATAGCTTCGACTCGATCCACCTCTAAGTACACATTATTTTTTTCAAAACGCTTTACTTCTCCTACAACTACCTGGCCAATTCGCTGAATGAACTCCGTGTAGATGTGTTCGCGTTCCAATTCACGAAGTCCGTGGATGAGAACCTGCTTCGCTGCGGTAAAAGGAATACGACCTAAAACAGTAGTGTCCTGAGGAAGCCAAACTGTGTCACCTTCTTCAGCGTCAGGATTTCCTTCTTTAGCTTCCTGAAGACTGATCTCCAGATCTTCTTCCTCGACCTCTTGAACCACCGTCTTCAGTGCATAAACATAAAATTCACCCGTGCCTCGGTCCATTTCGGTTTTGAAATTACCGTAAAAATCATGAGCGTTATAGTGCTTCTCTGCTGCTCGAGATATGGAATCTTCGACGGCGGTAAAGATCTGTTCTTCGGTGATCCCTTTTTCGGCGGCAATCATGCGGATATGCTCGAAAAAAGACCTTTCTACGTTGCCCATAAATCCTCCTGTGTTTAGGCTTCCCCGAGACTTGTCTCTGTCTCGGCTTGAGGAAGAGCGGTGATTCGCCCTTGGAAATGTTTTGGTGGGGGGGTGCTTGCTTCATCAAAAGGAGCAAGTTTTGCTTTATCAATTAAATCAAAAGGAATCGTTTTAATCTGACCATCTTCTTCAATGGAAAATTCTGTAGGGGTCTGAGATCCAATCCACCCCTTGAATTTTTTTTGGCCATTGATGGGACGGGTCGTTTGAACGCGAATGAGCCGACCGGTAAATCGTGAGAAATGATTTGGCTTCACTAAGGGACGTTCCATACCTGGACTTGAGATTTCGAGTCCCCAGTGTTCTCGAACATTGGGAAATTCGACATCCATCCAAGCCATCAGCGATTCATGAACTTTCACGCAGTCTTCCAGGTTCACTTTCTTTTTAGGATCATTCCCAGCGAGATGGTCCACATAGAGTCTCAAGGTATCTTGTCCGTTCTGATTCGCTCGTTCGAGTGCCAAAAGTTCGTAGCCCAAGAGGGCTATTTGGGCTTCGAGCCGAGGTTGGAGTTGGGAGAGATTGATCATAAAAAATGAGAAAAAAAAAGGATGGGAAAAACCCATCCGTCTGATGCTGACTGCATCGAGTCGAATTGTCTTAATTAGTCTATCCCTAGGACCTCATAAACTCAAGCGTAAGGATCCCCGGACCTCTGATTCTAGGGGGAATTTTCACGAGATCACAATTTCCTTATATGACCTCGGTGCTCCTATTTGATAATGGAGTCAATGGCCCAACTCCTCGATGGAAAAATCGCCTCTCAAAAAATTCTCGATATGGTACGGGAAGGGATTGTTACGTCGACACAGTTTAATTTTAGAAAGCCCGGATTAGCGGTGATCGTCGTCGGAGACAACCCTGCCAGTCAGGTATACGTGGGGCATAAATTAAGGGCCTGTGAATCGGTGGGTATTTTCAGCAAAGAGTATCGACTTCCTGCGTCAGCTTCTATGGAAGAGGTGAAATTAGCGATCGACGAACTTAATCGATCTCCTAATATCGATGGAATCCTGGTTCAAATGCCTCTCCCTCCTCATTTGGATGCAATTGATCTCGTGACTCGGATTGATCCTTCGAAAGATGTTGATGGGTTCACACCCCACAATCTGACTCGCTTATTACAGGGACGCACGGGACTCTTCCCTTGTACGCCGCTTGGGGTGATGCGTCTTTTAGAAATGAATAACATTGCGGTGCGAGGAAAGCATGCCGTTATTTTGGGTCGCTCCCTCATCGTGGGGAGACCGCTATTAGCGATGTTGTTGGATGCCAATGCGACTGTGACCGTCACTCATTCATACACCGAGCATCTCAAAGAAATCTGCCAAACAGCCGATATTCTATTCGCCGCCATTGGGCGCCCGGGTTTTGTCGAAGGGTCTTGGATTAAACCCGGAGCCGTGGTGGTAGACGTGGGCATTAATCGGGTGACCAATCCTTCAGAAGTCCCCTATTTAAAGGCATCCGAACCCGAGCGCTATAGTCAATTGGTTAACAAAGGGTCTCTTTTGGTCGGCGATGTTCGCTTCGGCGAAGCTGAAAAAATTGCTTCATTCATCACCCCCGTGCCCGGCGGTGTCGGACCCCTGACGGTGGCGATGCTCATGAGCAATACGTTGCATGCTTACCGGACGAGAAAAAAATAATTGAGTACGCCGATTAAGTTTTCTTTTTCCAAACGCGGACTTTGGGCGAAGATTTTGAAGATTGCGTAGTTCGATTTTCTTTGATTTGAACCGACTCTCTTCTGGTTGGGCGGGGGGGTCGAGTGAGCGTGGAATTGGTGCTAGGCCGAAGTGCAGTTCGTTCATTGAATTTCTTCATGCGATTCACACGCTTTTTCTTTTGAGCATCCGTGATATGGGGCTTATAAATACCCACGTCCCCCCGAATACCCGTCTCTGCACGATGAAGTCTACGTTGATTACGAAGTAATTCTAAAACTCGATTCATATCATACGGGCTTTTGGATTGAACGGTAATTTGTTGACCTGTTACCGGATGAGTAAAGCCTAGAAGTTCGGCGTGCAAGGCTTGGCGATCGATCAAAGGACTTTCTTGGCCATAGACCTGATCGCCTAAAAGAGGGTAGCCTCGATCAGCAAACTGGACTCGAATTTGATTGCGTCGACCTGTTTCAAGTCTTATCTCTAATACGGTATGACCCGGCAAACGTTCAATCACACGGTAATGGGTAATGGCTTCCTTGACCCCCATCGTAGGCGTTTTGCCTTTAATGACTTTCATTCGAAGAGTTTTGGCCTGTTCCATTAATTGATCACGGAGTGTTCCACTGTTTTCAGGAAGTTCACCCACCAAAATTGCTTTATAGATACGTTGAATCTTGTGCAGATTGAAAAGCTTTTTTAGACCATGGAGACCCTCAGGGGTTTTAGCGAATACTAAGACTCCACTCGTAAACTTATCAAGTCGATGAACAATATAGAGTTCGAAGCGACGAAAGCCACGTAAGCGGTAATGGTCTGAGATGCGATCGGCCAGGGAGGCATCATGAGGACTGTCGCTGGGCACCGTCAGGAGCCCAGCGGGCTTGTTCACAAAAAGCAAATGCTTATCTTCAAAGAGTGTTTCAAACGGCGTGGCATCGATTTTGGATCGCGTCGGAATTAATTCATAGACTCGCTCCGGATCATAATCGACTCGTAGGGTTTGACCAGGGATTAGACGATGGCCATGCTTTTGAATAATAACTTCATTGACCCATACACATCGTCCATCGATCAGCCCTTTTGCTTGTCGGTGACTCACCGAGAGCGTTTTTTTAATTTCAGCCGCTAAGGCAATTGCTTCGGTAGCGGACCATTGTTTTTTTAAACGTGCCATAGGTTCTCACTCACTAAACGTCCTGTAAACGCTGGGTGGAAATTAATGAGACCATTCTTTTGATCATAAAGATACTTTTTTAACCCACTAAACAGAAAAATAACGGGCTTGAGGATGCCAAGCAATTAATGCGCTCGTTGAAAACTCGGGATCCATCTGAAAAGATTCGGTCAACTCAACGCCAATTTGAGAGGCGTCTAAAAGATGAAGTAGAGGTTGGTTGCCTTCGAGATCCGGACAGGCAGGATAGCCAAAAGAAAACCGAGACCCCTGATATCCTTGCGCGTAAAGTTGACGGCGCTGAGGTGCATCCTTACCATCGATACCCAATTCTTTTCGAATGTGAGCATGAAGAAGTTCGGCATAAGCCTCAGTGAGTTCGGTCATGAGTCCATGGGCTAAAAAGTATTCTGAAAACTGACCTGTACTGTATAGTTTTTGGGTGAATTCTGCGGGCTCCTGTCCTAGCGTCACCAATTGACAGGCTCCCACATCTAATCTTTCACTGGAGGAGGTAAAAAAGTCCGGAATACTTAGGCGCCTCCCTTTATTTTGTCGAGGAAAAGACATGGTAGATAAAATCTTCTTGGCTTCGGGATCGAACCACTGAAGATTTTCTCTCTCTGCGCGAACGGGAAAGTAACCATAGCGAGCCTGGGGTTGAATGAAATTAAGTTGAAGAAGCCGCTCCTTCCACTCTTGAAGTTGAGGCTCTACTTTTTCTTTTTGGAGTTTAGCGAACGCTTCGGAACTTAGTGATCCTTGTGAATAGCCCCATCGATGATGAATTAAAACCCAAGTGTCGAGATAAGACCACAATTCTTCAAGGCTGGCTCTGTGAGTTTTTACCCCCCAGAAGGGAGGGATGGGAGTTGCGTCTATTCGTCGGACCCACGAACTCTGTCCGGCTGGGGTTAGGTCGACCGCTTGATGGCCTTTCTCAATGATCTTCAGTGAAGGTGCTTCTTCAGATACAAGAGCGGCCTTGGAAGTTGGAGATAGCGAACCCTCTTTCAGTTCCTGCATTAACCGTAAGCCTTCGAAAGCATCGGAAGCATAGTACACGGGACCTTGGTAACACTCCCGACACGTAGTTTCTACGTATTGTCGTGTCAACGCTGCCCCCCCTAAAATTACTGGGACATCAAAGCCCTTTTGCTGCATATAAGTTAAATTTTCTTTCATAATAACTGTAGATTTAACCAATAATCCTGAAAGCCCAATCGCGTCTGCGGGCCATTCTGAATAGGTTTGAAGAATATCCTCTATGGGTTTCTTGATGCCGATATTTTTTACTTCAAAACCATTATTCGACAGAATGATATCCACTAAATTTTTTCCAATATCGTGAACATCACCCTTAACGGTTGCCAAGATGATCCGACCTTTGGTGGTATTGCTTTCCTTGGGAAGTTGCGGTTCAATGACGGCAATCGCTGCTTTCATAGCTTCCGCACTCTCTAAAACAAAAGGCAATTGCATTTCCCCTGAGCCAAAACGTTCCCCTACAACCTTCATCGCTCCCAATAAAACTTCGTTAATCAGCCAAAGAGGGTCATCGCCTTGGTCGAGAGCTTTCTGAACATCGATCACAATTCGTTGTTTTTCTCCGTCAATAATTCCCAATGCAATTCTCTCTTTTAAAGGAATTGATTGATCCATTTCTGTTTTAGCAATCTGGGGCTTGGTCGAGAAATGAGCCAAGATGCTTTTGAGAGGATCATAACCTTCTCGTCGACGATCAAAAATGAGATCCTCAATCATGGTTCGTTCGTTTAATTCGATTTTGGCTACCGGAATCACTTTAGCTGAATTAAAGATGGCGAAGTCCAGACCTTTTTTAACCCCGTGATACAACATGAGGGCATTCAGACTATGTCGCGCCTGGGGCATTAATCCAAAACTGACATTACTAACCCCGAGGATGGTTCTAACCTCGGGGTAATTTTCTTTAATGAGAGCAATGGCCTCAAGGGTTTCTACCGCACTCCCGCGGAACTCTTCATCTCCGCTTCCCAGGGTAAAGGTGAGAGGGTCAATGATGAGATCACCTTGGGGGAGCCCATAGGATTCGGCTAATCGAATGAGTCGACGAGCAACCTCAAACTTTTGTTCACGTGTTTTAGCCATCCCACGCTCATCGATTGTTAGCGCAACTAGGCCTGCTCCGTAAGTCTTGCATAGCTCAATGACTTGTCGTGCACGCTCTTCGCCATCTTCAAAGTTAATAGAATTTACAATACATTTACCCGGAGCTACTTGAAGGGCTCTTTCGATTACGGGAACTTCCGTTGAATCAATCATCAGGGGGAGCGTGGTTTGGACGACTACCCGCTTTAAGACCTCCTCCATGTCTCTTACCTCATCGCGACCGACATAGGCGACGCACACATCGAGTAGATGAGCTCCTTCCTTTTGTTGATCTTTGGCGATTGAAACAAGGCCTTCCCAGTCCTCAGAGGCTAAGAGATCTTTGAATTTTCTTGATCCATTGGCATTTGTCCGCTCTCCCACAATAATCGGCGGAGGAAGTTGAGCAAGATTGAGCGAACTATAGAGGCTGGAAATACTGCGCTCGGACGTTCGCGCACGAGGCTTGGGAGTCACAGACCCAATCACTTTGGACAAGGCTTTTATGTGTTCAGGTGTGGTTCCGCAGCATCCACCCAAAATATTAATTCCAAATTCTTGTCCAAGTTTTAGCACATCGGCTGCAAAGGCTTCCGAATCTAAGGGGTAATGAACATGCCCCCCTTTGTTTTCAGGTATTCCTGCATTGGGGACACAACTAATCATAAAAGGACTTTGTTCCGCAAGAACCTGGAGGTGTGCATGCATTTCGTTGGGTCCTGTAGCGCAATTCATGCCTAGAACATCAACGCCTAAGGGTTCAATGGCGGTCAGAACGGAGGCCATCTCGCTACCCACCAAGAGGGTTCCAGTCGTTTCTACGGTGGCTTGAACCCAAATAGGAACTTTTTTCTGACGTCGCATCATGACAGACTTGGCAGCGCGTACCACTAATTTAATTTGTGCTAAATCTTGGCATGTCTCAAAGAGTAGAGCATCGACGCCCCCTTCCATTAAACCTTCAATCTGATTCATGTAGGAGCGAAGCATGACATCGTAATGGGTGTGACCTAACGTTAAGAGCTTGGTCCCAGGTCCCACGGACCCAATGACAAATTTTGGGGTAGTAAAGGATCGCGCCACTTCTTGAGCAAGTTGTGCCGCTTCAACATTTAATTGATAAGCTTCTTTTTCAAGCCCAAAGTCCGATAGGACTAGTTCGTTGCATCCGAAGGTATTAGTCTCCACTCCGTCTGAACCGGCCTCGAAATAACTTTGATGTATATCCCGGATCCATGAGGGACGACGACGGTTGAGTATTTCAGGACAACCCTCCCACTGAGGACCTCCATAATCGTCGACTGTTGGCTTGTGGGCAAATATTTGCGTTCCCATACCCCCATCGAGCAGAAAAGTTCGTTCTTGGAGAATTGATTCTAGTGTTTTCATAGACCCAAATATTCCACATTAATGTCCCCAAGAATTTTTACTTGGCAAGCTAATCGTTCATTTGGCGAACCGCCTAATTGTTTAATAAACGAAGCCTCTTCTGCCGATGGAGGAATGCACTGAGTGTGCTGATTAGGAATCGAAACTCGACACGTACCACACGATCCTGATTTGCAACCAAAGGTAATGTCGGCATGGGAAAAAGTCGCTACTTCTTCTAGGGAAATCCCCGATGGGGCCTCGACGACCATGCCCTCAAGAATAAAATGAATACGACAAGGCTTCATCAAATTCTCCCCGACTTGAGGCCTTCGAGAAGGGGAGCGATATTTTCAACCTGTCCGAAGGGTGCACTGATTTGAAAACCCGCTACCCGAGAGGCAACTTTCTCCATTAATTCTCTGGCAATCGATTGTCCCTCTTTGAGTTGATCGCCCTGAGAGGAGAATCGCCCCATTCTCTCTAAAAGAGACGGTGGGACAAATACTCCAGGAACTTCGTTCGCCATAAACTCTGCATTCTTGAGATGCTTGAATGGCCAAATGCCAGCCACGATGGGAATACCCAGGGGTTGGGCAAAATCAAGAAACTTAAACAGGGCCGTGGCATCAAAAATAGGTTGGGTGATAGCCCATTCCGCACCTGCTTCTACTTTCCACTTAAACCTCGACTCTTCTTTGTGTGTATCGGGAGCCACAGGATTCGCTCCTACGCCAATACTAAAAGCGGTCGGATTGCCGATGCCTCCACCTCCGATATCGATTCCAATATTCAAATTTCTTAGAATATGAACGAGGCCAATGGCATCTACATCGAAGACACCCGTAGCATTCGGATAGGGGCCGAGTTTGGGCGGATCGCCTGTAACGGCTAAAATATTTTTTAGTTTCAGCGCCGCCGCTCCAAGAAGATCGCTTTGCATTCCTAAAAGATTGCGGTCGCGACACGCATAGTGGAGGACAGTTTCGATGCCCACCTCTCGCTCCACAATGACCGCGGTCGCAAGAGCGCTGATACGAGCCATAGCTCGGGGGCCATCGGGAATGTTGATCGCATCCACCCCTAAAGACTGACAATGACGAGCCTTTTCAATCATTTTCTCCAATTCCATCCCATTAGGAGGAACTAGTTCTACAGACGTAACGAAGTCTCCATTAACAACTTTTTTCGCCCATAAACTTCGCTTGGCTTGGGGCATCGCCTCTTTGATACTTTCTGTTCGTTTGATTTCAACTACGGGAGATACAGAGTGATGAAAGGCACGAGCTTGTCTGAATGAGCCTCCCATGGCCCGGATGTGATCAGGGCTTGTACCGCTGCATCCCCCTAGGCACTGAGCTCCGAGTGCGAGCGCCTTATTTGCAAATTCTCCCAAGTATTGAGGGGAGGCCATGAAGAATACACGTCCATCAACTACATTGGGTAGACCCGGACTTGGTTGAGAAATGAGAGGAAGTGAGGTCACTTTTCTTAAACGCTCCAAAATTCTAAGATGGACCGCTGGACCATTGCCTCCGTTAACTCCTAGAACATCCACTCCCCACTCGGTTAGGGATTGACCGATTTGTTCGGCTGAACATCCGAAGAGAGCCGAGCCTTCATCGTTGGTGTTCATCATGGCCACAATAGGGGTTGAACCGATTTCCTGAATGGCCAAGATGGCTTGATGGATTTCCTGAATATCTTCAAAAGATTCCAAGACGAAGCAATCGATTCCTGCCTTTTGTAAAACTAAGGCCTGCTCTCTAAAACAGGCTTTAGCCTCATCAAAGGAGGTAGGCCCCCATGGCTCAATGCGTAGACCCAAAGGTCCAAGACATCCTCCGATCCAAGCAGAACTATCATTCTCAGATCGGGCTGACTGAGCAAGCTTTACGGAAGCTAAATTGATTGCCTCCACTTGATGTTCAAGACCATAGGAAGCAAGTCGAAAGCGATTGGCCCCCCATGTATTAGTCGTTAATACTTGAGATCCAGCCTTCAAGAATTCAAGATGGATAGATCGTACCCAATCGGGATGCTTTAAACTCGCTTCGTCAAAATTTCTATTGGTCCCCAATCCTTTTTCGAAGAGTGCGCTCGAGGTTGAGCCATCAAAAAGAATTTTTTTACCTTCCCGCAGGACATCACGAAAAGGACGAATAGAAGTGATCACATAACACCATAAGATAAAGTCTTTAGGGGTTATTCAGAACTTTTACAATCAAGCAGTCTCAGAATGCTCGGTATCTTTCCCTTACTTTTGGTAGAAATGAGGGCAGGATGTAGCACCTTGCCTTATAGGGCAGGTTGCCAAGGTTTCTCAGGGCCTGAACCCTCCACCTTTCTGGATAACGCTCCTAGGGACTGAGAAAGAACTAGAATCAGTATGCATTTTTTTATAGAATCCGTCAAGAATTGCCCTCCCTTTCGCTATGCTCTAGTTGATGCTCACCCGCCTTCGAATCCAAAATTTGGCCCTCGTTGAGGATCTTATTTTAGATCTTGGATCCGGGTTTACCGTATTAACGGGTGAGACCGGAGCCGGAAAATCATTACTCGTTGATGCACTGAGTCTGCTTGTGGGATCCCGCGGAGATTCGGATACGGTTCGCCGCGGGGAAGATCGCGCCGTAGTTGAAGGAACCCTTCAGGTACCTCGGGCTCCATGGGAACTCTTTCTGAAGACTAAAGGATTTAAAATCGAATTTCCCATCCAGCTTCGCCGCGAGGTATCCTCGGCAGGTCGATCTAGGGCCTGGATTAATCAAAGCGTTTGTTCCCTTGGAGATTTGAAAGAGATTGGGCGTCTGTGGATGCGATTAATGAGTCAACACGATCATCAAAGTCTCTTGAATGAAGAGCGCCACTTGGCCCTTCTAGATGAAGTCCTTGGAATTGAAGCCGGACTTTCACCCTTAGTAAACCAAGTTCAGCAGGATCAATTAGCACTTCGTGCTCGACAAAGAAGTGAGGCAGATCGGGAGCGACGACTCGCAGAACTCGAAGGATATTTTGAGTCCCTTGATGCTCTCGATCCCAGAATTGGTGAATGGTCGCAATTAAAAGAAGAGCGAGAACCCTTACGACATGCCGCTCAACTCGCTCAGTTGTACCAAGAAATGAATCAATACTTTGAGCAAATCACTCCTAATCTGGATGCGCTCCTTCGCGCGGGTCATCGCGCCAGCGGTCTTTGGAGTGAGAGTACAGTTACTCAGGATCGGCTTAAACAGGCGGTGCTAGAACTAGAGGATCTAAAGGCTTTAACGCAAGAAGCCGTTCAGAAATGGGTCGAAGCAGGAACCCATCGCATTGAAGAGGTCGAGAACCGCTTAGCGCTGTACGAAAAATTATCAAGGATTCATCGCTGTGAGCCAGATGACTTATCCAATCTTCATTTACGCCTCAAGCAAGAGCAAAAAATTCTCCAAGAAGGCGAGGATTCGATCGAAGTATATGAAAAAGCGCTCAAGCGATCAGCTCAGGTGTATGGCCAAGCAGCCCTCGCTCTTCACGATAAACGCGAGTCCGCTTTGCCGGAACTTGAGCAACAGCTACATGAACGCCTTCAGTATCTGGGAATGAATCAAGCACGGGTTCAATTTCGATTGAGTTATGGAATAGATCCAGAAAGCCCTTTCATCCATGAAGGCCAAAGGCTTCGCATTGACGATCAAGGAGTCAGTCAACTTTCCATTTGGATTGAATCTAATGCGGGGGAGGGCTTTAGGCCACTTTCAAAAATTGCCTCAGGAGGAGAACTCTCTCGCCTCATGTTGTCTCTTTTGGGAGCGGGACTGCATCGCCCCGACCATCAGGGGCGCGCTCTAACCCTAGTTCTAGATGAAGTGGATGCAGGTGTGGGAGGCCAAACCGCCATTCAGGTGGGAGAGTCGATTGAAATCCTTGGACAACACCATCAAGTGCTTTCGGTGACCCATTTAGCCCAAGTGGCCGCTAGAGCGACCCATCATTTATTTTTGTCAAAAGAAACAACCTCAGGCCGAACGAGAAGTCGTTGCGAGAGGCTTGAAGGAGAGTCTCGTATTCGCGAAATTGCTAGGTTGCTCTCGGGCGAAAGTCAAAAAAAAGAAACGCTCACGTTAGCGAAATCCTTATTGAAGATCCGCTAGATCTTCCTCATTGATGAGGAATGGCGTATCGGATAATTCGTAGGCACTTCCTGGTGATTGTGAAATCCAACCGATCGTCTTCGAGAGTCTCATCATTAATGCGCATAAAAAACTTAACATGAATACCTCTTAATCCACCCTCTCACTGGCGCGTGATGTAGGAGCGAACTAGATGTAATATTTGTGATCCTTAGGTTTTTTTCTTACGCGTTGTCCTTGCTGTGGCTCTTGGTGAATGAAGCCGGCGTCTTCGGGAACCTAGCGATGGCTTTCTATGGTGATCCGCCAAAGTTTTTTTACTTGGCTTGATTCCTAACTTAGGAGAAATCACTTTACGGACCTTGGCCACTTCTTCTTCCTCCTCGTCACTCGATTGTTTTTTCTTTACGGCGATGCGAAGCGGAGTTCCGTGGAAACCGAATTGCGCCCTCAGTCGATTTTCAAGAAATCGAAGGTAACTAAAATGTAGGACCCCGCTGGCATTAGCTTTAATCACAAAACTTGGAGGTCGGACCCCCACTTGGGTCATAAAATATAACTTGGTTAATTGCCCTGAATTTTTAGTGGGGGGATTCATGGCGCTGACCGAGGCTCTCAGAAAGCGGTTAAGTTCAGCGGTCGTGATTCGCTGGCAGTGGGCTTTTGCGACTGAGTCAATCATCGGGAACAGTGAACTTACGCGTTGTCCCGTGAGCGAAGATATAAAGATCAAGGGAGCGTGATGTAAAAATCCTAGTTGTCTTCTGAGTTTGTCTTCCATGGCTAGGGTAGTAAATCCATCTTTCTCTACAAGATCCCACTTGTTAACCACCAAGATAACCGCAGCCCCTGCATCTTGCGCGTAACCTGCGACGACGGCTTCTTGATGCGTCGTTCCTTCTACGGCATCGATCAGTAGCAAGGATACATCGGCTCGAGCCATGGCTTGTCGTGCTTTGACAATAGATAGTTTTTCCGCCCCCTCAAAGGTCTTCCCTTTGCGTCGTATACCCGCTGTATCAATGAGTCGATAGGTTTGATTACCTCGTTGGAAGACGGTATCGACGGTATCTCGCGTGGTGCCTGCCACCTCACTCACCAAACTTCTTTCATAGCCCAAGATGCGATTGGTCAGCGAACTCTTGCCAACATTGGGACGACCAATGATGGCAATTCGGAGTTCATCATCCGGAGGAACTATAACGATTTCATCAGGGCGGCGATGGAAAGGTAATCGTTGTTGAAGAGCCGATAGTAATGCAGGAACGCCTTCGCCATGCGAAGCGCTGATAGGTAAAACGGCATCAAATCCAAAACGATAAAAGGCTCCGTCAGGCGCACCGCCTTTCATGCCGTCTGTCTTATTGATCACTAGTAGAATCGGTTTGCCGGTTCTTTTTAGGCGTAAAGCGATTTCTTCATCGGCAGATGTACATCCGTCATGGCCATCCACAAGAAAACAAATGACCTGAGCTTCATCTAAAGCTCGATCAGCCATTCGGGTGATTCCCTGGGTGATTACGTCGGACCCTTCGAAATCTAAGCCTCCGGTATCGACACATTCAAAGATTTCGGTGACATTGGCCTCCGCGTCTAGAATTTCCACAACGCCATAACTTCGATCCCTCGTCATACCCGGCAAATCATGCACTAAGGCTTCTCGACTTCTGGTTAGCCGATTAAACAAAGTGGATTTCCCCACATTAGGGCGTCCGCATAATGCAACAAGGGGCAGTTTCATAGGGTGCTGAAGAATACGGGATAGACGGTGTGAAGTCTAGACTACGCTTCGTCCCAAGCGTAACTAATTGGCGGGGCCGACGGGACTCGAACCCGCGACTTCCAGCGTGACAGGCTGGCACTCTAACCGACTGAGCTACGACCCCAAATTTTCAAAGTTTCCTTGGTGGGCGATGAGGGACTCGAACCCCCGACCCGCTGCATGTAAAGCAGCCGCTCTACCAACTGAGCTAACCGCCCTCTATACTTAAGTTTTTTAGGCTCTCATAGGCAAGGCAATAGGTCAAACCCTAAACCTCTCATTGAGCCCACGTCTTCAAAATGATAAAATAGAAACTCTCCTGAAAACCCTGTGTATAGGGGTTATGAGGGCCTGGTTTCCCCTTAAGTTGCCAACTCCAGCGAAATGTTCGAACTCATCTTATTGTTGAGGCTACAAGTGCTACCCCTTACTACGCTGATCCAATTTTCTTCCACTAATTTTACGGGAAGCCCGAGCGAAATATTGGCCTCGATGCCCGATCCGATGAGGCCCTACCTATTGCAAATTGTTTTTGTAATGGTCCTGGTGACGATCATGTACATTTATCTTCGTCTCGTTTTCTTTAAACCGCTTACTCAAATGATGTCAAATCGATCTGCTGAAATTCAAAAGGGTTTTGACACCAAACAAATCGCAGCTCAAAAGATTGCAAATGAGCAAAAAAAATACCAAGAACAAATGAAAGCCCTTCGAGCTAAAGCTTTCGACAGGAAAAAAGAACTTTCTTCTTTAGCGAACTTAGAAAAAAACCAACTTATTGAACAAGCCCAAAGAGAAGTCGCTCTCCTTCGTTCCCAAGCCCGAAAGACAATCGAGCAATCTAGCAGTGAGGCTCGTAAAAGTTTAGACGGGGAAATCCAAAGCCTTGCCGATGCGATGGTTAGACAAATTCTTCCCAAAGGAACTCGATAATGCCTTTTTTATTGTTGAGTCCCGGAGAGATTAAACTCGCTGGTTATGCGCTGACGGACGTCGCTCAGTTTGGAGTTCAGATTCTGAACTTTTCTATTTTCCTAGGCCTTTTAATCTTTTTTCTAAAAGTTCCAGCCGCTCAATTCTTTCGAAATCGACAAGATGAACTCCGTCGCTTGCTTGACCAATCTGAACGAGATCGCCTTGAAGGTGAACAACAAATTCAGGAACTTCAAATAAAAATGGAAGGGCTCCAATCTGAGTTGGACCAATTATTAGCTCGAGCCGAGCACGATGCAAATCGAGAAAAAGAAATGATCATTCAATCTGCTAAAGATGAAGCTGCAAAGCTTTTTGCTCAATCCGAACGAGACATCATGCAGCAAACTCAACAGGCCCAAGACGAACTCAAGGCCCTAGCTGCGGAATTGGCTTTGGGCTTAGCCCAAGAAAAAATTCATAAGCAACTCAAGAACGGTGGTCAATCTGAGGTGATGGATCAAGCGATCTCCCATTTAGGAGATCTTCGATGAGCCTAGGCTTAGTTGCTAATCGTTATGCCAAAGCCCTCCTTCAGATTGCTTTGAAAGAAAAATCTGTTACAGAAATGAATCAAGCTCTTCACCGTTTCACTGAGATGCAGAAAAGTCACTCAGATTTATCCAATCTGATTCAACTTTCTATCATTCACCCCAAGAAAAAAGCTCAGGTCGTTGACCTCATCCTAGAAAAAAGTGCCTTCAGCGTTACGTTCCGTCATTTTGTTCAAGTGGTCACTGAGGCAGGACGCTTACCATTACTCAGTCAAATCCAAAAGCGTTTTAATCACCTCGTGGATGAAAGAGAAGGGTGCCTAGAAGCCAAAGTCTCATCTGCCCATCCTTTAACTGAGGATCAAAAGGAATCGCTTATCGCCCTGCTTTCAAAACGCACTGGAAAAAAGGTACGTCTTGCTTGTGGTATGGATCCCCGCCTGGTCGGAGGGCTTAAGGTTCAAGTGAATTCCACTATTATCGATGCCTCCATTGTGGGGTTATTAAATCAAATGAAGTTAAAACTACTCGCTCAATCTTAAAAAGTCACCGGAGGATTTATGGAAATTCGTGCTGAAGAAATCTCGCGTATTATTCGAAGCCAGATCGAAGGATTTGATGCTCAAGTCGATGTCGCAGAGGTGGGGACGATTATTAGCGTTGGGGACGGTATTGCACGAGCCTACGGTCTTGAGAAAGTTATGGCCGGCGAGCTTGTTCAACTTGGTGAAGGTGATCGTGCCGTGATGGGGCTTGCTTTTAATCTCGAAGAAGACAATGTGGGCATTATTATTTTGGGCAGTTCAGACTCCGTCAAAGAAGGTGATCAAGTCAAACGAACGGGAAAAATTATGAGCGTGCCGGTAGGTCGACAATTCATCGGCCGTGTGGTAAATCCCCTAGGGTTGCCGATCGATGGCAAAGGGCCGATTAAGGCAGATACAACAAATCCTATTGAACGCATTGCGCCCGGGATCGTGGATCGAAAGTCGGTTCATGAGCCCATGCAAACCGGGCTCAAAGCCATCGACTCTTTGATTCCCATTGGGCGGGGTCAACGAGAACTGATCATTGGGGATCGCCAAACAGGGAAGACGGCCGTCGCTATTGATACGATCATTAACCAACGCGAGACCGGAGTCATTTGTATCTATGTAGCCATTGGCCAAAAGCGTTCCACTGTTGCACAAGTCGTCAAAACACTCGAGCAATATGATGCGATGAAGCACACCATCATTATTTCAGCAACGGCATCCGATCCGGCCCCCTTCTTATTTCTAGCTCCCATGACGGGCGCTGCCATGGGCGAATATTTTATGTGGCACGGACAAGACGGCAAGCCCTCTAGCAAAACGAACCCAGGAGGTCACGTTTTGTGTGTTTATGACGACTTGAGTAAACAAGCAGCGGCCTATCGAGAAATTTCTCTTCTAGTTCGACGTCCACCCGGTCGTGAAGCCTATCCTGGTGACGTTTTCTACCTCCACAGTCGCCTTCTAGAACGGGCCTGTAAGTTATCCGATGAGAGAGGCGCAGGCTCCTTAACTGCTTTGCCTGTTATTGAAACCCAAGCAGGAGATGTGGCCGCCTATATTCCTACCAACGTGATTTCCATCACCGATGGACAAATCTTTTTAGAGAGCGATCTCTTTAACTCAGGTATTCGCCCCGCCGTCAACGTGGGTATTTCAGTTTCTCGCGTGGGGGGATCGGCTCAAATCAAAGCCATGAAATCCGTTGCCGGGTCTATCAAATTGGACCTAGCCCAATACCGAGAATTAGCTGCCTTCTCGCAATTTGGGTCCGACCTCGACAAAGCTACCTTGGCTCAATTAAATCGAGGACAACGCTTGGTTGAGATTCTCAAGCAAGGTCAATATCAGCCGATGCCTGTTGAAAAACAAGTCGTCTCAATTTGGATGGCTACTAATGGTTATGTTGATGATGTTCCCTTGCCCCATGTCCGTCGTTTTGAAAAAGAACTATTAGAATACTTAGAAGTGAATGCCCCCGAGGTGCTCCGAGGTATTCGTGACTCAAAAGCGGTGAGTGACGAAGTAAAGACAGCCCTCAAGGATAATGCCACAGCGTTCAAAGAAGACTTCATGTCTCAATTGACCAGCCCAACAGGAGCCTAATTCATGGCGAGTTTCCAGGACATACGTCGACGTATCCGCTCCGTAAAAAATACGCAGCAGGTAACGAAGGCTATGAAGATGATTTCTGCGGTTAAATTGCGTAAATCGCAGGAGAGGTTGATTGCGCTTCGCCCTTTTGCTCAAAAAATGAGGGAAGTCTCTGGCGCTATTGTGAATCGATTGAAGGGTGCGGAGAATCTCTCTGGCCTTCAGCATCCTCTACTTCAAGCATTTCTTTTTCCTCGAGAAGAAAAATCGATTCATATTTTACTCGTGGCATCAGATAAGGGATTGTGTGGGGGTTACAATGCCAATCTCCTCAAAAAAGCACATCAGTTCCTCGATACCCTCGGAACTAAAACAACCTCTTTTGATGTGGTTGGTAAACGTTCAGCCGACTGGGCACGAAAACGAAAACTCCATCTTCGAGAGAGCTACGTACAGATTCCTCTTCAGGGTTTAGAGCGAGTGGCTCAGGACGTCAGTCGCTATGCAGCTCAGGCCTATCAAGACGGGCAAATTGACGGCCTGTATATGATCTATAACCACTTTTATTCTGCCGTCAATCAAGAACCCCGAGTAGTCAAGCTCTTCCCCATGGAGATAGAAACCTCGACTCCCAAGAGCGTCGATCCTCTCCTCGAGCCCAATCCGGTCGTTGCACTTGAAACGTTGTTACCCAAATTCGTAGAAACAGAAATCCTCTCGAAACTTATTGAATCCTCCGCCTCTGAGCACGGAGCTCGAATGGCTGCAATGGATAAATCGACGAACAATGCTGGTGAAGTGATTAATAAACTCACCTTAACCATGAATAAAATCCGTCAAGCTAGCATTACCAATCAGATTATTGAAATCGTCTCTGGGGCAAACGCCTAAACTCTCCCATTTCCTTTTTTTGAGGTTCTCTTATGTCGAAACAAATTACTGGTCGCGTGATTGCTATTGTTGGTCCTGCTGTCGACGTAGAATTCGATGGCCATCTGCCCGAAATTATGAATGCTCTTCTGACAGATATTGTCGATCCGACCGGAGAAAAGTCCACGGTGACGCTAGAGGTCCAACAGCACTTAGGGGAAAATCGTGTTCGTTGTGTGGCCATGCAACCCACCGACGGTATGATCCGAGGACAAGAGGTAAAAGATACCGGTAAAGCCATTTCGGTTCCCGTGGGAGACATGACGTTAGGCCGAATTATCAATGTGGTCGGAGAACCAGTCGATGAACGAGGTCCCGTTAATGCAAAAGAGAGTTGGCCGATTCATCGCGAGTCCCCCAAGTACGAAGATCTCAACACCGCTTCTGAAATGTTTGAAACAGGCATTAAAGTGATCGATCTTTTAGAGCCCTATGCCAAGGGGGGTAAGACGGGTCTTTTCGGTGGGGCGGGTGTCGGCAAAACCGTCCTGATCATGGAATTAATTAACAATATTGCTATTAAAAAAGGTGGATTTTCGGTTTTCGCCGGTGTGGGAGAACGCACACGCGAGGGTAATGATCTTTGGCACGAGATGATGGACAGCGGGGTGATCGATAAAAATGATCTCTCCAAATCGAAGGTGGCTCTCGTTTATGGTCAAATGACGGAACCTCCTGGGGCTCGTGCACGCGTCGCCTTGACCGGCCTCACCGTCGCCGAATACTTCAGAGATGTCCAAGGAAAAGATGTTCTATTCTTTGTGGATAATATCTTTCGCTTTACTCAAGCCGGTGCTGAGGTCTCCGCCTTGTTGGGGCGTATGCCAAGTGCCGTGGGGTATCAACCCACACTGGCAACCGAAATGGGAAACCTCCAGGAGCGCATTACGTCTACTAAAAAAGGATCGATTACCTCGATTCAAGCCGTCTATGTCCCTGCCGATGATTACACGGATCCTGCTCCCGCCACGACCTTCGCCCATCTAGATGCGACGACGAATCTGAGTCGAGAAATCGCAGCTCTAGGTATCTACCCTGCGGTGGATCCTCTTGCTTCGACCTCGCGACTTCTTGATCCTCGTATTTTAGGCGATGCCCATTACAACACGGCTATGCGCGTTAAGTCGATTCTTCAGAAGTATAAAGAATTACAGGACATCATTGCCATCTTGGGTATGGATGAACTCTCTGACGATGACAAATTGGTGGTTGCCCGTGCCCGTAAGATTCAACGTTTCTTATCCCAACCCTTCTTTGTGGCTGAGCAGTTTACCGGCATGAAGGGTAAATACGTTGAACTCTCTGAAACCATCAAGGGATTTACAGAAATTTGTGATGGTAAATGGGATCATTTGCCCGAACAAGCTTTTTATCTCGTGGGAACCATAGAAGAAGCCGTTGAAAAAGCTCAAAAATTAGCAGTGAACACATAGAGAAGGAACGGTTTTTATTATTATGTCGACCACAACTCTCCATCTTGAAGTCATCACGCCACAGCGTACTGTGCTGTCCGCTCAGGTTTCTGATCTACAATTTCCATCTTTGACAAAAGGATATTATGGGATTCTGCCCACGCATACCCCCCTTATGACTCCCCTAAATGATGGCATTATATTTTTTTCTATCGGTAACCAAAAGAAGATGGTCACCGTCTTTGGAGGGTTTGCTGAGGTAGGTCCTGAGCGTGTGACGATTTTGGCCCAAGAGAGCGAGACGCAGGAGCAGATTGATTTCAATGCTGCCGAGTTGGAGTACGAACAAGCCCTTAAACTTTTAAAGGATTCGCCTAACGAAGATTCTGTGAGGACAGCGCAAACTCTTCTCGATCGTGCTCGGATCCGAATGGAGTGCTCAGGAAGAACCCACTCTCGCTAAAGAAGGTCTCTACCCACCTGTTTAAAGCCCTTGTAATCTGAAGGCTATGGGTTCAGCCTTGCGATTCATGTTTTTGGACGAATTTGATCCACTGACAAACCATCTTTATCTACGTGTGGCCTATCACGACGGGAGAGATGGTATCCCTCAGGCTGGATTTCAGATCCTCCGACAATCCATCCAAATTACAGAAACTCTCCCACTCGAAACTCTTCAGCGTGAATTTCGTCGGGTGTTAAAAATCCCCATGCCGCCGCTTTGGTTCGATTATCTGAAGTTAGTGATCCACGCCTTGGATCTCGAAGTTATGAAAATGAAAACAAATGAAAAGCCCAACTTATGGTGGGTGGGTGTTCAGTGTTTTCATCCAACGGATCCAAATCGGAGTACTTTACATTTTGAAATTTCAGAACAAGTTAATATCTTGAAAGAATGGATCTTTCAGATGGAAGAAGAAAAAGATGAAATGAGATACATCGAATTCCTTTCTCGCGCATTGCTGATGGCTCCTCAGGATCCGGCTTTGTTACGACGAATAGTTTTTTACCTGAAGCAAACCTCTCAATCCCAAGAGGCCTACGAATGTGTCAAGCGTTGGCTTATGGTCGACCCGGATAGAGAAGAAGCCCTTTGTATCAAAGCTGAATTACAGATTGCTCTTGGCAAAACGATAAAAGCGAGAGAATTGTTCGAGACCCTGATGGCCCGAAATCGAATTAATCCCAAATACTATCTAGGACTCGCTCAAACTAACTCATTTTTAGGGAAAGACCCGGTTCCCTATTTAGATGCAGCCGTTGAACTCGATCGGGTCTTTTCTTGTGAAGTGCTCAAATCGACTTTTAATTATCGACTTCAGGAGCGTCCTACGCACGGCCCCTTTTATGATTTTGAGATCTTGCCTGATCAGCTAGGTCTGAGTGCCGGGGAGATAAAAAAATTTATGTCGGGGGATTCCTCTGTAACTGACCAACCCATCCACGAACAGGAATTAACTCGATGGGTCACGATCATGAATCGTTACCGACTTCTTCCTGAAGCAATTCCCTGGAATGCCCCCACTCCTAAGCAAATTGAAAGACTCTCCTGATGATATCTCCTTTGTTGTCCACCTCATTACCTCTTCCTTTGTTTAGAAAAGGGAAGGTGAGAGACGTTTACGATTTAGGATCTGAACTGTTGATCGTCGCAACCGATCGCATTAGTGCATTTGATTGCATCATGCCTAATGGTATTCCGGGTAAAGGTAAAATCCTCACTGCCATCGCCCACTTTTGGTTCGATTCAGTGCAATCCTTTATGCCTCATCATGTAAGGCCTATTGATTTTGATAGCCTGCCGATATTGGTGCGACAGCAAAAGGAAATCCTAGAGGGTCGAGTGATGCGGGTTCTCAAAACAGAGCCCATTGGTGTCGAATGCGTTGTGCGGGGATATCTAGCCGGTTCGGCGTGGAAGGAATATCAAGCCACCGGCCAAGTTGCAGGGCATCCATTACCCAAGGGGCTTCTACTGGGTTCTCGCCTACCGGAGCCTCTCTTTACTCCAGCCATTAAAGCTCAATCGGGCCATGATGAAAATATTACTTTTGATCACATGCAAACACTCCTAGGATCATCCAAGGCCTCTCGACTGAGAGAAAAGTCTGTTGATCTCTACCAACATGGCCAAGCATTGATTGAATCTAAAGGGATCCTGCTTGCAGACTCTAAATTTGAATTTGGGGAGCTTTTTAATGGAGATCTTATCCTAATTGATGAAGTGCTTACCCCAGATTCGAGTCGGTATTGGCACCGGAATCAATGGTCTCCAGGTTCTCAACCTCCTAGCCTCGATAAACAATTTCTCCGAGACTATCTTGAGGATCAAGCCAGGTGGAATAAAACCCCACCCGCACCTTTTCTTCCGGATCGAATTGTAGAAGAAATCCAACAACGATATATCGCTTTAGCCGAACGACTAGACATCAAAATCAGTATTCACTGAATAACATCGATTGGTCCGTTAACTGTGGAGACTTTTATTTTTTGGTTCGAGTTAGGAATGTCCGTGGTGAATAATCGACGTCCTTGAAACACCACCCCTCTCTGGTCAGTAAAAGAGATTTTTCCTAAGACGTTTGAAAGATGCACAGATCCCGTAGCTGATCCTAAGGTCAGGCGAACGGCCCCATTGACGGTATTAAAGGATATCCCCCGATCTTGGCCATTCAGATTTTTGGCTTGAATCGAGCCATTAATGGTTTTTGCATTAATCGATCCACTGACTCCATCAAGTTTGATTAAACCATTGGTGGTTGAAATATTGACATCGGCTTCCGTTTCATTGATTGTGATCGTACCATTGACGGTTTTACCTTCCATCGTGCCTGTGATTTGACGCGCATCGAGATTGCCGTTCACTGACTTAACTTCTATGAATCCCTCAAGGTTAGTTAGGCGAATACCCCCGTTGGTGTTTCTAAAAGAGCCTTGAAGTTTTCGTGGGACAAATAGCGTGAGATCACACTGCGGTCTCTCATTTTTAACTAGATCCCAATTCCACTGAACCAAACCCCAAAAAGCTTCGCCACGCCCAGGATAGCGAACATCGATGGTTACCCCCTGTTCATTTTGAGTCGACTCAATTTTGATCCGGTGGGTAGCCGTGTCCTTAATCATCGCCTCAATCTTGATGGTATTTTTATCCCATCCTTCTATGGTGATCTGCCCATTTGTATTGGTGATATTAAGTTTTGATCCCGGAGCCATCGATAATATTTGCGATTCAGTGCGAGTCTCGAGTTCAAGCTCGAGGGCTACTTTATCGATACCGCTGATTTTAGCCATCGCAATCAGATTCGAGTGGCTAGCCATAAGCAACGAAAGCAACAACAAGTAGGTTATTTTTTTAACGCTAAACATGCCACAAACTCCATGTTTCATTTGATCATCTTGGGGATTGGACTTTTCTGAATTCCTTGATTTGCTTCCAGTTTGGTCTAAACGGACGAATTTAGAGGCCCATCGGTCATCCCTTACAATGAGAATCTACCGGAATCTATAGCCATGACCCCTGCTCGATTGACTTTATCTTTTGTAAAGAGCGCTAGCTCAGAAGACCAAATTGGATTCTGCGATTGTGAAATTGCCATTGTGGGTCGAAGCAACGTCGGAAAATCGTCCCTCATCAATGCCGTCGCCCAACAAAATAATCTAGCACAAACAAGTAAAACGCCGGGTCGAACGAGGAATCTTAATGTCTACCAAGCGCCCCGAGAGCGTTTGCTAATCGATTGTCCTGGATATGGTTTTGCGCGCGGACCCGAAGAGGATAAAGTTCGTTGGAATTTATTAATTGAATCGTACTTACGATCGCGAAAGACTCTTATCATGGTCTATTTATGTGTTGACTCCTATGTTGGTCCTACGGAGTTGGATATCGATATGCAAGCCTGGCTATTTCAAAATCACCTTCCTTATACTATTGTGGCTACTAAATTTGACCAGTTACGTCCTTCCGAACGTTCTGCAAAGCAAAAAAAACTATGCGAGATTTTATCGGTAGATTCCGAAGCGGTTTTTTGGGTTAGCGCTCGCAAATCCAAAGGTATAGATCATTTGGTTCTCCATATGCAAAAACACTTAGGGCTATGAAGAACCTCTATTGATCTCAGTCTCCTTATAGGAGATGATGAAGTGATGATGATGGTCCGTGAGAGTGGACTTACCCCCTGAAAGTAATCATGAAAATAGACCTTAAGCCTCTTAAGCAAGTCCTATCTAAATTCGATCGAGAAGTGCGGATGACAAATCCCGGATTTGGGCGGGTATTCAGTGAGCATATGGTGATTAGTGACTACGAGGCTTCGTCCGGCTGGTCTACGCCGATTCTTCAGCCCTATGGACCTATTACCTTGGACCCCGCTGCAAGCATCCTGCATTATGGCCAGTCAATTTTCGAAGGCCTCAAGTGCTATCCCCAAAAAAACGGAAATGTTGCTTTATTTCGTCCAGTCGAAAACTGGAAACGAATGAATGAAAGCGCTCATCGTTTAGCCATGCCCTCAATACCAGAGGATCTCTTTATATCAGCAGCGGAAGCGCTCGTACGACAAGATCGATCTTGGGTTTCCGACAAACGAGGAGAAAGCTTATATCTTCGCCCTTTGATGTTCGCAACGGAAGCCGCCCTAGGCGTTCGTCCTTCCATCTCCTATCGATTTGTCTTATTTGCATCGCCGTGTGGATCGTATTTTCCCCAGGGCTATAAAGCCGTCAGCGTATGGCTTAGTGAAGACTATATTCGAGCGGCTCCAGGTGGGACAGGAGCTGCCAAATTCGCAGGCAATTATGGAGCAAGCTTAATCGGACAGAAGCAAGCTATCGATCATGGGTGTGATCAAGTGGTTTGGCTCGATGCCCGAGAACATCGATACCTCGAAGAAATGGGTGGTATGAATATATGTCTTGTTGAAAAAAAGAATAATCAAATCCATCTTGTAACGCCTGAACTTACAGGAACCATTCTTCCTGGAATTACGCGCTTGAGCCTAATTCAAATAAGCAAAGACTTAGACTGGGGATTTTCTGAGCGTCGAATATCGACTCAAGAATGGCAAGAGAAATCTATTTCTGGGGAATTTAGCGAGACCTTTGCTTGCGGCACGGCCGCAGTAATTACCCCGATTCGAGAAGTGAAGTCTAGGACGGGCTCATGGCTCATCAATCAAGGAACAATAGGCCCCGTAGCACTACAATTAAGAGAGTATTTGTTGGATCTTCAGCATGGGGAGATTCCTGATTCCCATGGCTGGTTACACCCTATTAATTAAAATCGTCCCCCTTTTCTTTTTTTTAAAATCTGTTTTACTAATCTCCCACCGAAACAGGTGATCTGAGGTAGCTCGATGATGGTCGGTTTAGGTATTTTATTAGGCTTCTTTCTTGGATATTTATGGGCAAATAATCGTTTACGAAATAAATTGACCGAAGCCCAAATCAAAGCGCAATCTCAGGACCAATTGCTACAGGTACAAGGTCAACTTCTCGAGAGATTAGATAAGGAATTTAAACAAGTTGCAGAATCTTCGCTGAAGGCACAGTCTTCGGATCTTAGATTGATTCAGCAGCAGGAAATGAAAAGCATTCTCGATCCCTTCAAGGACACAATATCCCACCTTAAGACGCGGCTAGACCAAATTCATACCTCTGAAACAGAGCAAAGAAGTGCACTCACAACGACAATTAAATTAATGAACGAAGCCCAAGTAAAAATATCTGAAGACACTCAGCTGTTAACAGAAGCCCTCAAAGGAAAAAGTGCTGTTCGGGGGGCGTGGGGAGAAAAGGTGCTCGAATCAATTTTGCTAGCCTGTGGGATGCAACCCAAACTCCATTTTGAAGTCCAAGCTGAGGCCAATAGCGAAGCAGGTCGAATTCGCCCAGATATTCTTCTCCATTTACCAGACGATCATCACCTCGTACTAGATTCCAAGGTAACCCTCATATCCTACATAGAGTTACTAAAGTATCAGGACGAAAAATTGAGGGAGACAGATCATATGGCCCAGCTTGAAGATGCCGTATGCGATGGAGTTAAAACTCATGTCCAGCAGCTTTCGGCTAAAGACTATAGCCGACTGTATCCCGGAAAAAATATTTCTGCGGTCATTATGTTTATCCCAATTGAAGACGTATATTTTTTAGCTTATCGAAGAGGGATTGTTGAGGAAGCTTATAAGAAGAATGTCATCGTAGTTTGTCCTGGTAATATCGTAGGACTCATTCGTATAATTATGGATTTTCACAAAAGTCAATCCCAGATCAAAAATATAAGCCATATCCTCTCTTTAGCTCAAAATGCCCTTAAAAAATTCGAAGGCTTTACCGAAGATTTTGATGAAATCCAACAACGTTTGGTCAAGGCCTCAGAGGCATGGGAAGGGGCTCGAACTAAACTTATGGGTCGAGGGGGTCTGGATTCTCAACTTAAGAAGATGGATCAATTAATGGAAGGACAGTCCACTCTTCCTAATACCGAAGAGTAAGTTTGGGATTTCACAAAAGGACTTTGTAAAAAATTGTAAAGATTGGTAGAGCTAACGGGACTCGAACCCGTACTGGCGCCTTGAAAGGGCGCTGTCCTAACCGTTAGACGATAGCTCCATTCCGTTCTCAAATAATACTACTGACTGGTGGGTCCGGTGGGGATCGAACCCACGACCAAGAGCTTAAAAGGCTCCTGCTCTACCGCTGAGCTACAGACCCTGGGGTATTGGTATATCAAGATTCATTAGTTTCCCCTAACTTAAAGATTGAATCAAGGAAGACTTCGGAATCTCTATGCAGGTTCCATAAAGGGGCTCAAAGCACCTGACATCAAGAAACCCTCGCGACGATCTGCTCCGGTACTCACATAAGCAATGGGACAATCCATATTGTCCTCAATAAATTTCAAGTAATTTTGGGCTTCCTTGGGTAAGTCTGACCATTGTGTGCAGCCAGCCGTCTGCCCCCAGCCCTTGAAGATTTTTTCAACGGGACGAAGCTCTTTCCAGTCAATTTCATGTCCTGGAAGACTTCGTGTTAGACCTCCAGATCCATCGGAGTATCCGATCACGACTTTAACCTCCTCGAGGCCATCTAAAACATCAAGTTTCATGATCGCAAGACCTCCTGTTCCATTTATTTGTACTCCATGCCGAACGATGGGAATATCAAACCAGCCGCATCGACGTGGACGGCCTGTTGTTGTGCCGTACTCTTTTCCTCGACTTCGAATGGTTTCTCCTAAAAGACCATGCAACTCGCTTGGGAAGGGGCCGTCTCCAACTCGAGTGGCGTATGCTTTAGTAACTCCGCATACCATGCCGATCACTTGATGCGGTAAGCCGGTTCCGGCTAAGAGACCGCCCACAGAACAGTTTGAGGAAGTGACATAGGGATAGGTTCCGTGATCAATATCTAAAAGAGAAGCTTGCGCCCCCTCAAAAAGAATTGGTAATTCTTGGTCCCATGCCTGTCGCAAGAGCTCCTGCGTATTTCCAATGCACTCCTTCAGGGGGGCTACCCATGATTGAGCCATCTCTAATATCTGATCTAGGGTGGGGAGAGTAGAGGCTGGACCAAGTCTAAGAGATACCTCTCGGTAACCGAGCTCCATTCGGGCCCGAAGAGTCTCGGGATGAAGAAAGTCGCCCAGTCGAACACCCATTCTCGAGCTTTTCATCTCATAAGCAGGTCCGATACCACGTCCGGTAGTCCCAATTCGACCAGCCCCACCTTCGCGCCATTGATCCAAAAGAATGTGATGCGGGAGAATGACATGAGCTTTTTCACTCAGCATCAGCCTAGATAGAACGTCAATTCCACGCTGTCTAAGCCGATCTAATTCCTGATTGAAAACCTCAAGATTTAGAACTACTCCATTTGAAACCACTAGAAAGCATTTGGGATGCAGAGTTCCGCTCGGTACTTGGTGAAGTGCTAGGCTCTCCCCGTTGACTACGATCGTGTGACCTGCGTTGTTTCCACCCTGAAATCGAACTACGTACGAAAAGTTTTTACTGAGGAGATCGATAATTTTCCCTTTGCCTTCATCCCCCCATTGCATACCAAGAACCACTAGGTTTTTTGAGCCCGATCTCATATAACTCCAATAGCGTAGAGTGTAGTGACTTGGAGATTAGTGCCCGATTAAAAATCAATAATCTCAGTCTGATTTTAGCAGGTCGTTTGGTCTTGGGAAGATGATAGATTTCAGGGGATAATCATATTTAGGGGAGTAGGTAACCTTGGGTTACTCTCCCTTAGTAAAAAGGAGTCTTCTCTTGTTCGAAAAATTCACAGAAAAAGCCCGTCGAGTCATGTTTTTTGCTCGTTATGAAGCAAGTCAATTTGGATCGGAGTCGATTCAAAGTGGACACTTGCTTTTAGGATTAATGAGAGAGAGTGAAAAAACATCGACCTATCTGTTAGAGCGAATGGGAGTTCAGATTAGTACCCTCCGTGATCGCCTGATCACAGCCTTAACGCCCAAGGAAATACAAACATCACTTAGTTCTACGTCCATTGATATTCCCATGGAAGAAGAGGTTAAAAATATACTAAAACATGCAGCCCATGAAAGTTCCAAACTGAATCATAAATATGTTGGAGCAGAACATCTTTTGCTCGGCATGCTGAAAGAAGAAGGTTCAATGGCTGCAAAGTTGCTAAAAGAATCTGGAGCCGATCTAGTCAAAGCCCGAGAGATTCTTTTTGAGTCTACTAAAGAAGAAAAAAGCAGTAAAAAACGTAAAGAACACCCTCTTCTCTCTGAGTTTGCTCGAAACTTAAGCGAGATGGCGGAAAAAGGTGTTTTTGATAACTTGGTGGGTCGTGACACTGAAATCGAAAGAATCATTCAAATTCTAAGCCGACGGCGAAAAAATAACCCCATCCTCCTTGGGGAAGCAGGCGTTGGGAAGACGGCTATCGTAGAAGGGCTTGCTCAAAAAATTCATGAAGGCGCTGTTCCCTTTAGTCTTCAGGACAAGCGAATTTTTGCTCTTGATTTGAGCTTAGTTGTCGCAGGAACTAAATATCGAGGGCAGTTTGAAGAGCGCTTGAAAAGTATTATTTCCGAAGCTACTAAAGATCCCACTGTAGTTTTATTCATCGACGAAATCCATTCACTGATTGGAACGGGAGCAGCTGAAGGAAGTTTGGATGCAGCAAATATCCTGAAGCCTGCGCTAAGCCGAGGTGAAATTCAATGCATTGGCGCAACGACCCATAAAGAATATGCAAAATACATAGACAAAGATCGAAGCCTCGTTCGTCGTTTCCAGCCGGTAACGGTGAATCCGCCCGACGAGTTAGAGTCGCTTACCATCCTAAGCGGAGTCAAAAACCGATACGAATTATTCCATCGTGTTCGATACTCTAGTCAAGCTATTGAAGCATCAGTTTATTTGTCCAATCGCTACATTACGGATCGCTTTCTGCCTGACAAGGCACTAGATCTCCTCGATGAAGCAGGGGCACGTGTCAAATTAAGAGTTGGGCAACAACCAAAAGGTGAGCAACATCCAGAACAAGAACTCCATAAAGTTATTAATGAGATGAATGATGCAGTTCTGAACCGAGATTTTGAAAAAGCTGTTCTGCTACGACAAAGAGAGCTGCAGTTACGTGAAGTGATTCAGCTAGAGCGCATTTCAACGATTCAGACGGAATACGATAATTTCCCCCTGGTATCCGAGGCTGATATCGAAGAAGTAGTTGCCTCCTGGACTGGGGTACCCGTTAAGGCTCTCAAGAATGAAGAGAAAAGCAATTTGGTTCATATGGAAGAGCACATCAATCAACGTGTCATTGGACAACAGGCAGCTGTCAGTGCTGTTGCACGAGCTGTTCGTCGAGCACGAACGGGATTAAAGAATCCCAATCGGCCCATGGGCTCTTTTTTATTTTTGGGTCCAACCGGTGTTGGAAAAACAGAACTTGCGAAGACGCTAGCAAACTTCCTTTTTGGGGATCCCAAAAAGGTGATTCGATTTGACATGAGTGAATTTATGGAAAAGTACGAAGTCAGTAAATTACTAGGAGCTCCTCCAGGCTATGTTGGGTATGAGGAAGGAGGCCTTCTGACTGATCGCGTTCGTCGCAATCCTTATTCAGTAATTCTTTTTGATGAGGTTGAAAAAGCACATCCTGATCTAGTTCATATTCTTCTTCAAATTTTTGACGATGGTCAGGCAACCGATGCTTTCGGGAATGTAGTGGACTTTAAGAATACCCTTATCATTCTTACTTCTAATATCGGCTCTAAAGAACTAATGAACGATAAGAATGTGGGATTTCTTGAAAATGATTCAAAAGATTCAGCTCGTCATAACGACGTACTAAAAGTTCTCAAAAGAACTTTCCCTCCAGAATTTCTAAACCGTATTGATGAAACTGTTTTATTTAATCGTCTAGGCGAGGGTGAGCTGAAGAAGATCGTTCAACTTCTTATTGATGACGTTAATCACACTCTAGCCAAACACAAACTGCGAATTACGCTCACTTCGAGTGCTGTAGATCTTTTGGTTAAAAATACTTCAAAAGATCGAACCTATGGTGCACGTCCACTTCGGCGTGCCATACAGAAGATGGTGGAAGATCCTTTAGCTGAGCTCATGTTGGGATACGAGGCAGTCCCATCTGGAGAAGTTAATTTTGATTGCTCGGGAGACAAATTGGTTCCAGTCTTGGTAGAAACAAAAACTTTGATTGGAGTAGGTGAATGAATTGGTCGCAACGCCTTAAGATAAGCTTCAAAGTAGGCCTCATTCTATTTGCTGTGACTGCAGGTAATAATATAAAAGCACAAGATCCAGATACAATTACTGCCATCGAAATACGGGGTATTTCTAAAGTCTCAAGAGAAACCGTCCTTTTTAGAAGTGGACTAAAAGTCGGTGACGAACTCAGGACAATTGATTTCTCTAATATCCTTCAAGTCTTGTGGGAGATGAAAGCTTTTGATGATATTAAAATCAACGTCGAAGATGCCGAGCAGGGAAAAAAAGTTATCATTATCGTCACGGAACGCCCGATTATTAAAGAAATTGACTATCGGGGCGGTACAGAAATCGGTCTTACGTCGATTAAAGATAAAGTTAAAGACAAAAAAGCCGAAATTAGGATCGATGCTCCCTATGATCCAGACGCCGTTCGAAAAATTAAAGATATTATTGTAGATCTTGCTTCGGAAAAAGGATTTAGATCTCCTAGCATTGAGGTGAGTTTAGAGCCAATGGGACCAGGGCTTGCTCGACTTCTTTTCGATATCAAAGAAGGTGGTAAAAATCGCATTTATCAAATCAAATTTACTGGTAATCAGGTGTTTTCTGAAAAGCAACTCAGATCAATCATCAAAACCAGTGAGTACAACTGGTTTTTAAGTCCAATTACTTCAAAAGATTTACTGATCGATAAAAGTATCGATGAAGATATAGAACTACTTAAAAAAGCCTACTGGCGCAAGGGGTATAAGGATGTCTTTATTAGCAAGCCCGATATCAGAACAGAAGATTTTACAACTGAAAAAGCTAGATTAAAAAATACTCGTCTTGTAGCCGAAGGCCGCTCTCCTTCGTATGACTTAAGGTCTATATTAAATTTCCAAATTGTGGAAGGTGAACCCTTCTATGAAGGAGATTTAAAAATTGAGGGAAATAAAGTTTTCACTGAGGTTTTTTATACTGATAAATATGGGATTGCCAAGCGCGATAACAGTTCTATCATTGCCAAATTTCTTGATCTGAAACCTACACAGTCAACCCGAAAAAAAGTCTATTTTGATTTAGGCGCTCTCAACGAAGCGCTGGATAAAATACGAGAAGGCTATAGTAACGCTGGTTATATTCTCTACCGGGCTGAACCATCTTTTACTACCCGAGTGGTCGACGGAAACAACTTTGTCGACACGACGCTTAAAGTGGAGGAGGGGGAACGGTTCACAATTAGAGACATTGTCTTTGTTGGTAACGATAGTACAAAAGATAAAGTTCTAAGGCGCGCATTTCTCTTGAGAGAAGGAGATACTTTTGGGCGAGAGATTTTCAAAGATTCGATGTTACGACTTAGCCAATTGACTTTCTTCGACATCAAAGAATCCGAACCTAAGGTTGAAATCGTTCCAGATAAAAACCAAGTCGATCTGACCATTAAAGGAGTTGAATCAGGTATCAACGAACTCCTCTTCAATGGAGGATACGGTGAGCTTTATGGATTCTCGCTTGGTATGTCTTTTGCAACAAAGAATCTAAATGGAAACGGAGACGCTTTACAACTGAGCGTAAATTCGGGTCAATTTCAAAAAGCCCTAAGTGTTTCTTTATTGCAGCCCTACGTAGCCGATTTACCTTACAGCTTATCTACCAGTATTTTTAGTAATTCTACGGACTACGATGCTTCTCGTGTTGGAGCTGCTAATGCTTATTCACAGGCTACCAAAGGTATATCTATTGGTACCGGAGCAAGGCTCAGTAACTTTTTCAAAGATAAGCAATGGGCCTATTTCACAGAAATCAGTTTGGGGTATTCATGGCGAGTCGTAGAAATTAGCGGAGGTCAAAACTATTACTTTCGAAATGCGAATAACGAATTAACTTCAGACGTAAGTGTAAGTATCAGTTTCAACACAGTTGATAATCCCTATAAACCAACGGAGGGCACCAAACTCTCGTACTCTTATTCGTATGGCGGTTGGCAGTTCGGTGGTGATCGTGCCAATCAAAGAAGTAATTATGAATTTGTGAACTACTTTAGCCTTGGCGAAAGAAATATATTTGGGTTCAACATGGCCTATGGCCATATCCAAGATCTAAGTTCAAGAGGCTTGCTACTATATAACTTTTTTCGACCGGGCGGAGAGAATTCGATTCGTGGTTATCGATATGGGCAGGTTGGATCCCTCGAGTTTGATCCCAATGGATACCCTGTAGTTGTTGGTGGAAACAAACAGTTCGTGGCTAACTTTGAATATGCCTTCAAGGTGGCCGATGCATTTAGATTTGTGATCTTCTACGATGCAGGCAATGCATGGGCTCCTGGGAAAAGAGTTTTCTCTGAAGCGTTACGGCAGTCCATAGGAGCAGAACTTAGATTCTTTCTACCAATCAGCCCCGCTCCAATGCGTTTAATCTGGTCGACGAAACTAAACCCCTATGCCTACGATGTTTACGGTAAAAACGACTTCCAATTCTCAATTGGGACAACTTTTTAGTTTTTTCTCGTTTAATTAGCCGATATTGGATAAAATATACAACTATTCTTTTGGGAGTTTTATGAAATTCGTAACTTTGTTATTTGCCTCGATGATGTCTTTTGTCGCCGTCGCCCAAGAATTACCCTCTGATACGTCCCCTCGGTTGGCCATGTTTATCCCTCAGCAGGTTCTGCAATCGACCACGCGAGGTAAAAAATTACTTTCGGAATTCCAAGTTGTTGAAAAAAACTGGTCCGATAAGATTGAAGCGAAACAGAAAGAAGGACAAGATCTCCAAAAACAACTCACTTCAGCCTCGATTGATGACACCGCTAAAGAAAAGATTAATCGTCAATTACGCGATCTTGAGTTTGATTTTAAAAAAATGCAAGAAGATGCACAAGCTGAAGTAGGTAAAGCTCAACAAAAAATCCAAGTTCAATTTAATAACGAAATTACCCCTATTGTCGAAGCGGTTGCTAAAGAGCGTAAGCTTCAAATGATTCTGAATTATCAACAGGGACTATATACGATTTTTGATCCAACGTGGGGGCTCGATTTCACTAATGAAGTGGCTAAACGGTACGATGCTGGTTCGGCGGAGAAACCTGCCGCAACAAAAGCACCGGCTTCTTCAGCTGTGACGCCTAAGAAAAAATAACTTTACACTCGATTACTAAAAAAGGCTCCCAATGGGAGCCTTTTTTAGTCCATCCCTAGTATTGATCAATGGGTTCCTGTCGATCCGTACCCCTGACTGCCGCGAGAGGTCTCCCTCAAGGCCTCTAAAGAAGGAACCGGATCCCAAAGAATTTTCTCGAATGATGAAATAACCAATTGCGCGATACGATCCCCTCTCTGAATCGTGAATGGTTCCTCACCGTGGTGAATTAGAAGTACTTGAATTTCACCACGATAGTCCGCATCAATGGTTCCTGGTGCATTCAATACCGTGACTCCATGCTTCAAAGCTAGTCCTGAGCGGGGTCGGATCTGTCCTTCATAACCCTCAGGGATCGCTATGGCGAGACCTGAGGGGATTAGTCGACGCTCACCAGACTTCAATATGACAGGATGGTCTTTAGGTAATGCGGCTCTGAGATCAAAACCTGCAGCTAAGAAACTTCCTTGTTCAGGGAGAGGGAGACCCTCGCCATGCGGTAATTGATAAATAGAAATTGCGAGGCTCATAAATTCCTTATTAGTTGACCACAGGCTGCTTGTATGTCCCGTCCTCTTGATTTTCTCACAGTCACAAAACATCCAAGATCTCTTAGAGTTCGGCTGAAGATCTCAAGACTTTCACGGGAAGGCTCTTTTTGGTCACTTGCTCTATGTTCATTCATAGGAATCAAGTTGACGTTGTGTTGATGTCTTAATTCACCCAGCCATTCTGAAAGTCGGTGTGCATCAAGATAACTATCGTTGACACCCCTCATCAAAACATACTCAAAAGTTAATTTTTCATTAGTTTTTAGTATCCAAGAGTCGAGAGCATGCCGGAGTTGAGATAAATTGTAAGCTCGATTGATGGGCATAGACGACGAGCGAACCTCATCGGTAGTGGCGTTCAGAGAAATTGCAAGTAAGGGTCGTGGGGTCATTCTTGCCAGTCGCTCGATTCCGGAAACTAGGCCACTGGTTGATACAGTGATTCGTTTGGGACTAATATTGAGACCATGAGAATGAGATAAAATTTGAATTGCTTTATGAACGTTCATGAGATTGTGAAGTGGCTCACCCATACCCATGAAGACGAGCGTAAGATGATCCGGGGTCTTGGGGCCGAGGGTCTTCATAAGTAATAAGACTTGGCCAACAATTTCTCCACTCTCTAAGTTTCGCTTAATACCCATGGCCCCCGTAGCACAAAAGGTGCAACCCATAGCACAGCCTACCTGACTGGAAATACAGAGTGTTACTCTCGACGTTTTTACCTCACGAGGCATATGGACTACCTCGATAAGCTCTCCATCGTTTAAACTCAGAATACATTTTGTTGAACCATCTTCAGAATGAAGAGCTTGGGATAGTATCGGAAGCGATAAGTCAGTGTGGTCTTCTAGCCAGTAACGAACTTCCTTCGATAAAAAAGGATGCTCTTCAATCCATTGCCACTGTCGCTGTAATTGACTAAAGACGTGCTGAGAGCGACCGGGACATCCTAGGGATTCGAGATCCTCAGGAGTCAATCCAAACGCATTGGGCCTCCCCTTTCGCTCCGGGGCAGGTTGATCCCAAGCAAAATTCACTGGGTCCCCGAAATGATTTCCACCTGTCGGATACGAACTGGATAGACAGGAACGTTTTGCATACCTTTTCTCCACTCCACTCGCACTTTACTTATCCGATCGACCGTATCCATGCCCTCAATAACACGGCCAAAAGCGCAATAACCAATGCCTGTTTCTGAGGCATCTTTAAAATCCAGTCGAGTATTATCTACCGTGTTGATATAAAACTGAGAATTTGCGGTATCGGGGGCTGTTTCCCGAGCCATCGCGATGGTCCCTCGAGTATTTTTAAGACCTCCTTTGTAGGCTCGTTCTGATTCATTGGGAATAGGATCATGTGTAGGCTTCTCCGTAAGGTCCTCAAGGTGTCCACCACCTTGGATAACAAATCCCTCGACCACCCGATGGAAGGTAGTTCCAACAAAATGACCCTCTTCGACATAACGAAGAAAGTTAGCTACTGTCTTAGGGGCTAAACTCGATTCTAGCTCAACGATGATAGAACCATAATTAGTTACAATCTTGACTTGTGGTTTAGATTGACCCCATAGGAGAACGTTTGAAAGGAATAAAATACCTAGCAGTCTTAGTTTGCTCATTTCTTATCCTTTTGATCGTATCTTATATTTTGCCCTAAGTTTCATATCGTACACACCAAGGAATGATTGAAGATGAGAAGATAAGAAGATGACAGCCCTATTTGTTAAATGTTTTTTGTTCACCATCGGTCTATGTCTTGGGTCCTTTTGTAACGTACTTATTCATCGCTCGACAGCTGAGAATGCCTCAAATCGCTCTATTTGGGGTCGAAGTCGCTGCCCTCATTGTGGAGATTTCATTCGTTATCGAGATCTCATCCCTCTGTTGAGTTTCTGGCTACTACGAGGGCAATGTCGATCCTGTCGACATCCTTTCTCGCATCGATATTGGATCGTCGAACTCTTTTTAGCTTTTGCTTGTCTTGGTATGTATCCGCTTCTTCTATGGGGTGAAACCTTGAACTATGTGATGTGGGTTGTCGTTGTCATGGGCCTCGTCACACTCTTTTTTACAGACCTAGAAAAAGGATTATTACCAGACACAGTCCAAATGCCTCTGTTTTTATTTCTTATTATTGGGACAACTTGGGCTGCCCCTCACTCTTTCTCAAGCTTACTTTCAGGCCTTATGGCAGGGGTCATGGGATGGGGCTTCATTTGGGTATTGAATCAGATTTATGTTATTTGGCGACACCAAGAGGGTTTTGGGGGTGGCGATGCAAAAATGATGGCTTGGATGGGTGTTTTCTTTGGCTGGAGATCGATGCTTGGCATCTTTTTTTTAGCGGCATTGCTTGGAACTATTTGGGGACTGATTTTGAAAATTCAAAAAAGAGGAACCTGGGATACTCAACTCCCATTTGGTTCTTTCTTGGCCGTATCCGCAGGCGTTATTGCCCTCTGGGGAGAGTTCTTGTGGCGCATATACTTAGCAAACGTTATATCTTAGGCCTCTTGTGATAGTTCCATCAATACTCCACCTGTTTCCGAAGGATGGATGAAAGCAACCCAGCAATTATGAGCGCCCTTTCGGGGCTGTTCGTCGATGAGGCGAACCCCTTTATTTTTGAGATGAATAAGTGCCTCGTGAATATTCTCAACTTCCAAGCAGATATGATGAATTCCTTGCCCTCTTTTATTGATAAATTTTCCAATGGGGCCTTCCGGATCGGTAGTCTCTAAAAATTCGAGACGAGACTCTCCTGCAGAATAGAAGACCGTATTGACTTTCTGGTCCTTCACTTCTTCCTGGTGTGTAGGGGTTTGATCAAATAAGGAGTTCATACGCGTCACCACTTCTCTTAAATCCTTAGAAGCGATGCCGATGTGGTTAATCCGAAGAAATTTCATATGATAAAGCCTTTAGAAACGACTAATCTCCATTTTCTCACAGGTTCGATGGAGCGCTTGTAGAAGTATTGAAATATCCTCTTCTGTCATTGAGCAAAAGGCAATTCGGAGATAACGATCTAGATGACTGACCACCCCAACACTCTCATCCTTAATCAATTGTTGTCGGACTTTCTCAGCTTCTAAGCCGGGTTTGAGTTGGAGAAGACAGAAGCAACCTGAGTTGAAGGGGAGAGGAGTCCAAAAGGGAGATCCTTGACTTAAGCCCGCTTGTAAAACACGATAGCGTTTCTCTAAAATAGATTTTAGGTTTTGGAAAGATGACTCATGTTGAGGATCGAGTAACTCCTCTTCTGAAAGAAATTGACTGATACCAACGGGTGAGCCCACACTCCCACGGACAAGGCCGCAGATCTTTTCATTCAAATACTGCCCTACAGGCCCCGAGAGCCCCAAGGAAAGAAACCCCACCCGGCCACCGAAGAAACTTAATTCCTTGGTCACACCGTCCGCTTTTAGGGCGATTAAATTGGGGTGGCGATCAATCAACTCAAAAAAAAGGCTTTGGGTTGTAGCGTTTGGCTCGAAAACAAGTCCATGATAAGCATCATCGCAATAGACCACTACGATTCTTTTTTCAGCGGCCGACACAAGAAGGTCGGAAATCTGTTTAATCTCATTAAGCGTAGGAGAAAAGCCAGTAGGATTATTGGGGAAATTAAGTAAAACGTGAACCTTACCGCTCACTTCATCGAGGACTTGCTTCAAACCTTTTATATTGAAAGTAGTACCGTCATAGAAAGGATAGTGGACCATACGTGCTTCGTGTCGAACTTCAAAAATTTGATCGTAATTATCCCAATAGAGATCAGGGACCACAAGTGTATCGCCTCGTTCAAAAAAGAGATCTGTAGCCATCGCGAGAGCATGGCATATTCCTAGACTCACTCCGGGAAGAGATAGGGTCGAGAAACGGATATCTTCGGCGATTAATTTATTTTTCCACAGAGTACGACATCGCTCTCGGCCTTGGATCGGCGAATATAGAAATACGTCTTTTTGGGGGAGATCCTTCATGAGACCAGCGAGACGATCAAGGGGCAATGGTTGCCCCTTGCCATCGGTAATTTGTCCGATCGTGGCATTCACCTTGCAGCCTGCGGCCTGTTGAGCTTGAAAAGGGATCCCCTTAGGGGCATAAACGCGACGACCGAAGGAGGATAACGCTTTTCCTAATGAAGGATGTTCTTGGTCGATCAGGTCATTTAGGATTTGAGCTTCGGGATGAAGAGGCATAATTAAGTGTAGCGAATTCATTAGGGCTTCAATTGAAGCACGTAAATAGGCAGGTTGAGATAGTCTAATTCAAAGAAACATGGACTCTTATGACTTCTCACCCTTCTGAAGATATTTTATGGGTCGGCTTCCAAGGGCAAACAGCTAAAGAAGTCTCAGATCATTTTCAGCCTGGCGCTGTAATTCTTTTCAGCCGCAATCTTAATCCTGATCCCCAAAAGGGACCTGTTCAGTGTTTTGAAATGCTTCAAGGCCTCAAAGGTCGATGGGGCCAAAAAGATTCCTTACCGATCGCAATTGATCAAGAAGGGGGTGCTGTTTCTCGCCTTCGTCCTTGGGTAGGAGAAACTCCGTCCTTTAAAAATATTTTTCAGACAGGAGGAGTTGAGGCTTGCTATTTGTGGGGATCCCTTTGGGGTGAGGGCTGTGCTTTATTGGGAATCAATATTAATTTTGCTCCCGTAGCTGATCGATGGGATGGGCATACAAATACCGGCATGGGTGATCGTTGCGTCAGTATCAATCCTCAGGAAGTTGTTGTAGCAGTCGATGCATACCTTCGAGGGATGGAAAAACACCGCGTTCAGGGTTGTCTTAAACATTTTCCGGGGCTTGGCGGAACTTTAATTGATAGCCATCAGGGACTTCCTAGTCTGGAGGATAGCGAAACGCTGGCTCTCAATGCACTCCCTTTCCAAGAATTATCGACTGCCCATCGTCTGATAATGGTGGCGCACTTGAAGACACCCGCAAGTGACCCTCTCCCGCTTTCAATGCATCCCCTTGGCGCACGAAAGAATCAATATGGAGTTGAGGGCATCTTTATTCCTGACGATCTTGAAATGGGCGGTTGTCAAAAATGGCCTTGGCAGGAGCGCGTGCGACTTTGTTTAATGGCTGGACATGATTGGATGCTGGTTTGTCAAACTGACGAAGGTGTTCATCAGTGCGCCGCTGCACTGAAGACCCTTGATGAAGACCTTTGGTCTCCTGCCCGCCAACGCGGGTGGACCTACCGGAAAACTCTTCCAAATTTAGGAGGCGAGAAATTCGATACTCAAGCTTGGAGTGATTGGACACAGCGCGTTCAATCGGCAGCTAAAGACTTTATGAGGGTTAGGTAAGGATTTTTTTAAGAGCAGCAACCTTGTCGGTTTTTTCCCACGAAAAGCCCTTTCGCCCAAAATGACCGTAATTAACAGTTTGTCGGTAGATGGGCTTTCTCAAGCCAAGAGCCTGAATCATTGCTTTGGGCGTGCAACTGAAGACCTTACGAACTGCTGTTGAAATTTCAGCATCCGATACCCTCCCTGTCCCGAACGTATCAATACGGATCGAGACAGGTTCTGCAACACCAATGGCATAGGCGAGCTGAACCTCGCATCGATTGGCCCACTTAGCAGCCACTACATTTTTTGCAATGTAACGAGCCATATAAGCAGCTGAGCGATCGACTTTACTTGGATCTTTACCACTGAACGCACCTCCCCCGTGACGACCAGCACCCCCATAGCTATCTACAATAATTTTTCGACCGGTCAGTCCGGTGTCTCCCATGGGTCCCCCAATAAGAAAACGGCCTGTGGGATTGATATGAAATTTAGTTTTGGAATCGATGAGATGTTTCGGTAATGTTTTAAAAATAATATCCTTCAAAATTGCTCGTCGTAAATCGGGAGTACGGATGGCATTAGTGTGTTGGGTAGAAATCACCACGGTATCAATTCGTACTACGCGGTTACCCTCGTATTCCACAGTCACCTGACTTTTGCCATCTGGAAGTAGCCAGGGGAGTGTATTCTTTTTTCTCGCTAGCGAGAGGGCTTGGGTGAGTTTATGGGCATAAAAGATCGCTGCAGGCATGAGTTCTGGGGTTTCGTTTGTCGCATAACCAAACATTAAACCTTGGTCTCCCGCCCCTCCGGTATTGACCCCCATGGCGATATCAGGGCTTTGACGATCCAGTGTGACCATGATGCCGCAGGTATTTGCATCGAATCCTTTACGGCTATCGTTGTAACCAATATCGTTGATAACTTTACGAACTAATTCATTGATCGGGATATAAGCTTTTGTTGTTATTTCGCCTGCGACAACGACGAGTCCGGTGGTGATGAGCGTTTCACACGCCACGCGAGACATGGGATCTTGTTCAAGCGCCGCATCTAATACTGCATCGGAAATTTGATCAGCGATTTTGTCCGGGTGGCCTTCTGTCACACTCTCAGAAGTAAATAAGTATCGATCTTTAAGCATAGGGCTCCTTTTTCTGGTTAATCCAACATATGGAATCTCATTAAGATTCGGCCACCGTGGCACGTGCTCGGTTGGCAGCCTCACCTTGGGGTTAGTGAGGCAATCCTCATACCTTTATGATTTTAGCGTCAAGTTGGTTTAAGCATATGGGACCATC
>Ga0255198_1000054_pt1 | contig 29392 bp, 26 predicted proteins | sample Miss_Law_RepC_8h_FD_188421 | JGI IMG/M metagenome (GOLD analysis project Ga0255198, IMG submission 188421) | Freshwater microbial communities from Mississippi River, Louisiana, United States - Miss_Law_RepC_8h | ecosystem: Environmental > Aquatic > Freshwater > River | place: USA: Louisiana...
CGACACTGACGGGCAGCTTCACCGGCAACGGAGCGGGGTTGACGAATGTGGCGGTGGGCGCGCTGGCGGGGACGCTCACGAGCGGACAGTTGCCGGCGAGCGTGGTTTACACGACAGAGTTGCAGGCCACCAACGCGTCGCTTCAGTCCGCGTTCAACATGAGCTTGCTCTCGATTTCCAATGATTTCTCCAGCCGGCTCGTGGCGACAAACACGGCACTCGTGGCAGGGGCGGTTCTGGGCACGAACTACGAGGCAGCGATGGCGACCCTGCTGGTGGCCATCCCCAACCAGATTCTCAGCAGCAATAATGTTCATGTCGGGAGCAACTACTTCTCCGGCCCGGCGACCTTCCGTCCGTCCTCGGAGGTGCAGGTGCCCTTGGTGCTCCACAGCAAGCTCAACACCAATTCCTTCGTAGCATACGATGTGATGCTGGGCCTGACGCGCACGACCAACATATTCGAGGTTCGCTCGGATGTGGATCCCAACGTGACAAGTTTTGATGCCTTGGCCCGGCTTAGTCTGGGCCGGGGCGGCGCACCGGCGCGGGCCATGGCGCATTTCGGGTCATCCATGCTGTCGAGCACCACCAATAATGCGTTCATGCTTTTTGATTCAATGGACCCGGACCCGCAGCGAACGGGTGGCTGGGCGCTCTCGCACGCCCTGGGGGACAACGCGACGGACCCCCGCAAGAACAAGCTCTGGAGCTGGGGCTTCAACTACAACGCCAAGAATGGAAAGCACAGTATCACCGAGCCCAGCATTCACATGAACTTGGAGACTTGGTGGGAGCCTTGGCCGGGGGCCTCGGACGACGATCATCAAATGGAGATGTATTACCAGTATTCCAACCACAACAACACCTTCGGAATGCGCCCTTGGGGGTTGTTGTTGCGCGGTTCCAACTACATCCAGAACACCGTCCATGTGGATGATTTCGCAGTGGGTAGCGGTGACGGCCTGCGGGACGTCATCTTTCGCGTCCAGCCGCGGCGGGCTCCGCACGATGGCGGGGTGGCCCGGATGAAGGGAGTGTTCGAAATTGCGGCTGGAACCCCCATGGGTGGATTGCTCTATTTGAACAACGCCGGAATGCGGATGGGAGATGGAGTGGCGGGAAATGAGACGGCTCTGCTCCTCGAATACTCACAAGGTGAATTCCAATTCACAGGTGGTCCCACGCCGGCACCGGGCAAGGGGGTGCATCATTCCGGTTTTGCCTACCAGCATTTTTCTCCGCGCTATCCCACCAATGTAACGGTGTCTGTGTTCGGAGCGCGGAGCCAGACGGCGAATCTGATGGAGTTCCACTCGGAACGAATCGGGGCCGCGACGCCGCTGGCGGCGGTGAGCGCCACCGGGGTGGTGAATGCCCAGGGATACCGGACCGCAGCCGGGGTAGGCTTGAGCACCAATGTGGCGGTGCTTGCACCCGGCGGGATCACCAACACGCTGGTCTTCTCGGGCGGGTTGTTGGTGGAGGTGCGGGCGGGACCGCCTGCGGCCCCATAGGGAAGTCAGCGATTGGCGGAATCTGCACTCTCGTCGCGTGCGCCGACTGCTCATAGTCTCCCCGGCTTTCCCCCCCACTAATGCGGCGGATTGCCACCGGGTGCGGGCAAGTCTCCCTCATTTCGCCGCGTGCGGGTGGGATGTGAGGGTGCTGGCCATCCGGCCTGATGAGATGGAACTTCCGGAGGATTCCCTGCTGTCGGAGACGGTGCCTGCGGAGATCACGGTGCGCCGGGTGGGGGCGCTGCCGCTGGCATGGGGCCGGCGAATAGGGCTCGGCGCTTCCGGGCTGCGGGCACTGCCCCATTTGGCGCGGGCGGGAGCGCGGTGGATCCGTGAATGGCAGCCGCACTTGGTCTATTTCTCCACCACTCAGTTTCCGGTGACGGCACTGGGACGGGTGTGGCGGCGCCAATTTGGCGTTCCGTATGTGGTGGACATGCAGGATCCATGGGTGACCGGGACTCGTAGCGTAATCCCATCCCAGCGCTCGGGGCTGAAGCATCGGATGATGCGGACGCTGCACCGGACGTTGGAGCCGTGGACCATGAAACACGTGGGGGGGCTCATCAGCGTGTCGCAAGGGTTTGTGGATGCGCTGCGGGAAAGGTATCCGGCGCTGCGCGAGCGGCCCGCGCGGGTGGTGCGGTTTGCCCAGGCGGAGGCGGATTTCAAGGTGTTGGAGCGCCATCCCCAGCCCAATGCATTCTTCAATCCGGGGGACGGGTGCGTGCATGGGGTCTACGTGGGGCGTGGAGGGCACAATCTGGCGCGCTCGCTGCGGTTGTTTTTTCAAGCGTGGCGGGCGGGGTTGGAGAGGGAGCCAGCGCGGTTCGGCCCGGTGCGGCTGCACTTCGTCGGCACGGACTACGCGCCTGCGGGCCAAGGGCGGCAGACGGTGGCCCCTTTGGCTGCGGAATATGGATTGGCGGATCGGGTGACGGAGACACCGGAGAGGCAGCCTTATTTCACCGCGCTTCATCTCTTGAGGGCGGCGGATTTTCTGATCGTGCCAGGTTCCGAGGAGCCGGAATACGCGGCCTCGAAGCTGTGCGGGTGCGTGCTCGCCCGGCGGCCCATCGTGGCCACCTTCCACGAGCGGAGCAACGCGGTGGCGCTGCTGCGTGGCACGGGCGCGGGCGAAGTGGTGACCTTTGGCGACGCGCCGGACGGGCCGGAAACGGTGGTGGACGTGGGGCGTGCTTGGTCGCGGGTGCTGGAGCAAGGCGGAGCGGCTCCGTCCACGAATTGGGAAGCCTTTGCCCCTTATGGAGCCGCCCAAGCTACGCGGGATCAATGTGCGGTGTTTGACGCGGTGATAGCAGCGTAAAAACCATGCGCTTGGGCATCCTCACCAGTCACCCGATCCAGTATCAGGCACCGTGGTTCCGTGCCCTGGCGGGGAGTTTGGATTTGGCGGTGTTCTTTGCCCACCGGCAGGGCGCGCAGGAGCAGGCTGATTTTGGCACGGCCTTCGAGTGGGATGTGGACTTGCTGTCGGGTTATCCGCATCGGTTCTTGCGCAATGTCTCCCAGCGGCCGGGGGTCAACCACTTCTCGGGCTGCGACACCCCGGAACTCGCCACGATCATCCAACGCGGTGGGTTCACCGCCTTCGTGGTGTCGGGCTGGTATCTCAAATCCTACTGGCAGGCGGTGCGGGCGTGCCGCCGGGCGGGGGTGCCGGTGCTGGTGCGGGGCGATTCGCAGTTGCGCACGCCGCGCTCCCCGGTGAAACGCCTGTGGAAGGAGCTTTCACACCGCTTGCTGGTGCGCCAGTTCGACGGCTTCCTAGTGGTGGGGGAGCGCAACCGTGAGTATCTGCGGCATTACGGTGTGCCCCCGGAACGGATGCTGGACTCGCCCCATTTCATTGATAACGCGTGGTTCGCAGCACGGGCAGCGGCGGCCCGCCCGGAGCGCGACGCGCAACGGCGGGAGTGGGGTGCCGAACCGGGCACGGTCGTGGCCTTGTTCGTCGGGAAGTTTATCCCGAAGAAGCGACCACAGGATCTGCTGCAGGCTCTGCGGCGGCTGGCGGACGACGGCGCGAAGCCGCCGGTGCTGGGCGTTTTCGTGGGGTCGGGCGAACTGGCGGATTCATTACAGGCGGAGGCGAAACGGCTGGACGTTCCGGCCCGGTTTGTCGGCTTCAAAAACCAAACGGAACTGCCCCGTTGCTACGTGAGTGCGGATGTCCTGGTGCTCCCCTCGGATGGTGGCGAGACCTGGGGGTTGGTGGTGAACGAAGCCATGGCGTGCGGCCTGCCGGCTGTGGTCTCGGACGCGGTGGGTTGTGCGCCGGACATGATCGTGCCGGGTCAGACCGGTTTTAGTTTCCCGCTCGGGGACGCAGCAGCTTTGGCGGACCGCTTGCGAGCGGTGGCGAGCTTGATCACGGCGGGACACGATTTTGGGCCCGCACTGGAGACGAAGCTGCGCGATTACAGTCTGGCCCAAGCTGTGGCTGGCACCTTGCGCACGGTGCATCACTTCGCGCAGTTGCGGGCGTCAACGAGGAATATGTCATGAACGATTACGTGCAATTTGGGTGTGGGTGGAGTGCTCCGGACGGCTGGCTCAACTTTGATGCCAGCCCCACGCTGCGCTTTGAGCGGCTGCCGGGGGTGGGGCGACTCTACACGCGCAACGCAAAGCGCTTTCCCGCCAACGTGATCTTCGGTGACATCGTCCGAGGCTTGCCGCTGGCAGAAAACTCCTGTCAGGGCATGTATTGCTCCCATGTGCTGGAACATCTCGCTTTGGGGGATCTGGATCGGGCGTTGAAAAATGTGCATCGTTACCTGAAGCCCGGGGGCACCTTCCGGATTGTCGTTCCTGATTTGGCGCAGTTGGCGCGGACCTACGTGGACAGCAGGGATCCCCTGGCCGCCCATCGCTTCATGGAGGAAACCTATCTGGGCATGAAGGCACGCCCTCGAGGTGTAGCCGGCTTCTTACGGACATGGCTTGGCAACAGCGCCCATCTCTGGATGTGGGACGAGCCGGCGCTGGGCGCGCGGCTGGCCAATCACGGTTTCCGCGAGGTGCGACGTGCGGCGTTTGGCGATGCGGAGGATGTGCGGTTCCGGGAGGTGGAAGATGCTGGCCGGTTTGCCGGCGCACTGGCGATGCAATGCCGGAAATGATCTTGACCGCACCAACTGCGCCGGCAACCAGCACCACGCTGCCCCTCCTGGGGGTCCGGGTTTTGGCCGCCATTCGGAGCTATGAGCTCTTTGGCTCGGAGCGAGGGAACATCGAAGCACTCAAATCCCTGCGGACGCGGGGCGCGGAGGTGCGGGTGGCGGTGCCCACCCTGCAAGGCGGGGGAGCGGTGCGGCGTGAGTTGGAGCGGCTTGGCTTCACGCTCTACGCCATGACGTTTGGCGTGCAATGGTCGAAGTCGTTCATCATCAATGACCCCTTGCATCTGCCCGGGAATATTTTGGCCTGGATACGCTGCCAACTCGCGTTTGATCGCGTCATCCGGGAGTTTCAGCCCACCCACATCCAGACGGGCACTGCGTTGACGTTCAATTTTGTGGAATGGGCCGTGCGACGCCACCGGCTGCCGTTGGTGATGCGGTTGGGGGATGCCCCGCCCACGAATTCAGCAGTGCAATTGGCCCTGTGGCGTCGGTTTGTCCGCTATGGTCAACGAGCAGTCGCCATTTCTGACTACATCAAGCGAGTATCGGTTGAGTGCGAACCCAGCCTCGCCCGCAAGCCATTCGACGTCATCTACAACCTTGCCCCCACCCCGTCGCAGCCGCCGACAGACCCGGAAGGCATGGAACCCGAGTTCCGCCATGTGGTATATGTGGGGCAAATCATCCGGGAAAAAGGGGTGTTTGATCTTCTCGAAGCCGCCCGGGTGGTTTCAGCGCGGCATCCGGACGTGAAGTTCCACTTCATTGGCGGGTCCGCGTTTTCCCAGTCGCCGGAGGCAGAACTGCGGCGGCAGGCGGAGGCGGCGGGCCTCGGTGACCGGGTTCGTTTCCACGGGTGGGTTGCCAATCCGCGCCTGCATCTGGCCCGTGCTTGTGTGCATGTGGCCCCTTCCCTGTGCGCGGAGGCACTGGGCAATGTGGTGCTCGAGGCCAAACGGGAAGGCACTCCCTCGGTGGTTTATCCTTCAGGTGGCCTGCCAGAGATGATCCGCTCCGGAGTGGATGGCTTGGTGTGCGCGCGGCCCAACGTAGGGGACCTGGTGGAAGGCATTGAGTGGGTGCTGGCCAGCATGCGGGCACACCCGGGGCTTCGGGCGGCCATCCAGCAAGATTTTCACGCCCGCTTTGGCCCCGAGCGTTTTGCTGCCGCCTGGCAGGGTTTGTTTCAAAGGGGGGCCGCTTGACTGCCAGCGCCACCCACCCGGTTCCGCCCGCCAGCGTCCGCCCCAGGTCGCAGGTCCGGAAGGCTGTCCCCGCTTGGATTTATGCGCTGCTTTGGGCGTCGCTGAGCCCCTTGCTGTTTGGGCCCAATCCGGGGCTGACTATCGTGGGAGGGCTCGTAGCGACCGTATTGCCATGGCTATTGTGGCGCCGGGGAGAGGCTCCCACTTTGTTGTGGATCTGTTTCTATCAGTGGGTGCAGGCGTTCGTGCCGGTGGTTCAGGCGGGACTTCAAGGTGTGACCGTGGCAGCCAGCATGGGGGGGCAAGAGTTTGAGGAAGCGGTGCTGTTTAGCCTGCTCGGAGTGCTTTTCTTTTCGCTCGGTGCCGCCTGCCTGTCCCGGATCGTTTCACCCGCTGCGGGCAGGGATTTGCCAGCGGGGTTGGCAGCGTTGTCTCCGTCCCGGCTATTCGTTGCCTGGATCGCGCTCGCACTGCCGGTTGAGTTTGTGAACCAGTTCCTGTGGGGATCCGGCCTGTCCCAGTTGGTGCAGCCGTTGTTCTCCACGCATGTTGCGGCCATGGTCCTGCTCTTCCAATACGCGTTGGCGACGGGACACGGGCGGGGTTTTGCCTATGTGTTAATCGCAGTGGAAATCATGATGGGCTTCGTCGGCTACTTCGGGGGATTCAAGCTGGTGCTCTATACGCTATTGCTGGCGGCTCTCACCTTCACTGCCATCCGGCCCCAGGTGTGGGCACAGGGAGTCTTGATCGCGATCCTGGCCGCTGGATTGGGAAATTTTTGGGGGGCCACCAAAAATGAGTATCGGCGCTTCCTCGCAGGTGAATCGGGGGAAGCCAGCCAGGAAATCCGGGTGTCACTTGCGGAGCGGCTGGGCTACATGAGCCGTGCGCTGCAAGACATGACTTGGGACCGCTATGTTGATGCGTTCGGAAGCACGCTCGATCGGATTGGCTATGTCACGTATTTCGGCCACTGCCTGTCGAATGTGCCCGCCTCGGTGCCCCACGCGGACGGGCGATTGTGGAAGGAGGCGCTGATGCACGTGTTGATGCCCCGTATTCTGTTCCCCAACAAACAGGTGTTCAACGACTCGGACCGCACCAACGAATTCACCGGGCTTCAGGTTGCGGACGCGACGCAGGGCACTTCCATCGGCTTGGGTTATGTGGGCGAGAGTTACGTGGACTTTGGCGTGCCGGCCATGTTTATTCCGATTTTTCTGTTCGGCGCGGCGGTGGGAGGTGGCTATGCGTTGTTGGTGAGGCTGGCTCCACTGCCCTTGCTGGGCGCAGCATTTGGCACTGCCATGCTCATGCGCTCCGGCTTCCTGCTCGAAAGTTCCAATGCCAAGATGCTCGGTGGTTTGGTGATCACCACGGCGATCTACGCATTGATGCTCAAGTTTCTGGGCGGACCGATCTGGCGCTGGCTTGCCCCCGCCGCCCGACCAGTCGGCGCTCCTGATGATAATTCGGCAGGCCCGGCCAAAGAACCCTCGGCCCGGCCATTTTCTGTTTAGCAGGCCATGTGCGGCATCGCCGGATTCTTCGCCTCCGCCCCGCTCCCGCTCGATCATGCGGAGTGGCCAGCATCGGCTCTGGGCCGGCTGCGCCATCGCGGACCCGATGACGCCGGCACGCAGGTGACGCCGGACCGCCGGTGCGCTTTGGGACAAGTGCGCCTGGCGATTCTAGATTTGAGCGCAGCCGGGCATCAGCCGATGACCACGCCGTGCGGGCGACACACGATCGTCTTCAACGGGGAAATATACAACTTCCGCGAGCTTCGCGACGCGCTGGAGGCGCGCGGAGTCGTGTTCCACTCGCACTCGGACACCGAGGTGGTGCTTCGTGCCTTTGAGGTCGAGGGTGCTGCCTGTGTCCGCAAGCTGCGCGGCATGTTCGCCTTTGCAGTTTGGGACGCCAAAGAGCGGACTGGATTTTTGGCCCGCGACCCCTTTGGCATAAAGCCCCTTTACCACCACGCCGGCCCCCAAGGGCTGGCTTTTGCCTCTGAACTGCACGCGCTTGCGACGGCCCCCGGGGTCCAGAAGAACTTGGATAGCACAGCAGTGATGGGCTTTCTGGGCATGGGGTCCGTGCCAGAGCCGCGCACTTTGTTGAAGGACACATGCTGCCTGCCGGCGGGGCACACGGCGGTTTGGCATCAGGACAGGCTGACGGTCCAGCGCTACCACACCCTGGCCTTTTCATCCTTGCCTGCTCTCGCCGATCCGGTCGGCACCACCCGGTCGGCGCTGCTCAATTCGGTGGACCACCACTTCATCAGTGATGTGCCCGTGGGGGTCTTTCTGAGCGGCGGGATTGATTCCACGGCGCTCGTGGCTCTGGCCCGTGCCGCCGGCAAGGCGGATCTCCACACCTACTCGATCACCTTCCCCGACGCGGCCAATGACGAGGGCCCGCTCGCCCGCCGCTCGGCCGCGCACTTCGGCACCACGCACCATGAGTGGCCGCTCGGCGCTGCTGAGGGACAGACGCTCTTCCGCCAATTCCTCGCGGCGATGGACCAGCCCAGCATTGACGGGCTGAACACCTTCACGGTCTCGAAGTTTGCCCGCGCGCAGGGCATGAAGGTGGTGCTGTCCGGCCTGGGTGGAGATGAATTGTTTGGCGGCTACAAGTCCTTCCGTGAAGTGCCCCGACTGGCGGCCCTGAACTGCGGCCTGCGCTGGACCGGCCCGGTGCGGGCGGCTGCGCGCGCCGCCTTGGGCCGCGCCGCCCGCCCACCGCTGCGCCGCCTGGGGGAAATGCTCGGCGAACCGCTCGGACTCGATTCCGCCTACACGGCGCTGCGCGGCGTCTTCACCGCTCGTGAAGCCACCCTGCTCACGCGCCATCTCACCGGCTTGGACCCCGGTCCCCTGCCGCCTGCGGAAACCCTCCCTGAAGACCCCACCCCGCAGGACACCGTCAGCCGCCTGGAGCTGACCCGCTACATGCGCAACCAACTGCTGCGCGACAGCGACGTGATGAGCATGGCCCACGGTTTGGAACTGCGCGTGCCCTTCCTCGACCTCCCGCTCTTCGACACCGTGTCCCGCATCCCGGCGGCCATCCGGCTGCGCCGGGGCAAGCAACTGCTGCTTGAGGCCGTGCCGGAAATCCCACCTTGGATCGCCCACCAGCCCAAGCGCGGCTTCTCCTTTCCCTTCGAACAATGGCTCGCCTCCGACTGGCGCGACACGTTCGCCGAACTGGATCGCACCAGCCCTGTGCCGTTGCAAACCTGGTATCGCAAGTGGGCCGTCTTCGCGCTGTCCCACTGGCTGAAGCGCGCGGGCTTCAGCACACCAGTCTGACCGCTTCGTGTGCCCTCCATTCTCGGCCTCTCCGCCTATTATCATGACTCCGCTGCCGCGCTGGTCGTGGACGGGGACATCGTCGCCGCGGCGCAGGAGGAGCGCTTCACGCGCATCAAGCACGACCCCGAGTTTCCCACGCGTGCGGTTGACTATTGCCTGCGCGAAGCGGGCCTTGCGCCGGAACGGCTCGACTACGTCGTCTTTTACGACAAGCCGCTGCTCAAGTTCGACCGTCTGCTGGAAACTTACCTCGCCTTCGCGCCACAAGGCTTTCAGTCGTTCCTCAGGGCGATGCCGCTGTGGCTCAAAACCAAGCTGCATCTGCCCCGCGAGATTCGGAAGGCGCTCGGCGGCCGTTACACCAAACGCATCGCCTTCACCGGCCACCACGAGTCGCACGCGGCCAGCACGTTCTTCCCGTCTCGCTACGACGATGCGGCTATTCTCACGCTCGACGGCGTCGGCGAGTGGGACACCGCGACCATCGGCCACGGCCAGGGAAACAAGCTCAAGATTCTCAAGACCCTCCACTTCCCGCACTCGCTCGGCCTGCTCTACAGCGCGGTCACTTACTTCTGCGGCTTCAAGGTCAATTCCGGCGAATACAAGCTCATGGGCCTCGCGCCCTACGGCGAGCCACGCTACGTGGACACCATCCTCCAGCACCTCGTGGACGTGAAGCCCGACGGCTCGCTAGCGATGGACATGAGCTACTTCAACTACTGCCAGGGCCTCACGATGACGAACGACCGGTTCGCGTCGCTCTTCGGTGGACCCGCGCGCGACCCCGAGTCCGCCATCACGCAGCGCGAGATGGACCTCGCCGCCTCGATTCAGAAAGTGACGGAGGATGTCGTGCTCAAGATGGCCCGGCACGCGAAAGAACTCACCGGCAGCAAACACCTCTGCCTCGCCGGCGGCGTCGCGCTCAACTGCGTGGCGAACGGAAAATTGCTCCGCGAACGCATCTTCGACGACGTGTTCCCGACGCCCGCGTCCGGCGATGCTGGCGGTGCGCTGGGCGCGGCGCTCTTTGTGCATCACCAGCTCCTCGAGCAACCACGCAAGCACGTAGCCGCCGAGGTGAGGAGGCGGACCACTTTGGAATCCGACAGCTCTGGGAATCCGCCTCCTCACGTCGGCGGCTACGGGATGGGGCAAGATTCGCTCAAAGGCTCGTTGCTTGGACCGAAGTTTTCCAACGAAGAAATCCGCGCCTTCCTCGACGAGCAGAAAGTCCGCTACACCTTTCACGACTCGGAGCCGGCGCTGCTGGAAGCCGTGGCGAAGGAGATGGCTTCCGAGAAGGTCGTCGGCTGGTTCCACGGGCGAATGGAGTTCGGACCGCGCGCGCTCGGGGCGCGCAGCATCATCGGCGACCCACGCAGCCCGGTGATGCAGTCGCAGATGAACCTTCGTATCAAGTTCCGCGAGAGCTTCCGGCCTTTTGCGCCGTGCGTGTTGTTGGAGGACGTGGACAAGTATTTCGACCACGACCGCGAGTCGCCTTACATGCTGATGGTGGCCGATGTGAAAAAGGAGCATTGGCTCCCGCTCACCGACGAGCAGCGGCAGCTCATGAAGGACCCCGACCTCCGCAAGCGCGTGAACGTCCCGCGTTCCACGCTCCCGGCCATCACGCACGTGGACATGAGCGCGCGGATTCAAACCGTGGACGAAGAACGGCACGGTCGCTACTGGCGGTTGATGAAGGAGTTCAAGCGGCAGACCGGCTGCGGCGTCATCATCAACACCAGCTTCAACATTCGCGGCGAGCCCATCGTCTGCACGCCCGCGGACGCCTACCGCTGTTTCATGGCGTCGGACATGGATGTGCTGGTGCTGGAAAACTGCGTCCTCCTCCGCACCGAGCAACCACAACAAGACGAGTCCGCGCGGAAGCAATACATCGAGAGCTTCAAGCTCGACTAGGCCCCGTGCTGAACCCGTTCAACGAAGTCAACTGGTCGCCCGACACTGAGGCTCGGCGGGTGTTTGCGAAGAGCCTGATGGTTGGGTTGCCGATGGTGGCCGTGGTGCTTGCGGTGGCGCGGTGGTGCAGGACGGGCGTGTGGGATTCTTCCTCGGCGGTCGTCCTGGGCGGCGCGGGCTTCGCGGTGGGGGCGCTCTTCTACGCCCTGCCGGCCATCGCACGACCCTTTTACGTCGTGTGGTATGCGCTGGCCTGCTGTGTCGGGCTGGTGGTGGGCAACCTGCTGGTGGCGGCGCTCTATTTCATCGCGGTCACGGGCACCGGCGTGCTCAAGCGCGCGTTCGGGCAGGCTGGGTTGACCAAGTCCTATGACCGCCAGGCATCGACCTACTGGCGGCCCGCGCCGCGAGTGCGCGCGGCGGCGGATTACTTCAAGCAATTCTGACGCATGCCAGAACCATCCCACAACGAGTTCGAGCAGGCCGGGCAACAGCGGGAGGAACGCGGGCTGGTGGCAGAGTTCTGGGACTTCCTGCGGGAGAACAAGAAGTTCTGGCTCATCCCGCTGGTGCTGGCGCTGCTGCTGCTGGGCGGGCTGCTGCTCCTCACGGCCAATCCTGCGGCGGCTCCTTTCATTTACACGCTGTTCTAGTGGCACCGGCCGAGCTGGTGCTTTCCCTCTGCTTCAACTTATGAGCTTCATCCGATCCGTCGCTCGTGATACTGGCCAGTGGGTGCGCAAGCGGCCCGCGCTGTCCCGTTGGTTGCTGCGCTGCCTGCCGGACTGCCATGTTCAGGTGACTGTGCCCACGGTCGGCCTGATGCGCGTGCGTCTCCGGCGCAATCGTTCCTACTGGTTGCGCGCCCCGCTGGAGCTGGAGCGCTACCCCATGGCGCTGCTGCGGGCGATGGTGAAGCCGGAGCACACGGTCTGGGACGTGGGGGCGAATCTAGGGTTGTATGCCCGCTGGCTGGTGGCGGTGCCCGGTGCCCGGCGCGTGGTCTCGTTTGAGCCCATGTCCGCCAACTTGCCGGACCTGCGCCACAATCTGGCGCTGGGAGGTGTGACTGACCGGGTGACAGTGGTGCCGTGCGCCCTCGCTGACACGGAGGGCGAAGTCGAATTTCAGGTGGACGACATGCAAAGCGCCTCCGGCACGGTCAACGCCGTCACCGGGGGCAAGCCATGCGCCGCCCGCGCGGCGGTGGGGCTGCCGCCGCTGACGGAGAAGGTGCTCTGCCGGACGGTTGATGGCATACTGCGGACAGGTGAGCTCCCCCGGCCGGATGTGATGAAAAAGACGTGGAAGGAGCGGAACATCTGTTGCTGCGGGGAGGGGATCACTTTTTCCGGGAAGGACACCCGCGGCTGATGATCGAGACACACGGGCTAGAAGTGGCCAGGCGGTGCCTCGAGTTCCTGTTTGACCGCGGCTACCACGTGGCTGCCTGTGTGAATCCGGACTGGGTGCCGGGCCGGTTCATGCACTTAAAGCGAGACGTGCTGGGCCGCGTGGTGGGCATGTATGACGTCACTTTCCTGGCCGCCTCCAAGGATGTCTCTGAACTACCCCAGCAACAGCCTTGGTGAACCAACGGACGGGGGCCGGCCGCTGCGCGTGCTCCACCTCATGGCGTCCCTTTCGCCCAAGTGTGGGGGGCCTACCGAGGCCGGCTTGGGCATGGTGCGGGCTTTACGCCGCGCCGGGGTGGACGCACGCATTGTGTCCAGCGACGACGACGACGGTCCGCGTCTGGCCAACGTGCAAGTGGGCCAGTGGGTGGAGCATGGCGGAGTGCCGGTGTGGTTCATTCCGCGTGTGCCTGCCCGCCAGCACACGCTGGTGGGGTTCACCTTTGCGCCGGGTTTCCTCGGTTGGCTGCGGCACCATCTGGCGGGCTTTGATTTCCTCCACGTGCACACCGTGTTTTCCTTCCCGGCCAACGTGGGCATGCTGGCGGCGCGCAGGCGGGGCCTGCCCTACGCCGTGCGGCCGCTGGGCCAGTTATGCGCCTGGGCGTTGCGACAACGGGGCTTCGGCAAGCGCCTGCAACTGAATCTCCTCTCCAAGGCGAACGTGGACCGCGCCGCTTTTCTACACGTAACCTCGGCGCTCGAAGCCGAGGAGTCTGCGCCGCTGGGGTTTCGCTGCCCCGTTTTGATCCAACCGCATGGCTTGGATATGCCGGACCTGGTTCCGGAGGCCCGCACCCGGCTGCGCGCGGCCTTGGGCGTGCCACCGGAGCGCCTGCTGGTGCTTTCGCTATCCCGGCTGCATCCGGTGAAAGGCTTGGACATCCTGCTAAAGGCGGTGGCGTTGGTGCCGCGCCGGGATTTCGATCTGGTCATCGCGGGTGCTGGCGACGCCACCTACGTTGCAGAGCTGCGGGCCTTGGCGGAGCGGTTGGGTTTGGGCCCGCGCGTCCATTGGGTGGGAGCCGTGGCGGCGGAGCGCAAGTGGCTCCATTTTCAGGGCTGCGATCTGTTCGCCCTGGCCTCGCATTCGGAGAACTTTGGCATGGTGGTAATCGAAGCGCTTGCGGCGGGATTGCCCACCTTGGTCTCGGATCGGGTGGGGCTTGCTGAAGAAGTCCGCAAACATCGAGTGGGGCGGGTGGCTGCCGTGGAACCGGGAGCGATGGCGACGGCCTTGGGCTCGCTGCTCGACGCGCCGGAGGAACGCCGCGCCATGGCGCAACGCGCCACCGCCGTGGTGCGGGATCATTTTAGTTGGGACGCCGCCGCCCGCGGCTTGATCACCAGTTACAGGGCTGCCTGCCGACGGCACCAGCCGGGGAATTGCCGATGAAGATACTGATCGTAGGTTCCTCAAGTTTTGCCGCCCACGGTCTGGTTGAGCGGCTGAATCGCGCCAGCCATGAAGTCTGGACCTTCAATCGCTCGCTCCGCGCGGACGCAGGGCCCCGTGACCTGCATGGCACCTATGCGCGGCTGCCGGAAATCACCGCACCCGTCGGCCGGGTGGACGCACTCATCAACTACGCCCTGGTCAAGTTCGGCGGTGTGCCGGAAAATCTCGAACTCACGGAACAGGTTATTGCCGCCGCCCGGGCGCGTGAGGCGGGCCGGGTCATCCATGTCTCCTCCATCAGCGTGCTGCCGGCTGTGACCGGCACAGTGGATGAACAGACCCCGGCCGTGGCGCACCGGTGGAAGGGGGAATACTCGAAGGTAAAGGTTGAAGTAGAGCGGCGGTTCGAAGCTGCCATTCAAGATCGTCCGCTGCTGGTGCTTCGACCTGGTTTCATCTTGGGCCGTGGGCTGGCGGATTCGCTGCCCGGGATCGCACGCTGGCTGCCCACCGGTCATTTGCTGGGCTTGGGGCACCGGAGCTCCATCATTCCTCTGGTGGCCCGCGACACGGTGCATGAGGCGGTGTGCCGGCTCGTGGAGTTGGGGGATCCGCAGCCGTGCGAGCGGTTCATGCTGGTGTCGCCCGAGGCTCCATCCCGCGAGGAGTATTTGGCCTTCCACTGCCGCGAATTGGGGCGTGGCTGGACGGGCATTCATTTTCCTGCATGGCTCTGGCGACTGGGATTGGCAGGTGGTTCGGTGGCGCTGACCCTGGTGAAGCGTCGGCAAGCACGATTGGTGAAGCTCTTTGAGCACAACTTGAATGTGCGTCAATACAACTGCTCACAAACCACGCGCCGGCTGGGGTTGGACTGCCGCTTCGACTGGCGGCAGGCCTTGCGTGAAGTCGCTGAAGTGGGGTCGTCGCCCGGCTGGCCCGCGCATCCCCAGCACACAAACGCGTCCGCCCGGGTGGGGCGCCTGCACTACGTAGGCTTGGGCCGCATCGTGCAGCAGAAGCATCTGCCTGGGTTGGCGCGCCTTGGCTTCGCCGGCCGGATTTCGTGGGCGGACCCCGCCCTGACCCGTCCGCCAGCTTCCCCCGTGACGCTGGCCCCGGAGGCGGGAACCCCGCCGGACACCACCCACGCCGTGATCACGGCTCCATGGCTGTATCGCGAACCCGTTTACGAACAGCTACCTGCCAGCGCCACGGACGTGCTGGTGGAAAAGCCCTTCGCCGTCACCCGCCCGCAGTTGGACGCCCACGAGGCGCTGCTCCGGGGGCGGCGCGTGTTCGTGATTCACAACTACCGGCTCAAGCCAAATGTGCTGGCGTTCCGGCGCTTTCTGGCAGCCCGGCCGTCGGGGTCGTTGCGGCGGGTCACGCTGCACTTTGACACGCCGTCGCCACATCATGAGCGGGCCGCATGGCTGCGGGATGAATGGCGCAACCGCGTCCTGCTCACCGACTACGCGATTCACTATCTGGATCTGGCCTGGTTGCTCTTTGAGGGTCCGATGCAAATCCAGCACTGTGACCGCACCAGGAACTCGCGCGGCGAACTGGCCCGACTCTCCGCCGAGGTCTCATTCCCCGCTGGTGACTGCGGTATTTTCATCCGTCAGGGCGCGCACCAACGGCAGTGCATATTGCGCTACGTCTTTGACAACTACTCGGTCGAACTGCGCTTCTTCCCCGATCTTTTCACGCCCATCCTCGGCGGCCATTCCTTGGTGGATGATGGCCGGCTCGGTGCCGCCGGCCTGATCTCCACGGCGGGAAAAGTTCTGGAGAAACTCCGCCTGCGCGTTCAAGACCGCAGCCACGACCTCTTGTTGGGCTCGTTCACCGGGGCCGGGGATTCCGCCTTGCTGGGTGAGTTCTCCCTGCCCGCGCTTCGCCCGTTCTACGAGCGGTTGACCCAGCTTGCGGACCACGTCTATCGCGAGTAACCGGGTATTTCCCGACCATGCTTGACCAGATCACCCCGCTCATCCTCACCTACAATGAGGAGGCTAATCTCGGGCGGTGCCTCGCACGGTTGGGCTGGGCGCGGGAAATCGTGGTGGTGGACAGCCTCAGCAAGGATGCGACGAAAGCGCTCGCCGCGCAGCACGCGAACGTGCGCTTTCTCGAGCGGCCGTTCGACAACCACACCGCCCAGTGGAATTTCGGCCTCGACCAGATCCGCACCGAGTGGGTGTTGTCATTGGATGCGGATTACATCTTGAGCGATGGATTCGAGCAGGAGTTGGGCAGCTTGCAACCCGCCGTCGAGCTGGCGGCTTATGCGATGGCGTTTCGCTACTGCATCCAAGGGCATCCGCTCCGGGGCACGCTCTACCCGCCGCGGCTCGGCTTGTTTCGCCGGGCGAAGTGTCGCTACGTGCAGGATGGTCACACGCAATTGCTGCATGCCGGTGGCCCCACGGCCACCCTCCGCACGCCAGTCCTTCACGATGATCGGAAGCCGCTCACGCACTGGGTCTGGTCCCAGGATCGCTACGCCAAGCTGGAGGCAGAAAAGCTCACGCGCACCCCGGCCGGTGCGCTGGGCCTGAATGATCGCATCCGCAAGACCATCCTGCTGGGGCCGCCGGTGGTGCTGCTCTACACGCTGTTGGTGCGCGGGGTGATTTTGGATGGCTGGGCCGGCTGGTATTACGCCTTTCAGCGGGCGCTGGCGGAAACGCTGCTTTCTTTGCGGTTGTTGGAAGTGAAGCTGGCCGGGCCGGAGCTTCAGGCCAAGGCATCTGATTCGAGCGCGGCTCCGGGCTGACGCCACACGTATCCTCGCTTGCGCACAGCGCACCTTCACGGGTGCGCTTTTTCTTTTCTCACGGCGGAGCGCGCAACACACTGTCGCCGGCCTGCCTGTTGATTACCGGGCACCCTTTGCGTCATTCATGTCCTCGGCTTTCCTTCAGCACTTCCTTCACCACGCCGGGCGGCGCATTCCAGTGGTGCTGGGCTTGGTGTTGGCGGTGGCGGCGCTGGAGGCGGCAGGGGTGATGCTGATGATGCCGCTGCTGGAGTTGCTGGGGCTGGGCCAGATCAAGGCGGCGGGGAATCTCAATGTTGTCTGGCGGCAAGTCTTTGCCCGAATCGGCCTGCCCGCTTCGCTGGAAGTGGTGTTGAGCTGCTTCGTGACCTTGCTCATTGCGCAGGCGGCGCTGCGGAGGGTGGCGGATTATCTCAACGCCCGCATCGAGGCCGACTACACCGTGCAACTGCGGGACCGGCTCTACCGGGCCATGGTGCATGCCCGCTGGCTGGAGTTCACGCGTCTGCGCAGCGCGCAGGTCACGCGGGTGCTGACGCAGGAGGTGGATCGCGTTGGGTTTGCCGCCCAGCAAATGACGGGGCTGGCGGGCTTGGTGGCCATGGCCGTGGTGCATTGCGGCATGGCCGCGCTGCTGTCGCTGCCGCTCACCCTGCTGGCCTTGGGCTGTGGGCTGGTTATGGCGGCGTGCCTGCGGCCGTTGAACCGGCGGGTGCAGGCCGCCGGGCAGGCCAGCCAGACGCATCGCGCCGAGATGAGCAACGCCATCAGCGAGCATCTCGCGGGCTTCAAGGTCGCCAAGAGTCACGGCCGCGGCGAGCATCATCTCCAGATTTTCACGCGGGTCACCCACGCCATCGCGGACCACTTCATGGCGGCGCACCGGACGTTTTCCACGTCCCGCACTTTTTTTGAACTGTCCGGCTGGGTGGCACTCACCGCGTTTCTCTACGTAGCGGTGGCGTGGGTGAAATTGCCGACCGCGCAGCTTGTGCTGATGGTCTTCGTCTTCAACCGGCTGCTGCCGCGCATTGGGGCCATCCAGACCAGTTGGCAGCGGTTGCTCCAGTCGCAAGCCTCGTTTGAGACGGTGCAGAAGTTGCAGGCTGAGCTGGATGCGGCCGCCGAGGTCGATCCGCCTGGTGCCGGCCAGCCCTTCGTCCTGCAATCAGGCGTCCGGTTCCAGCAGGTCACGTTTCGCTATGGCGGCGAGGAGGTGGCCGGGGGCAATGCCGTGGCCGGGCTCGACTTGTCCATCCCGGCGCGGCAGATGACTGCCCTCGTCGGGCCCTCCGGCGCGGGCAAGAGCACCGTGGGCGATCTGCTGCTCGGCCTGCTCACGCCCACGGCAGGGACGGTGCTGGTGGATGGTGAGGTGCTGGCCGGCGCGCGGCTCAACGCCTGGCGGCAGTCCATCGGCTACGTGCCGCAGGAGCCCTTCCTCTTCCACGACACCGTGCGGGCCAACCTGCTTTGGGCCCGGCCCGATGCCACCGATGACGAATTGCGCAACGTGCTGCGCGCCGCGGCTGCGGAGGAGTTTGTCACCCGCCTGCCACAGGGCTTGGACACGGTGCTGGGGGACCGCGGGGTGCGGCTTTCCGGGGGCGAGCGCCAGCGGCTCACGCTGGCCCGGGCCCTGTTGCGCCGACCCACCTTGATGCTGCTGGACGAGGCCACCAGCGCGCTGGACACCGAGAACGAGCGGCTCGTGCAGGAGGCGATTGAAAAACTGCATGGGGAGCTGACACTGGTCGTGATCGCGCACCGGCTTTCCACCATTCGCAAAGCCGATCAGGTGATCGTGCTGGGGGCCGGCCGGGTGGTTGAAAGCGGCGCGCCGGAAGCGCTGGCCCGTCAGGAGCACGGAGCCTTTCGCAAACTCATGCATCTCAGCACGCTGTGAACCCGTGATGCACCCGGTCGAAAAAGATGTGCGGCTTGGCCGGCCCGGACGGGCCTGGCCGGCCGAGTTCCGCGCCGTGGTCGGGCTGCTGCGGCAGGCGCTGGGCACCGTCCCGACGGCGGCAGGCCCGGGCGGCGAGGCGCTGCGTCCCGCGGTGCTCAACGCCCTGCTGGACCGGCATCGCATCGGAGCCTTTCTGCGGCATCAGCTGCCGGCGGCGGAACGCAGCCGGTTGCCGGCCCCGGTGCAGGCGCATCTGCATCAAGTGGCGCAGGAGACGGCTCGACGCGCCCTCGTGCGCTCGGCGGAGCTGGTCCGCCTCAGTCGAATCTTGAGGACGGCGGGAGTGCCGTTCCTCAGTGTGAAGGGGCCGCTGCTGGCCCGCGAACTTTACGGCGTGGTGGGCGGGCGGCATGCCGGGGATCTGGACCTGTTCATCCACCCGGACCAGCTGGCTGCGGTGGACCGGGCGCTGCGGGGAGCCGGGTGCCGGCGGTCCGTGCCGGACTTCGAGCTGACGCCGCGGCAATGGCGCGAGTTCGTGCGGCTCAAGCATGAGTTCGAGTATTTCAACGATACCACTGGAGTGCGCATCGAGGTGGAGTGGCGGCTGGCGGGCCTGGCGGAGCTGAAGTTCGCCGCCGATCAGGCGCACGGTGAGTCCACCCTCCTTGGCGGAGAGAAAATTCTCCGGCTGCCGCAGGACACTGAGTTCCTCTACCTCTTCACCCATGGTGCCGGGCACGGCTGGTTCCGGTTGTTCTGGCTGGTGGATGTGGCGTTGCTGCTGTTGCGGCCGGGAGTGGACTGGCCTCGTTTGATGAAGGCGGCCCGCCAGCACGGGGTGGAGACGGCGGTCTGGCAAGGCGCCCGGCTGGCCGAGGTGCTGCTGGGTGTTCCGCTGCCAGAGGCGCTGCGCGTGCCGGCGGCCCGGGAAGCAGCGGTGCGCTGGCTGGCTTCCAAAGCGGTGCGCGCGCTGCTGCGGAGCGACCGCGAGCGCGCCGGGGTCATGGAGCTGTTCCGCCAGACGCGCTACCAGTGGAATTTGTCCTCGGGCTGGGCGGGCAAGGCCGCCGTGCTGCGCCCCCGGCTGATGTCGCCGACGAACTGGAAATCGCTTCCCCTACCCGACCGCTGGTTTGCCCTCTACTACGTGGCCGCGCCGGGGTTGTGGTTGCGGCGGCGGCTCGCTCGGCATCCACGGAAGGGCTAACCATGCCCGACCCAGCCAACGCTTCAGTCCGCCGCCAGCTTCCCCACCCATTTCACCACGCGCGCGAGGGCGGCGCTCTCCGCGGGAAAGGCCTGCGGGAAGGCCGCGCGCATAGCAGCCGCCAGCTCCGCGTTGCTCGTGGTTCCGTCCATGCGCTCCAGCAGGAAGCGTTGCATCTCGGCGGCCTCGTTGCGCCGGGGGCGGAATCCCCCGGTGCGCTTGGCCAAGGACTGCGGGGTGATGGGCCGACCTTGAAAAGTGGACTGTTTGAACTGAGCGGTCGGCGCGGCCTGCCCGTTGCGCCAGACCGTGCTCGCCCAGTTCCACTCGTAGTCGTTACCAGTGAAGACCGCGTCCAGCTTCACCTCGATGCGGTCATTGGCGAGCAGCGGCGTGGGCGCGGGCCAGGGGAGGAAGGCGCTGCCGTAGGTATGCTTCGGCTCCGTGGGTGCATTCGAGAATCGAAAGCCACCGAATAGCTCCGCATCAAACCACAGCGCCAGCCCGTGTGCCGTGCCTGCGCGGGCCACGGTGAGTTCCGCGCTGCCGCGGACGTGCGGCGAGCTGACGGTGGGGTAATGAATCTCTGCCCACGCGCGCGGCTCGGCCAGCAAGTCCTCCGGTGCGCACCGATGCTTGATATAGCAGTTCGCCGCGAATTTTTGGGCCGCTCGCAAGTCCAGCCCCCAACGGCTGCCGTCCCACGGGGCGTGGACATGGCGCGTTTGCTCGTCCGACTCAGCCACGGTGACGAAGAGGGTGTCCCGCTGGCAGATGAGGATTGCGTCAGGTGTCAGCAGGCGTGCGCGTGCGTCCATCACGTCCGGCAGATGCGTTTTGAAGCACGGCATTGCCCCGCGCATGTCCTCGATGACCACCTCGGCCCGTTCGGGCAGCGTGAGGTGGGAGGAGATGGTCTGGTGAAAGGTGATGCGTTCCGCGAGGCCGTTGTCCCGTGCGCTTTGGCGGGCGAGCGCAATGGCCGGGTCTGGCTCCACCGCGTGGACGTGGCGCGCGCCAGCCTGTGCGGCCCAGAAGGCCATCAACCCTGTAGCCGTGCCCAGTTCAAGGACCACGTCACCCGGCTTCACCGCCGTGCGGATGGACTGGTGGAAGGCCGCGATGCGCCCTTCGTCCGAGAGCATCCCGCCGTAGGCGCGCAGGTCATACATGGGGGCAGAGGAGGAACTTTTTGCGCACGGGCTGCAATCCCGAAACGGCGGGAATGAGGTTGGGGCGGGCCGGGAAACACCTCATGGCAGGAAGCTGCCATTCAACTAGGCTCCACCCATGGCTGAAAAAGCAAACGGCCCGCCGTGACAGCGGGCCGGGAGAAAAATGAAGGGTTAGCAGGTTGACTCAGCCGACTGGCGCTAGGTCAACGTTGCAGGAACGGTTGCGCTTCCTCCATCCATGCCGTTGCCAAGATTCATGAGAGTGTTCGTCGACAAGGATAAGGTGGTGAGGGTCGGCTCGGTCCAAGCCAGCTTGAGGTCGTTGTTGGCGACAGCGGCGGAAGCGGTTTCATTTTTCATAGGCTTTCGTTTTCTAAATCCAGCCGAGGTTTTGCCAAACCTCCGGCCAAAGTGCAAGTCTTTATTTCGCCAAGTTTGGGACCGTGGATGCTTGCCGGTTCAACCCGGGAGTCGGCTCGTGACTGGCAGAGGGTGTTGCGAAAGTTTCCGCAACAAGTTGACCGCCAATTTAATACGCCTAGAATCGCGTGGGTGGGCGGCGGCACTCGCAAGTTAGCTTTCCCACGGTAGGCTGCCCGGATGAATTCCAACCTTCCTCTGACGGGCACGGCCGAGTTGCTCGAACTCCTGTCCCCGTTCGTCCCCGACGATTTCATCAATCACGACTGGCCGACCGGGGCCACTGGCGGGCGGCGGCGGGCCTATACCACCGCGCAGCTTTATCGGGTGCATTTGCTGAGTCTGCTCACCCCGGTCCATTCCCTGAACCTGTTGGTGACCCTGCTGCCGGAGCAGCGCGCATGGCGGCAGTTCGCCGGCTTGCGCCGTCACAGCCAGGTGCCCGGGGTCCGGGTGTTGCACGAATTCCGGGCGCGCGTGGGGGTGTTGGGCCTGCGCCAGATCAATGAGCATCTGCTTGCACCCTTGCTCGAACCCTATGCGTGGCGGGAGCTGTCGGTGGGGTTGATCGATGCCACCGATCTGCCCGCCGCCTGCGGGGGCTTCAAAAAAAGCACCGGCCAGTATTCGGCCCCGCACGCCGCCTTGGGCGGCCGCACGCTCAAGACCGGCCAAAGCCGCTGCTTTGTCGGCTACAAAAAGCACACGCTCCGCTTCTGGCTGCACGACTATCGCGCCGGGGTGTTGTTGGTGCCGCTGGTCAGTTGGGCCACCCCGGCCAACCGCTCGGAAGGGGGTCTGTTGGTGCCCAGCCTGCATCATTGCCAACGGCAATGGGAGTGGTGTCCGCCGCTGGTGGTGGCGGACATGGGATACCTGGGTGCCGCAGCCAAACGGTGGTGCCGGGAGCGCTGGCGGGTGGCGGTTCTGACCAAGCTGCGGAGTGATATGAAACTGGTGCCGCCGTATGTGGCGTGGAATCAAGCCGCCTGTCCCCAGGGCGAACCGCTGACTTGGCTGGGCTTGGATGGCCGTGCGAACGAACACTGGTTTGGCACCGGGGCCAGCCCGGAACTGTGCGGTCGCTGTTGGGAAGCCTCACACTGTCCCCGCCAGTTCGCCTACCGGCCCGAAGAGCACGAAACGTTGCTGGGGCGCTTGCCCCTGGCCAGCCCGATCGTGCAGCAGGTGTTGCAACAAGTGCGCCCCTGGATCGAACCCGCGCAGGCGTATGAAAAAACCAACTGGGAATGAGCCAAGTCTTCCTCAACGGGCTACGCCTGACGTGGGTGATGTCACTGCTGGCCGATGCCGTGGCGATCCTGCGGGCGCGCGCCATCGTGGGGCACCCGCCGGTGCGCCCGCTCTTGGACGCCTTGACGCCGACACAGCTTTCCTTGGAGCTACCCGGGTAGGACGCGCCGTCGTTTTGAGGCGGCATCATTGCAAACACGCGCAAGCGCCAATGAAATCAACACCTCGCACTTTCCCTTTCGCAACACCCTCTGGCAGCGTTCTCCTCCACCCCGGCCCTCTCCCAGCGGGAGGGCCAGGGTGAGGGAGAGAACGTGGAAGTATCAAGGCGGCCGCCGTCAACCGGAACCAGCCTCAAGCCGCGCGCCGCAGCCACGAGACGAAGTGCGCCAGCCGCAGGCTCCGGCAGAGGGTGATTTGATAGCGGTTGTCCCAACTGTCCCCGGCGCCGGGGCCGTTGAGGAGCCGCAGGGTTTCCTCCACCTTGGGCCGGTCCACGTAGCCCCAGACCCGGTCGCCGGCGGGCAGCCGGGCGAGGAAGGCTTCGATGGCCGGCGTGCAGGCGGCGAGCCGCTGCTGGTAGTCCGGGGCATACCAGCCCTTGCTCGTGCGCTGGAGAATCTGCGCCGGCAGCACGTCGTGCAGCGCGCGGCGGTAGAGGCCGCGCGGCATCCCGTCCCGGACGAATTCGCCCACGGGCACGTGGTGGCACCACTCCCAGAGGCGGCGGTCCATGAGTGGCTGCGGGCTTTCCATTCCCGGCACATGCCGGCCCGCCCAGCTACCTCCTCCGCCCAGCCGCCCGGAGTTGACGAGCGGTAGCTGGCACTGCCGGAAATCCATGTGCATGTCCTGGCCGGCCTCGGCCGTCCGGCGCAGCTCGGGGATGCCCAACCGCGCCGCGAAGTCCGGATGGATCGCAAAGATGTCCTCTGCCTCGGGCCCGCGGCCGTGGCGCAGGCGGTCGTTGGCCCGGCGCAGCCAGGCGGACGCGAACGTGCGGAGCACCTCGCGCCGGAAGATTCCGGACACCGTGTCACCGCGCGCGCGCGCCTGTCGGCGGACTTGGAGGACGAGGTCGAGCCAGTGGCCGCGGCGGGCCAGCTGTTCGAGGTAGCCGGTGCCACGGAAGGACGCTGCCATGTCGCCCCCCATGCCGCCGAGCAGCAGGCGTGCCCCCTGCTGGGCCGCGAGGTGAGCCAGCTCGGCCGTGCGGAAGGATTTGGTGTCGCCCTCCGGAGTGTCGTGATGGTCGTAATAAGCGTCGTTGAACTCCACGACGGGTCGGGCCAGCCCGAGGGACCAGTGGGGGTCCATGCTCGGATACATGGCCAGCGCGCTCCGGATGAAACCACTCTCCTCGCGGTTCCACTCGGAGCCCTGATAGTCTTTGGGGAGGATGTTGGAGACGGTGGTGAGCCGCTCTCCCCGTGCCGCCAGCTCGCGCGCGGCGAAACACGCCACGCCGGTCGAGTCCAGCCCGCCACTGAGCATCGCCGCCACGGGATGCCGTGTGCGCAGGGCGGAGCGCACGGAACTTTCGAGCATTTCCCGCAAGGCTTCGGCGTATTCCTCCGGCCGGCTCAGGCGGATTTCCGGTTCCATGGCGAGCTGCCAGTAGGCGCGGATTTGCGGCTCGCCGCCGGGGCGGATAATCAAGGTGCGCGCCCCCGGCAGGCGGCAGATCCCCGCGTAGAGGGTGCCTTCGCCGGGTCGGGGCACACCGCCAAGCTGGCAAGCGAGGGTCAATTCGTCCAGCGCGCGGGGCACGCCGGGCACGGCCAGCACGCCGCGAATCATGCTGGCAAAGGCGAAGCGGGTGGAGGTGGAGTGGTAGTAGAGCAGGCGTTGGCCAAACGCATCCGTCGCGCAGAACAGCTCGCGCTGGCGCGCATCCCACAGGGCAAAGGCGAATTCGCCTTCCAGCTTCGCGGCACAGTCGGTGCCCCATTTCTCATGCGCCCGCAGGATCAGCTCGGGGTCCGGCACGCTGCGCTCGGCGGGTGGCACGCCTAACGCGGCGCACAAGTCGTCCCGGTGGTCCAGCCGTCCATCAAACGCGATCACGCGCTGCCCATCGGCACTGCGCCACGGGGAAGTCTCCGCCACGGACTCGGGCGTGATGCTCAGGAGCGCGTGGCCGAGTGCCATCGGGCCGCCGGTGAAGGTGCCGGAGCCGTCCGGGCCGAGGTGCGCCAGCCGGGCGAGCTGCACCGCGACGAGCTGCGGATCAGCGGGCGCGGAGTCGAGATTGAGGAAGCCGCAAATGGCGCTCATGTCAGCTCTGCGCCGGCCTCAGTCCGATGAGTTGTAACTCCCAACCTCTGGACTTATGACAAACTTCGAAGGCGGCTGTGGCGCCAATCTGACCGACTGGATTTTCACGAATCCAATACACTGGGCTGCGCCAGTGATTCGAGGCCGATGCACAGGCTGGGTGTGTGCTTAGCGTTGTTACACCAAGGCCCAGTTCAAAATAAATCAGCAAGCCATTCAAGGTGCCGGTGGCATGCAAGACCGTCTCGAAGCGGGTCCGCATAGGTCGGCCGGTAAAATGGCACATGGGTAAATCTGCCAGGATCAGCGGTGGGGCCAGCACCTGCCAACTCTGGGCCTCTTGCGGTCGGATGTGGAATAGCGGTCGCAATTGGGTGTGCTCCATCCTGCTGAGCGGCGATAAATCCATGCCATACCAAGACCGCCAATTGTCAAGATTCTCCTTCGTTACCGCGTGGCGCGCCAGATGCGCTTGGGGAATGGTGACTGGGAGCGCGCATACCCGGAGCCGGTCTGGCAGATGGCGGGCGTCCGGTCGGAGTAGCCGCTGGCGCGCATCCGTGACAACCGCGAGCACGTTCTCGCCGAGTGGGTCATTGCCGATGAGCTCGCTTACGAGCAGGCTGGCTCGCTCTGGCAGTTCCACTTTTGTAGACCAGCCTCGGATTAGTTCGATGCGGTCTCCTCCCTCGCTACCTGCGAATACCGCTTGCGCCACGTCCGCCATCGGCCCGCCCTCGATTGCAAAAACTCGTCGAGCTCCGGCCTTGGCTGCAGCAAGCGCAAGAATTCCGGTGCCGGTGCCGATGTCCACCACTACGTCATTCGGTCTGACACTTTGTTGAATCGCCTTAATATAAGTTTCTACGCGTGCTTTGTCATTCAACATCCCTACATGGACAGCAGCCACGCCAAACCCGCGGTCTGGCGCACCGACAGTATCACCAGGCGAAAGCAGAAGCCCGGCCTTCTGTAGGGTGATCACAGTTGTTGCCGCTTCAGCCCAAGCCAACGGACTCTTGAAATTTAGACTGGCCAGCGCCTCGCGCATGGTCGCGGGCTGTGCAAAGGCATCAAGAATGGCGAGGGTATACCTTCCGAGGCGGATTTTCTGGTCCGCATCAGTTACGTCCACGGAACCATCCCCGAACAATTCGAGTCGCAGACCAGGCTTGCGTAGGAGCGGCGTGTCGCGTCCGACTCCTCGGCTTGTTGTGTTTTCGCGTTCGGTTGATTTCAAGGAAACCTCTCCGCAAACGTGGCGATGGCAGTGTGGGTGCGGCTCTCGGCGCGGCCGGTGAGGATCTTGTCCCCCGCGCGCAGCCAAGCATGGGCAGTGAATTTTACCTCATCGGGGCGGGCGACGCCGAGATACAGGGTGGAAGCCAGATGCCGGCGGCGCAGCATCCACTTGGCGGCCATGGCCTGCGGCAGGCAGACAAATCCCAGCGGGACATGTTTGGCGGCGGATTGCACCGCCCAAGCGACGCGCAGGACCAAGTCCCGCTCGCCGGAGGTGATCGCCGGCGGGCTTTCAGTCTGCGGCTTGCCCAAGAGCGGTGCCACCCAGCGGAACGGCACCAGCAGGAGGAGCAGCTTGGCCCAGCACAGGCACGCGAGCGCCTCGCACAACAGCCAGCGCCGGCGGCCGTCGTGGCGGAGGAATTTGGCAAGGCCGGACATCAGCGGTGGCGGGGGGAGTCTGTCACTCGCCGGGAGCGCCGGTCTCCGATGCGGCGTGCGCACTCACTGCACCGAGAGCAGATCGGCGTCGGCGAGCTTTTGGAGGAAGGTCAGCACATGTTGTTCACAGGTGGGCCGATCGACTTCAAACTCGGTGAGCAGTTGGTCCACGACGCCGGAGATGGCGCGCGGTTGGACGATCAGTCCCCAAACGCGGCTGCCGATCTTGTCCATGCCGTAGTAGGCACCGTTGGTGATGCTCATCAACGCGGTCTGCTCCTCGATCGTGGTGGCGACGAGGTCGGGCGACTGGCCGACGACTGACTGGAGGGTCAAAGCGGTCTTGGTCATGACGTGCTCGGAAAAGGCGGACTCTCAACACTCAACTGGCAACTCTCATCATTGTTCAGGCAGCGAGCCATCCGGGTTCAAGTAACCGAACCGGCGCATGACGTCGCCATGAGCAGCGACGATGGCAGAAACCTGCGCCGGAGACAACACCTCGCGCCAGGAGCCAGCCTGACCTTTGCGGAAGAAAGACCTCCCGCCGACGGACTCGCGGAAGCCCTTGGCCTGCTCCTGCTGGCGCAAGGTTTCGAAGCTGGAGTGTGCCAGCGCGCGCGCCACGCGGTCCGGCTCATCGGGAAACCCGGCGAAGCGGCAGGCGGCGGTGAAGACTTCCTGCGGTCGGGCGAGCATGTCCTCGTAACGGAGCACGTGAACGGGCAGGTTCGGCGCATCCACCCAACTGCGCACGTGATGACTCCAGGTGCCCATGGGCTGGGGCAGTTGCAGATCCAGACTGTCCTTGCTCCCAGCCATAACGGTTTGCGGATTGTTCATCCGCGCGATTGTGTTGTCCACGTCCCTCCCGCGGTGGTGGCTGAAGGAGACGGCCACATCCAGCGGGTTGCGCAGGAAGTAGAGCGCCGCGCGAGTGGCGGGAACGGAGAAGAGCGGCTGGCCATCCCGTGGGTCGGCAAAGGCGTCATGCACCTTGAACACCGCGCCCTCCTCGCGGGCCATGGCCTCCTGCACGGCCAACCGGGCGGAGATAATTTCCCGCATTGTCAGATCAGAAGTTTCCCAACCCAGGGCACGCTCGTAGCCGTTCCTCGCGGAGAAGATGTCGGTGTTGATTTGGTTGATGTCCACCGGCTGCTCGCCGCCGTGCAGCAAGTTAGCGAGGAAGGCGCGGAACCAGGTGTTCCCGCTCTTGGGGTAGCTCGCGAGCCAGACGATGCCCTTCATGGGGTGAAGTCGGCGATCAGTTGCTCCCCCAGCGCCTCCAGATGAAAGCGGTCATTCTCGGGCCGGACCACGCGAACCACCGGCACGGCGGCAACCACCCGGCTGAGGCTCTGAAAGTGGGCCTTCTGAAGGCCGAGACCGGACAGGTATTGGGCGCGATAAGTGTGCTCCAGCAGCAGCCGCACGCGATCCAGCACCGGCTGCACCGTCAGGCGGATGTCGTCGCGGAGGCGGTCGGCTTCCAGCGCGTAAACCCGCGCCAAGGGAAGCGGCTCACGGTGAAAGGCCTCCGGAAACATCAAGATGCGTTTCTCCAAGTGCGGGCGCAGGCGGGGCAGGGATTCCACCTCGCCTCCGAGCTCTTTGACGGAATTGGGCCACAGCTTGAACTGCGGCAGCCCCGGTGCGACTTGGGGATGGCTTTGGGCATCAAAGGAAATAACAGCAATGTCGTCCGCCAGCACCCGGTAGCCGAGTTGCCGGAAGTGCGCGGCCAGCGTGGACTTGCCCAGTCCCGAGTGGCCCATGAACACCACGGCGCCGCGCTCGGTGGCGATGACGCTGGCGTGCAGGGGCAGCAGTCCGCGTTGGTGCAAGAGCCCACCCATGGGCGAGCAGAGCAGCAGCGCGCGCAGGTCGCTGTCGATGGCACCGGTATCAGGCTGGATGAGAATCTCCTGACCACCCACCGCGAGGTAGCGAGCCACTCCCGGAATCCACGCCAACAAACGTCCGGGCGCGGCTTGGAAGCGCGCCCCGGTGAACTGGGGCTGGTCCAGTTGCGCCGGCACTTCGGCCAGACGGAAAACCGCGTCCACCGGCGCGTCGGCGGGAGCGACTTCCAGTTCAGGAAAGGGAATCCACGTCGCGACGGTCAGGCCATAGACGCGATGACGATGAGGCGGAAGGTTGTCCAATATCGGAGCCACGAAGGCGGAAAGCTATCCGCAGTCCGCGCATCTGAACAAGGCGAAATCTGGCGTTTCGACTGCTTGGGCTTGCCATTCGTGCGAGGTTGCCGCCTGCTTTCCGCCGTTGATGACATCGCCTGCCAACTTCCACCTGCCCGCCGTGATCTGGATTACCGGCCTGCCGGCGGCGGGCAAGACCACCCTTGCGCAGCGTGTCCAGGCCGCGTTGCGCACCCGGAGCGTTCCGGTGGTGCTGCTGGATGGCGATGATCTGCGCCGGACGGTGAACGCTGATCTGGGCTACTCTGCGGACGCGCGGCGGGAGAATGTCCGCCGCATCGGGGAGATCGCACGCGTGCTGCTGGCCCAGGGCTTCACCGTGGTCGTGGCCTGCATCTCGCCATTTCGCGAGCAGCGGGCGGCGTTGCGGCGAACCTTCGCGGCGGGTCAGTTCATCGAGGTGTTCATGGACACGCCGATCGAAGTCTGCCAGGCGCGCGATCCCAAGGGGCTTTATCGTCGCGCGGCGGCGGGCGGGCTGAAGGAGATGACGGGCGTGGATTCC
>Ga0255198_1000057_pt1 | contig 28940 bp, 27 predicted proteins | sample Miss_Law_RepC_8h_FD_188421 | JGI IMG/M metagenome (GOLD analysis project Ga0255198, IMG submission 188421) | Freshwater microbial communities from Mississippi River, Louisiana, United States - Miss_Law_RepC_8h | ecosystem: Environmental > Aquatic > Freshwater > River | place: USA: Louisiana...
CTGTATCAGCCCGATTTGGGATCGACCATGGTGATCACGCTGATTACCGCAGCAATCCTATTTCTTGGCGGCATGAGCCTGAGAATTTTTGTGCCTCTGTTGCTGGCGTTGGGCGCGGTCTTTGCGGTGATGGTCTGGCTCACGCCCTGGCGTTTGATGCGGCTGATCTCTTATCTCTCCCCTTGCGATCCTGATCAGGTCCAGAGCACCGGCTTTCAGCTCTGCGGCGCTCTGATTGCTTTTGGCCGCGGCGGATTCTTTGGTTCAGGCCTTGGCACAGGCATTGCAAAAATGGGCCATCTTCCGCTGCCGCACACCGACTTCATCTTTGCGATGATGGGTGAGGAGATCGGATTTGTTGGCGTCACGCTGGTCATCCTGGCGTTCGCGTTTATTGTCCGGCGGGCCATTGAAATCGGCCGCATCGCGATGTCACAGGAGCGGCTTTTTGCTGGTCTTGTGGCCCAAGGCATTGGTGTATGGCTAGGCCTTCAGACTCTGATTCACGTGGGTGTGAATACCGGATTACTGCCCACTAAAGGCCTGACGCTGCCGTTTATCAGTCATGGTGGAAGCTCCATGCTTGCCGTCTGTATTGCGATGGGCACGCTGCTGCGCATCGATGCGGAGAATCGGCAGCATGTGAGGGGGATGAAGTCGTGACGGATCGGCGGGTCCTTATTGCTGCCGGTGGCACGGGAGGCCACATCTTTCCTGCGCTCGCTGTTGCGCAACTCATGATGCAGCGGGGCTGGCATGCCGAGTGGGTCGGTTCCGACCGTGGGCTTGAGGCCCGTATTATTCCCGCAGCGGGCATTGGCTTGCACATTCTGAGATTTGGCGGACTGCGTGGCAGGGGGGCCATGGCCTGGCTGAGCCTGCCGCTGCGGCTTTTTCGTGCGGCCCGAGATGCCTTTGCAATTTTTTCTCGGGTGCGGCCCGAGGTGGTTGTCGCCTTCGGCGGCTACGTGACGTTTCCGATCGGCATGGTGGCCTCGATGCGGCGCATTCCGCTTTGCGTGCACGAGCAAAACGCGGTCATGGGCACGGCCAATCGGTGGCTTGCCCGTCTCGCCTCTCGCGTTATGGTGAGCTTTCCAGGTACTCGTTATGCACCGGCCCGCGCCCTTCTGGTGGGCAATCCCGTGCGCGAAGAGATTCACCAGCTCGCTGACCCTGAAGCGCGTTATCGAGAACGCCATGGCCCGCTCAAGCTCTTGGTGATCGGTGGCAGTCTCGGCGCATCGGTCTTGAATCGCCAGCTGCCAGCCTATTTTGCGCAGGTGATCGCTGCCGGCCAGCCACTCTTGATTCGTCACCAGACCGGGCCGGCCGATCGCGAGCTGGTGATGGCCGAGTATCGCAGGCTGGGCGTGACGGCCCAGTGCAGCGCATTTATTGAAGATATGCAGGCGGCCTACGGCGAGTCAGATCTGGTGATTTGCCGCGCAGGTGCATCGACGGTGACGGAGGTCGCGGCTGCAGGTGTTGCTGCCATGTTTGTGCCCCTACCCCACGCCATCGATGATCACCAGTCGGCCAACGCCCGCGCGCTCGTGGAGCAGCAGGCTGCATGGATGATGGCCCAGGACCAGCTGGCATCTGCTGAGATGGTGTCTTGGCTTGCGGCCTGCACTCGGGAGACGCTGCTTGCATGCGCGGTGCGGGCCCGGTCACTGAGTCTGAAAGACGCTGCCCATCAGGCCGTGCAGATTGTGGCATCCGTTGCGCCACCGTCACTCACGGAGCCCAGCCGATGAGACACAAGATTGAGACGATTCATTTCGTTGGAATTGGTGGCTCGGGCATGTCCGGCATTGCAGAAGTGCTGCTCACGCTGGGCTATCGAGTACAGGGATCCGATGTTGCCCGAAATGCCGCAACGGAGCGGCTCAGCAGCCTCGGGGCCACCATTTTTTATGATCATGCCGCCGAGCACCTCGGCCAGGCCAATGCCGTGGTGATTTCAAGCGCGGTCCGGCCAGAGAATCCGGAGGTCCGCGCCGCGCGACTGCGCCGCATTCCCGTTGTGCCACGCGCCTTGATGCTCGGCGAGCTCATGCGGTTAAAGCAGGGCATTGCTATTGCCGGCACTCACGGTAAGACCACCACCACGAGCCTTGTCGCCAGCGTATTGGCACAGGCAGGGCTTGATCCAACCTTCGTCATTGGCGGACGCTTAAACAGTGCAGGCGCGAACGCGCGGCTTGGACTCGGTGATTACATTGTTGCGGAGGCCGATGAGTCGGACGGTTCTTTTTTAAATCTTCTGCCCATGATTGCGGTCATCACCAATATTGATGAAGACCACATGGAGACTTATGACCATGACATTGCCAAATTAAAGCAGGCCTTCATCGCATTTACGCAGCGCCTGCCGTTTTATGGCACAGCGGTGGTCTGTGTCGATGACCCGTTTGTGCGGGATATCATCCCGATGATTTCTAAGACAGTTGTGACCTATGGCCTCGCTGAGGATGCGCAGGTGCGCGCGACGGAGGTTCAGGCCGAGGGGCCGGCCATGCGGTTTGTGGTCCATCGTGAGGCAGAGCCCGCCCGCCCGATCACCTTAAATCTTCCTGGTCGGCATAACGTACAAAATGCGCTGGCGGCCATTGCGGTTGCGACTGAACTCGGCCTTGAAGATACGGCCATCGTTGCTGCACTCAGAGATTTTCGTGGCGTGGGCAGACGTTTTCAGGTGGATGCATCGCTGCCAGCCGCTGGCGGTGGCCGCTTCGCATTGATTGATGACTACGGACATCATCCTGCTGAGCTTGCAGCAACGCTTGCCGCTGCCCGTGGCGCCTATCCGGGCCGGCGTATTTTGCTGGCGTTTCAGCCGCACCGATACAGCCGCACCCGTGATTTGTTTGAGGATTTTGTGCGTGTGTTGGGCGAGGCGGATCAGCTCTTGCTGGCCCCGGTTTATGCAGCGGGCGAGCCAGCGATTGCTGCGGCGGACGGTAAGGCCCTTGCGCGAGCGATCCGGGTCGCTGGCCGCGTCGAGCCGATTTATGTGGAATCGATTCAAGAGATGCCGGACCACATCCGCGAGCATGCGCGAGACGGCGATGTTGTGCTGTGTATGGGTGCGGGCTCCATCGGCGCAGTCGCGGCCACACTCAGAGCCCAGGGGGCCAGATGAACCACAGGGATCATGCAAAGCCTGTCTTTAAACGCGTTGCGGTGCTCTTGGGCGGTGAGTCAGCTGAGCGTGAGATTTCTCTGCGATCTGGCACGGGCGTATTGGCTGCGTTACAGCGCTGCGGTGTGAATGCCTTTGGTTTTGATCCGGCCGAGCGGCCTTTGCAGGCGTTACGAGATGAGTCGGTGGATTGCGCTTTCGTAGCACTGCATGGCCGATTTGGTGAAGACGGCACCGTGCAGGGCATGCTTGAATTATTGAAAATTCCCTACACAGGAAGCGGTGTGATGGCCAGCAGTGTGGCCATGGACAAGGCCATCACAAAACGGATTTGGCAGCAGGCCCAGCTGCCAACACCTGATTTTGAACTCCTCTCCGAGGGCTTTGATGCTGATCGGGTTGTAAAACGGCTCGGTCTGCCGATGGCGATCAAGCCCGTGATGGAAGGCTCATCGCTTGGCTTTACGCGCGTGGATCGGCAGTCGGATCTTGCGGCGGCTTATCGAGCAGCCCGCCGATACGATAAGTTGGTCATGGCAGAGCAGTTTGTCTCGGGACGTGAATTTACCTGCGCGGTCTTGCAGGATGCATCGGGCCGGCCACAGGCGCTGCCGGTGATTGAGATCCAAGCCCCCGAAGGCCGTTACGACTATCAGAATAAATATTTTGGAGACGCGACACGCTATCTCTGCCCGGCACCGATGGATGCAGCACTGACTCAGAAGATCCAGTCTTTATCGGTTGACGCTTTCGAGACGATTCAGTGTACGGGCTGGGCGAGGGCAGATCTCATGTGGGATGGCAAGACTGATCCCATGCTTTTGGAGATCAACACATCGCCAGGCATGACGGATCACTCGTTGGTGCCAATGGCTGCCCAGGCTGCGGGCATCCCCTATGACGAATTGGTATTGCGAATTCTGGCCCAGGCCAGTCTGAAGATTGGGGCCGTCCAATGAGGCCGTCACCGATGCGAGATTTCTGGAATTCGCCTTCAAGGTTAAATCGCCTCTCGGGCCTGCTGGTTGCGATCTCGGGCCTGGCTCTGGTTGGGCTTTTCTTTTTCTGGATGGCAAATCGTCCTGCCTTTGTCGTGAAGCGGGTGATTGTGGAATCTGTTGCGGGTGATTTAAAACATGTATCGGCTCCACAGATTCATGCCGCAGTCGCAGAGGCCTTAAACGGCACTGTATTGTCGGCAGATTTGGTTCAGGTCCATCGATCACTGCAGGCGATTCCGTGGATTCGCAGTGTGACGGTTCGGCGCATTTGGCCCAATCGTCTGCTGGTGCGGCTTGAAGAGCAACGCGCTGTCGCCGTCTGGCCCAATGGCCGGCTGGTGAATGATGCCGGCGAGTCTTTTGCAGCACTGGCCGCAGATCATGAAGAAAACTGCCGGCTCATTCCCTTGGCCGGTCCTGCGGGCAGTGAGCGTCTGGTGCTTGATCGGGCCCGCTTATTGGCCCAGTGGATTGCGCCAACGCAGCGGCATTTGCAGCGGCTTACGCTTTCCGAGCAATACGCCTGGACAGCAGAGCTCACCGGAGGCCTGGTGCTGGAGCTCGGCCGCGATGCGCTTGCTACGCCCGTCGAGGAGCGTGTTCGGATGTTTGTCAAAACCCAGCCCTGGCTCGCACAGCGGCTGGGGTTGCCTGGCGAACCGCCGCGCCTGGCGCGGGCGGACCTTCGCTATGCCATCGGCTACGCCTTCGTGCCGCTGCCGGCTGGCGCCGACATCCTGCCTCTCGGTTCGGATCCAACACCGCTTTGTATTGGACTGCACACATGAATTTGCGCCAGAAGAATTTTGTGAGGACACCAAATGACGCGTGAAGCCAAAAACTTAATCGTCGGGCTGGATATTGGAACTTCCAAGATCGTCACGATTGTTGCCGAGATTCTTGAGGATGGCCGGCTTGAAGTCATCGGCCTAGGCCAGGCCGATTGCGAGGGCCTTAAAAAAGGTGTCGTCGTCAATATTGATGCAACGGTTCAGTCGATTCAGAAGTCGCTTGAAGATGCGGAGCTGATGGCCGATTGCAAGATCGCTGCAGTCTGGACTGGAATCGCGGGCAGTCATATACGGAGCTTTAACTCGACCGGAATGGTCGCCATCAAAGAAAAAGAAGTGTCGCAGACCGATGTCGATCGTGTGATTGAGACCGCCACTGCGGTCAGCGTGCCCTCCGATCAGCAGGTGCTGCATGTGCTGCCGCAGGAATTCATGATCGATGGCCAGGACGACGTGCGTCAGCCCCTTGGAATGAGCGGTGTTCGGCTGGAGGTCCGCGTTCATATCGTCACTGGATCGGTGAGCGCGGCACAAAACATCGTTAAGTGTGTTCGTCGGTGTGGGCTGGAGGTCAATGAGCTCATTCTGCAGCCGCTGGCCTCGAGCCATTCGGTCTTAACGAAGGATGAAAAAGAGTTGGGTGTGGCACTCGTGGATATTGGTGGCGGCACTACTGATATCGCGATTTTTTCGGGCGGCGCCATTCGGCATACTGCGGTGATTCCGATTGCGGGTGATCAAATCACCAACGATATTGCGATGGCCTTGCGCACCCCGACTCACGAGGCCGAGGCCATCAAGATTCGTCAAGGAATCGCGAAGCAGGCATTGGCGGATCCGCAGGCTTGGTTTGAGGTGCCCGGCCTTGGAGATCGGCAGCCCCGACAGCTGTCGCGTCAGGCGCTTGCCGCGGTGATTGAGCCCCGTATCGAAGAATTGTTTTCTTTAGTCCAGCATGTCATTCGTGAATCCGGCTACGAAGAGCTGCTCTCTTCAGGAGTGGTGATCACGGGGGGCAGCGCCATGCTGCCCGGCATGGTGGAGCTTGGTGAGGATGTTTTCCTAAAACAAGTACGCATCGGAGTGCCAGCCTATCGCGGCAATCTTTCCGATGTGGTGAGCAATCCGCGTTTCTCCACGGCCATGGGGCTGCTGGAAGAGGCGCGATTGCAATGGATCCGGGGCCGCAAGGAGGTCGTCAGCAGTGGTTCGTTCAAAGACACCCTTGCGCGGATGAAGCAGTGGTTTGTGGGGAACTTTTAACTTCTGATCAGGAGGCAGCAATGAATTTTGAAATGTTTGAGACGGAAACTCAGGGCACGATCATCAAGGTGGTGGGCGTGGGCGGTGCGGGGGGTAATGCCGTGAATCACATGGTTTCTCGCGGTGTACAGGGTGTGGAATTTATCTGCATCAACACCGATGCCCAGGCGCTGGCCAAATCAAAAGCCAGCAACACATTACAGATTGGCGGCACGGGACTGGGCGCAGGCGCCCGTCCCGATGCGGGCAAGGCCGCCGCAGAGGCGGACCGCGAGCGCATTGCCGATGCATTACGTGGCGCTCATATGGTCTTTATTACCGCCGGAATGGGTGGCGGCACGGGCACTGGCGCAGCACCGGTGGTCGCTGAAATTGCCAAAGAAATGGGGGCATTGACGGTTGCTGTGGTGACCAAGCCCTTTAGCTTTGAAGGTGTGCGCCGTGAGGCAGCCGCCGAGAGGGGCCTGGGCGAGTTGGAGGGCCGGGTCGACTCGTTGATTATTGTGTTGAACGAAAAACTCGAAGAGGTACTGGGAGAAGACGTAACCCAGATCGAGGCCTTTGCAGCTGCCGATGATGTGCTGAATAACGCAGTCGCCGGCATCGCGGAGATCATCAATGTCGAGGGGCTGGTCAACGTTGACTTTGAAGATGTCAAGACGGTGATGAGCGAGCAGGGTAAGGCCATGATGGGCACGGCCTGCGCCGCGGGCGAAGATCGGGCCCGCATTGCTGCCGAGAATGCGGTCCAGTCGCCGCTGCTGGAGGGCGTTGATTTATCCGGTGCCCGAGGCATCCTGGTCAATATCACTGCCAGCCGCGCACTGAAGCTCAAAGAGACCCGTGTGGCGATGGAGACCATTCGCACCTTTGCCGCTGAGGATGCCACGATTATTTTGGGCACTGTGTATGACGATAGTCTCGATGATCAGCTGCGTGTGACCGTGGTGGCCACTGGCCTTGGCCGCAAGCGGACCCCGACACTGGTCCACAACAGCGCCCATGCCGTAATGCAGAAAACCGGTACCGATAACATCGGATTTGCCATGCAAAACCCGATGTCCCCGGGCTTTGCACCGGGACAGTCCCCGTCGTCTGGCCTTGGCCAATCGGCTGCGCCGCCGGCAGCGCCGTCGGTCGATTACAGCAAATACGATCAGCCAACAGTCTGGCGTGACCCCCGCAGCCAGGCGGCCGCACGTGTCGATGCACTGCAGGAAAGCGGCATGGATCGGCTCGATATCCCTGCCTTTTTGCGTAAGCAGGCAGACTGATCAGCGTTTTTTAGGTTTCCCCACTGCAGAGAAAGGCCCGATGCCCCCGGGCCTTTCTTTTTTTTGGCATAGTCTTGCGTTTCTAGAAAAGGAGCCTCCTATGCCAATCCAAGTCGGCCAAGCACTGCCCAACGCGACCCTCTATGAATTCTTTGATGAAGAGACAGGTGGCTGCAGCATCGGTCCCAACGCATTGCAGGTCTCTGACCTGATCAAGGGCAAAAAAATTGTCATTTTTGGCCTGCCGGGTGCGTACACTCCGACCTGTTCTGCCAAGCATGTACCAGGCTTTGTCGCTCACCATGACAAGCTGAAATCCAAAGGCGTTGATGAAGTCTGGTGCGTCAGCGTCAACGATGCTTTTGTGATGGGCGCTTGGGGCCGTGAGCTCGGCGCCAAAGGCAAGGTCAGAATGATGGGTGATGGTAATGCCGAGTTTTCCAAGGCGGTCGATCTGACCCTGGATCTCACGGCCCGAGGCCTAGGCCTGCGCTCGAACCGTTACGCCATGATTGTTGATAACGGCATCGTCAAACATGTCGCGGTCGAAGCGCCGGGCGCATTTGATGTCAGCAGTGCAGAGGCGGTACTGGCCAAGCTCTGATTGTTCGGCGGATGCTGCGTCAACGAACACTTGCTGAGACGGTGACCGCGAAGGGCATCGGCCTGCATAGCGGCGTGCCCGTCGCGCTGACCCTTCGGCCCGCACCGGCGGACCATGGCATTGTCTTTCGGCGCATTGATGTGGATCCGCCGCGGGAGATCCGATCGCGGGCGGGTGCGGTGGGAGACACCCGGATGGCCTCAACGCTGTCGGACGGTGAGTTGAAAGTGGCTACTGTCGAGCATTTGATGTCGGCACTCTCGGGGATGGGAATTGATAATGCGGTGGTCGAAGTGGATGCCGCAGAGATTCCCATCATGGATGGTAGTGCTGCGACCTTCGTCTATCTTCTGCGGTCCGCAGGGGTCGAGGAACAGTCTGCCCCCAAACGATTTATCGAGGTCTTACAGACGGTTGAGGTTTGCGAGGGTGAGAAGTGGGCTCGACTCGATCCTTTTTTTGGATTTCGTCTTGAGTTCACGATTGATTTCAGTCATCCGGCGGTAGATGCCACGGGCCAGCGCGTGCAGATTGATTTCGCAGACGCTTCCTTTGTGGATGACATTGCCCGGGCCAGGACGTTTGGATTTATGGGCGACGTCGATGCACTGCGATCGAAGGGGCTCGCGCTGGGAGGAAGCCTCAGCAATGCCCTCGTGATGGATGAGGTCCGCATCATGAATCCTGAGGGACTCAGGAGGCCCAACGAATTTGCAATGCATAAAGCCTTAGACGCCATTGGTGATCTCTATCTTTTAGGCAATCCACTGATGGCCAGCTACCGCGCTTTCAAATCAGGGCATGCGCTCAATAACCTGCTGCTGCGGGAGTTGATGCAGACACCAGGCAGCTGGCGCGAGACGACCTTCGAAGATCTTCAGCATGCTCCAATTGCTTGGGCGCGTCAGTGGAGCTGGGCCTAACGGGGTCGAGCGATTCGCGCCAGTGCGCGGCGCAGCGCCTCGTTGGTGAGATTGTCGGATAGCTCACGAAACTGTTGGAGTGCCGCCTCCGGAATTTTTTTTCTCGCAAGCACAGTTGACGTTGGAGGCTGCAAGGATTGTGTCCGCTGCGCGATCACCTTCAGATGCTGAATGCCCCAGCCCTCTTGCCGAAGCGCGGTGGGCCAGTCGGCAAGCGCGAGTTTTAGTTTGGCCGCTGCCGCTGCATGCCGGGCAATGACCGTGACCTGGCTGCCCCGAATGCCTCTGGCTGGATCATCTCGACGGACCTGCACGACCAGGCTCGCCAGCGATGCTGGAATGGCCCGCTGTATGCTGGCCATCAGATCTTCACTGTCGCGCCATGCCCGATCAATTCCCGTCCAATCAGCGGAGGTGCGTAGGGCTTCGCCAAGCCCTCTGAAGGCGGTTTTGCTCATACCCGCATGCTAAGATCGAATGTCCATGATTGACAATTTTCTCAAAAAAATTTTTGGAAGTCGCAACGAGCGACTCGTGAAAAGCTACGGCCAGCGGGCCACCGCGATCAACGCGCTTGAGCCCGCCATGACCGCCTTGTCGGATGAGGCCCTGAGGGAAAAGACCGTTGAATTTCGCCGGCGGTTAGCCGATGGCGAAACGCTTGAGCAGCTGCTGGTGGAGGCTTTTGCCGTCTGCCGCGAGGCTGGCCGTCGTGCGCTTGGCATGCGGCATTTTGATGTTCAGCTCATCGGTGGAATGGTCTTGCATGACGGCAAGATTGCGGAGATGCGCACTGGTGAGGGCAAGACGCTGGTGGCCACCTTGGCGGCATATTTGAATGCGCTGGCCGGTAAGGGCGTGCATGTCGTTACGGTCAATGACTATCTGGCCGAACGCGATGCCAACTGGATGGGCAAGCTCTATCGATTCTTGGGCCTGACCGTTGGCGTGAACCTCACATCGCTGGAGCATGCGGAGAAGCAGGCCGCCTATGCAGCCGATATAACCTATGGCACCAATAACGAATTTGGATTTGATTATCTGCGCGACAACATGGTGGTCGATCGCGCCAATCGGGTCCAGCGCAGCCTCAGTTTTGCCATCGTGGACGAAGTGGATTCAATCCTGATCGATGAGGCCCGCACGCCGCTGATTATTTCTGGGCATGCCGATGATCAGACGGACCTGTATCGCGTGCTCAATGTGGTGCCGGGCCAGCTCAAGCCCCAGGCCTCCGAGGAGGGACCGGGAGATTATTGGGTCGATGAAAAATCTCGGCAGGTCTATTTATCCGAGGCTGGATTTGAAAAATCGGAGCAGCTGTTGGCCTCGATGGGCCTGCTTGCCGAGGGCGCAAGCCTTTATGATCCAGCGAGCATCTCGCTGTTGCATCACTTAACCTCAGCCCTCCGGGCGCACACATTATTTTTTAAAGATCAGCATTATGTGGCTCAGGCCGGCAAGATCATCATTGTCGATGAGTTCACTGGCCGGCTGATGCCGGGCCGGCGCTGGTCTGAGGGACTGCATCAGGCGGTCGAGGCAAAAGAGGGCGTTGAGATTGAAGCCGAGAATCAGACGCTGGCCTCGATTACCTTTCAAAATTATTTCCGTATGTACGACAAGCTCTCGGGCATGACCGGCACTGCAGACACTGAGGCCTTTGAGTTTCAGTCAATTTATAACTTAGAGACCGTAGTGATTCCAACCCACCGTCCGATGATCCGTCTGGACCTTCAGGATCAAGTCTTTAAGTCAGCAGAGGAAAAGTACGACGCCATTCTTGCTGATATTCAGGCCCGGCATGCCAATGGCCAGCCAGTGCTCGTCGGCACGACCTCCATTGAAAACTCTGAGCTGCTCTCCGCAATGCTTGCCAAGGCCCAGTTATCTCATCAGGTCTTAAATGCGAAGCAGCACGAGCGAGAAGCTGAGATTGTGGCTCAGGCTGGCCGTCCCGGCATGATCACGATTGCGACCAATATGGCAGGCCGTGGAACCGATATTGTGCTCGGTGGCAATGTTGAGAAGCAGATCGATATGCTGCGCGCAGATCCGAGTCCATCAGAGTCAGACAAAGATCGGCAGGAAACTATTTTGCGTGAGCAGTGGCAAGGGCTGCATGACCAGGTGATACAGGCGGGCGGCCTGCACATCGTCGGCACCGAGCGGCATGAGTCGCGCCGTATCGATAACCAGCTACGGGGCCGTTCCGGCCGCCAAGGCGATCCCGGATCGTCACGGTTTTATCTCTCGATGGATGATCCGCTCTTGAGGATTTTCGCCGGCGACCGAATGAAGGCGATTATGAATCGTCTGGGGGTGCCCCATGGGGAGCCCATTGAGGCGGGTATGGTCTCTCGGTCTATTGAATCAGCGCAGCGCAAAGTCGAGAATCGAAACTTCGATATGCGCAAGCAGCTCTTAGAGTACGACGATGTCGCCAATGAGCAGCGCAAAATTATCTATCGCCAGCGCAATGAGATTTTAGAAGGTGAGGACTTGGCGGACCTAGTGGGCAGCCTACGTCAAGGCATGATGGCAGAGATCGTACGAGCCCATGTTCCCGAAGAAAGCATCGAAGAGCAGTGGGATTTGGCTGGATTGCAGCAGACATTGCAGGCGGAGTGGCGGCTGCCGATTGATCTGCAGTCGTGGGTGTCCGGCAATGATCAGGTCACCGATGAAGAGATTCTGCAGCGGGTGATTCAGACTGCCGATGAGGCCTATGCGGAAAAAGTTGCACCTGTCGGCCGCGAAGCCTTTAATCAATTTGAGCGCTCGATTCTTCTGCAGGCAATTGACACTACCTGGCGCGAGCACTTGGCTGCACTCGATCATTTGCGGCAGGGCATTCATCTGCGGGGCTATGCGCAGAAAAATCCAAAACAGGAATACAAGCGGGAAGCTTTTATTTTGTTTGAACAGACGCTCGATCGGATCCGGACTGAAGTAACGCGGGTCCTGATGAATGTTGAGATTCAGAGCGCTGAGCAGGTGGCGCAGTCAGTACCCGAGGCGCCGCGGCTTGCCGATGTACAGTATCAGCATGCAGATTTCGATGCCCAGTCGGCGATGGCATCAGAAGATCCCGAGGCCCTGGCACTTGCGGCCCAGTTACCCGGTGGTGGTGGGCAGACGGCAGCTGCGGATGCTGAAACTTCCACGGGCAGCCCGGTTCGCCGGGCTGAGCCCAAGGTTGGCCGAAACGATCCTTGCCCCTGTGGTTCAGGCAAGAAGTTTAAGCAGTGCCACGGAAAACTAGGCTAGCCCAAGCACCAAGTCATCATCGGCCGCTCAGTCCACCCGGGCACCGGTTGATTTCACAACGGACTCGTAGCGCTGCCGCTCTTGCGCCATAAAACGGCCGAATGTTTCTGCTGAGGTTGGCGTCGGCTCGGCCAGCAGCGCAGCAAATCTTTGGCGAAGCTCCGGCGAATTCAATGCAGAAGTGAAGATCTGATTCAGCCGATTCACGGTGTCGGTCGGAGTTCCCGCTGGGGCGATGATGCCCCACCACGTGTCGATCGCAAAGCCCGGCAGGCTCTCCGCAATTGGAGGTACATCGGGCAGCACTGGGCTGCGTTGTGTGCTGGTGACTGCAAGGGCCCGAAGTCGGCCTGACTTGATGTTTGCGGCAGCGGTCGCGAGATTGTCAATATTGAAATCGACCTGCCCGGAGAGCAGCCCGAGCTGGGCCGGCGCACCACCGTTATAGGGGATATGTACCGCGAAAATGCCTGCTGATTGTTTCAACATCTCTCCGGCGAGGTGGCCTGCGCTGCCATTACCCCCAGAGCCGTAATTGAGTTTTCCGGGATTGGCTTTCGCGTAGCGGATGAAATCACTCATCGTTTTGATACCAAGACGATCTGCGACTTCGGTATTCATGACGACAACATTGGGCACACGAACCATTTGGGTGATCGGCGCGAAGTCTTTGCTGGCATCAAATGGCATTTTGTTAAACAGCCAAGGATTGATCGCATGGGTCGCAGTGGCAGCGATGCCCAGCGTTCGTCCATCTGGCGCTGCCTTGGCCACCATGCTTACACCCAAATTTCCTCCCGCGCCTGGACGGTTCTCTACAACAATCGGCCCCAGCCCTTCGCGGGCGCGTTCGGCCAAGGCTCGGACTGTCAAGTCAATCGGCCCGCCAGCCGCATATGGAACGATGATTCGCGTCGGCTGTTGGGCCGATAGGGGCGTCGAGAATGCGAGGAAGGAAAGTGCTAACAAAACAAATCGGCCTGACATAGGGGGACCCTTCAGAGTGTTCAAAGTTCAGGCCGCCTAGAGGCCTGCCGCAAGCTTTAGAATAACGTTATCGCATTCAAACCCATAGAGTTCTGACTCCGTCCTCATGCCGGTTAATCTTCCCCTCCCCAATGCCGCAGAACTCTATCCGGTGGCGGGCGTGCGGCTGGGTGTCGCCAGCGCCGGAATTCGCAAGGCGGGCCGGCGCGATGTCCTGGTGGTCAGCCTGGACGAGGGCTCCGAGGTGGCCGGCGTATTTACCCAAAATGCGTTTTGCGCAGCGCCAGTCCAAGTCTGCCAGTCCCATCTGGCGTCGACCGAAGGCGGCAGCATTCGTGCTTGGGTAGTAAACACGGGGTGTGCGAACGCAGGCACAGGCAAGCAGGGCCTGGCCAATGCGATAACGACAGTCGAATTTCTTGCTGCTGAATTGAAGCTCCAGCCGATGCAGGTCTTGCCGTTTTCCACGGGTGTCATTTTGGAACATCTGCCAATGGACCGTCTGCTGCCCGGCATTCAAGCTGCATGCGCTGGCCTGGGCCAGGCCGGCTGGCTGGAGGCCGCGCAGGCCATCATGACCACGGACACACAGCCCAAGGCCTACTCGACGCGTCAGATGATCAATGGACAGCAGGTCACGATTACCGGTATCTCAAAAGGGGCTGGCATGATCCGGCCCAATATGGCAACGATGTTGGGGTATGTTGCGACGGATGCTGCTATCGGGCGCCCCCTTTTACGGCGTCTGGTGCAGCAGGCGGCCGATGAATCGTTTAACGCCATCACCATTGATGGGGATACCTCAACCAATGACTCGTTCGTTATCGCAGCCACTGGCGCCGGTGGCCTGCGGCTGCACTCTGAAGAAGATGTGGAATGGAACGAGTTTCGCCAGGCCTTTGTTGGCGTCTGTCGGGCGCTTGCCCAGGCGATTGTGCGTGATGGTGAAGGCGCAACAAAGTTCATCACGATCCGGGTCCAGCAGGCCGCATCTCGCGAAGAGGCCCGCCAAGTGGGTTATGCCATTGCTCACTCTCCGTTGGTGAAGACCGCATTTTTTGCGAGCGATCCCAATCTTGGCCGAATTCTTGCAGCGATTGGCTACAGCGGCGTGCCAGGGCTCGATGTCAGCCGACTTCAGGTTTTTCTTAATGACGTCTTGGTGGCCGAGCATGGCGGACGCGCTGCGGGGTACACCGAGTTGGACGGCCAGAAGGTGATGCAACAGTCTGAGATCACGGTGTCGGTGATTCTGAATCGCGGCCATCATGAGTCAGTCGTCTACACCTGCGATCTCTCGCACGACTACGTCTCGATCAACGCAGACTATCGATCTTAGGCGTCACCGTGACCACACCCATCCACGATTTGATTGACAAGCTGAATCAGCTCTTGCCGACAATACCGGCAAAGCCGGACTTTGCGTCTGCAAAAGCGATGCGCTGGAGTCGCCGGCCCACCCTGCTCGGCCATGTGTCTTATCTGGAGAGGGTGACTCAGTTTGCGGAAATTTATTTTTCTGACTTACAGCATATTGACCGACAGCGGCAGCTGGTCGAACAGAATACACGGCAGTTCTTGTCCCGAAAGCCTGCAAATAATGTCCTGATGACAGGGGCCCGAGGTACGGGAAAATCGTCGTTGGTGCGGGCCTGCCTGACTGAATTTCACGGCCAGGGCCTGCGGGTCATTGAAGTCGAAAAACAAGACCTGATGGATTTGCCGCGGCTGGTGGAGGCGGTTGCCAATGCGCCGTATCGTTTCATCATCTTCTGTGATGATCTCTCGTTTGAATCCGGTGACTCGGGCTACAAGGCCCTGAAGTCGGTGCTCGATGGATCCGTCTCGGCCCAGTCTGACAATCTACTGATCTATGCCACCTCGAATCGCCGGCATCTGATGCCGGAGCACATGAGCGAAAATCTTGAGACCCGCTACGAGGCAACCGGCGAAATTCATCCCGGTGAGACGGTCGAAGAAAAGATTTCCTTATCGGAGCGGTTCGGACTCTGGGTATCTTTTTACAGTTTTAGTCAGCAGGACTATCTCGATATCGTGGTCCATTGGCTCAGGCATTATGGCTGCTCAGATGCCCTGATTCAGGAGGCCCGACAGCCTGCCCTGCAGTGGGCGCTCGAACGGGGATCGCGATCCGGCCGAGTGGCATTGCATTTCGCCCGCGATTGGGCTGGTCGACATTGACTGGACGCAGCTAATCCCGCTTGGCACGCCCATCACCACGCACGGATACGCCCACTTCAGCCGCCTTGCCTCTGCAGGTGGTGGTGGCCATGTTGCGCCGGCCGGATGGTGCAGTGCTGCTGGCGACTCGGCCCCCGGGCAAGGCCTTCGAAGGCTGGTGGGAGTTTCCAGGCGGAAAAATTGAATCGTATGAAACACCGCGGCAGGCGCTGATTCGGGAGTGTCAGGAGGAGATTGGTATTCGGGCTCTGGAGCTCACATCCGCATGGACGATTCGCCACTCTTATCCGCATGCGGAAGTCGAGTTGCATTTTCACTGGGTGAATCGCTGGATCGGAACACCGAAGCCCATTGAGGGCCAGCAGCTACTGTGGGTGGGGATCGACCAGGCCTGGCCTTATCCGGTGCTGCCGGCGACGGTACCACTACTGCAGCGAATTAGAAATTACAAAGCGTGAGCTCAAACGGGATCTCTTGCTCGATGCCCTTCAGGTGCATAGTGGATTCAAGCTGACGGAATCTTACTGAGACCACATATTTATTGGCGCTAATTTCGGCGACGACCTCGGGCTGTTTGGGAACTGCGACACGAATAATTTGAATTTGCCGGCCGTCCATCGAGAGCTCAAAGTAGCCACGGGTGGCCAAGTAAGATTCTGGTCGGGTCCCTTCCCGAAGCAGCTTCAAGACAATCTCGACGCCTTCGTAGACGGGCAACAGCGAATTGACCCAGTCATTGAGCATAGACTGTCGGACCTCGAGCGGCCGATGAAGCCATACGTGGAGCGAGGGGATATCAAATTCACAGATACCACCCGGAATACCGAATCGGCCTTTAAGGAGTTGCAGCCATTCATGCTCTGGAATGTGCTGGCCTAGACGTGTATTCGAAGAGGATAAAGCGTTGAAGATGCTCTGAATTCGATTCAGCAAATCATCTAGCGCTTCTTGCGAGACTCCTGGCTTACCGGCAAATTGATTCAGGCGGGCCCGCTGTCGATCGAGCTCTTGCAGCAATTCCGATTTGATGTCGCCACGCCCGCCGACGAGATCAAAAAGCTCAAAAACCGACCAGAGCGCAGCCTGGTGGCCGAATGCGGTGGGGTACTGGTTGAATTCCTGACACCGCTTAAACAGGCTCTCAATTCGGAGCAAAGAGCGAATCCGCTCATTGCAGGGGAACTCAAAGGTCATCCAGCCCGGAGGGGCCGCCACTGCCGGCAGGGTGGGATCGCTCATCCCTGAATTATGAATGAATTAATTGCTCATGCAGGGCGTTGACCTGCTGGGCGAGATGTTCAACGCTGCCATCGTTATTCAGTAGGTAGGTGGCGTTGGCTCGCCGTTCTTCTCGGCTTGCCTGCACGGCCATGATGGCCAGCACATCCTCCCGGCACAGCCCACTGCGTTGCATTACCCGCTGAATTTGCGTCTCTTTGGCGCAGTCCACCACGATGATCCCGCTGATTTCGAGTTCCGTTGGGCTGGGGCCAGTCGGGCTGCGGTGGGTTTCGATCCATAACGGAACCATATAGATGGCGTAGGGATCAGCGGCCAAGGCTAGGGCGGCCTGCGCCTCGCGCCGGATCATGGGATGCAGGATTGCCTCGAGCTGCCGACGCGCTGCTGGGTCTGAAAAGATTTGGGCCCTTGCCCGGTCACGATCCAGGCCGCCGTCTTGAGCAATGTATTGCTGGCCCAACGCAGATCGTATGGCGGCGATGGCATCGCCCCCCGGGGCGGTGAGCTGCCGAGACAAGGCATCGGCATCGACCACTGTGATTCCCTTGGAAGCAAATCGATCAGCCGCGAGACTCTTGCCCGAGCCGATGCCACCAGTGAGCACGAAGATGCGCCTAGCCAAGATGAATCCAGGTGATGATGCCGCCGAGTGCTAGTGCGGGACCAAAGGCGATGCGTTGCTCGAGAAATGCGCTGGTTTTTGGATTGGGAACACCACCGTCCCGTTTCGGCCAGTGCCGCCACAAACGCTGCAACCCAGCGGCCGCCAGCCCAGCAAGACTGGCAATCAGCCAGACCAGCGGAATCGACTGCCAGCCCAGCCAGGCGCCAAGGCCCGCGCTCATCGCGAAGTCTCCTCGGCCCATGGCTTGAACACCTTTTAGTTTCCGGAAAACCGCCGTGATCAGCCAGAGCAGCAGGTAGCCTGCTGCACAGCCCACGATCCCATCGGCCAGTGTGACTGCCTGAGGCGGAAAGTCCATTCCATGGGCGATGAAACCGGTCGCCGCCAGCAGCCCGGTGAGCGGATCGGGCAGCAGACGACATTGCGCATCCACCTTTGTCAGTAGCACCAGCAGCGTCGCCAGCAATCCGATTAGCCCGGCTGCCGCTATGCCTGCTGCTAGATCATGACCCTGCAGCTGCGGGATTGCGGCTATGAATAAGATCAACGCCACTGCAGCTGCGAGCAGCCACCATGGCATCGAGATCCGTCTCAGTTGTTCCGCCGTCTCATCATTCACCCATTGGGCAATGCTTCGATTGCCGAGTCGAGACAATGGCCCAAGTGCCATCAGAGCAACCGCTGTGCAAAACATTGCGGCTGCAATGGGAGACAAATCCTCGGCGCCTATCTGAAGTGGCATGCGGTGCTTTACGAGCTGTCGGTGATACTCGGACGACTGAGCCGAACGCGACGAATCAATCGGCCCTGAGTCTGCACAATCTCCATCGGCACATCTGCAATTTTTACAGAGACATGTGCGTCAGGAAGATCTTCGAGTGTTTCGAGTAATAATCCATTCAGGGTTCGGGCGCCATCGACGGGCAGCTGCAGACCAAGCCGGCGATTTAATTCACGAACGGGCGCAGTTCCATCCACAATGATGCTGCCATCTTCTTCCCAGTGCATGCCAGACGACTGATCGCCCGGCGCTTGCGTCGTGAATTCACCAACAAGCTCCTCGATGATGTCTTCCAGAGTGACCAGACCATCAATCTCACCGTATTCGTCGACCACCAGACCAATGCGCTGCTTGTTTTCTTGGAAATATTGCAGCTGGGTAAAGAGTGGGGTACCACTGGGCACAAAATAGGGCTCGGTCAAGGCCTCTCGAAGTGACGTATGGTCAAACTCATTGCGGGAGAGCAGGGCCATCGCCTTACGCACATGCAAGATGCCAACAATGTTGTGCAGATCTCCCTCAAAGACAGGCAGCTTGTTATGAAAACAGGTGGTGAGTTGATCAATCAAGGCAGTAGGCTCTGACTCGAGGTCGAGGGCTTCAATGCGGCCCCGGGGCACCATGACATCGTTGACGGTGAGATCCTCGATGTCAAAGAGATTGAGCATGATGCTGCGATGTTTGGCGGGAATGAGTCGTGTTGATTCAAGAATTGCTGTGCGCAATTCCTGGGGTGACATGGCCTGCTGTTGTGGTGATTCGGTGAGTTTCCGCAGGCCTATGATTCGAATCAGGCCAGAGACCATGCCGTTGACAATCACGACCAGTGGATAGCCGTATCGCACCAGAGGCGCAAGGATCAGACTCGTTGCGATCGCGATGGGCTCGGGCCGGCTTGCACCTAATATTTTTGGTGTGATCTCCGCGAAGATGATGATCGCAAGGGCCACCAGTCCTGTGGCAATGGCCAGCACACGATCGTTATTGCCGAAGGATTGAATGGCCAGAGCCGTGACCAGCGCGGTGAGCGCGGCATTGACTAGGTTATTGCCCAGCAGAATTGTCGCCAGCAGTCGATCCGTCTGGTTGAGCAACGCCAGCACGCGCCGCGCCCCACCCTTGCCTTGCTGTGCCAGATGGCGCAGCCGGTAGCGGTTGACGGCCATCATGCTGGTTTCTGAGATCGAGAAAAAGCCCGAGATCATGAGCAAAACCAAGATCGCGGTCAGGTGGGTCCAGAAAGGCAGTTCGTTCAAAACGACCGATGGCGGTTGGCTTGTTGGGCCTGGGCCGAAGATGGCAACGCCGTAAGACTATCGGAGAACAACGGCCATGTGTCTGGTCGGGGTGAGAGGATTCGAACCTCCGACTCCTGCGTCCCGAACGCAGTACTCTACCAGGCTGAGCTACACCCCGAAGCGAAGGCCGAAGTCTAGCAGGGAACCGATTTTCGGCTGAAATTCCTGGCCTTAAGCGCGACGTTGCGCGAGCTGATCCAGCAGTTGGAGCAGGGCCGTTTTGTATTCCGAGGCGGCCAGCCCTGACAGCGCTCCGCGGGCAAGCTCGCACTCCCGCTGGGCTGAATCCAGCGTGGCCGTCAGAGCGCCGGTGCGCTGAATTGCCCGGACGACCTGCTCAAAATCTGCCTGATCCGGCTGCTCAATGGCAGCGCGGACCATCTGTTTTTCCTGCTCGGTGCCTCTGGCCATGACGGTAATCAGCGGCAGGGTGGGCTTGCCCTCGCGCAAGTCATCGCCAACACATTTGCCAATTTCCTGCTCGTTGCCGTCGTAATCCAGAGCATCGTCGATGAGCTGAAATGCGGTTCCAAGGTGCCGACCAAAGGCTGCACAGCCTTCGATCAGTATTGGATCTGCGCTCGCAAGAACCGCCGGCACCTTTGCTGCCGCCTCGAAAAGCTTGGCGGTCTTGTAGCGGATGACGGTGAGATAGCGCTCTTCGGTAACGTCGGGATCATGGCAATTCATCAGCTGCAGGACTTCGCCTTCGGAAATCACGTTGGTGCTCTCCGCCATGACGCCCATCACCTCAGCGGAACCGACTTCGACCATCATTTGGAAGGCTCTGGAATACAGGAAGTCGCCCACCAGAACGCTGGCGGCGTTTCCAAAGAGCACATTCGCGGTGGCCTGGCCACGACGCAGCTCGGATTCATCGACCACGTCGTCATGGAGCAGGGTTGCGGTATGGATGAATTCCACAACGGCGGCCATGAGCCGGGAGCGATCCGGCGTCAGCAATGCTCGGCCAGATCCTGAGGCATGTAAGTGAGCGCTCATTGCTCCCGAAATCATCAACGTTAGAGATGGCCGGACCCGCTTTCCGCCGCTTTGGATGATGTATTCGGCCACTTGGCCAATGAGGGGGACCTCGGAAGCCAGGCGATCGCGAATCAGCCGATCGACAGCCGCCATTTCGGCACTGACGATGGCCTGGGGCCCTGAGGGGGCGGACGCAGCGGGAGCAGAAATGGGGTCGGTGACGGCGTTCACTGCGGCATTATGACACCCCGAATTTCCGGGCTTTTGCGCTTGGTCTGTACTGCTCAGCCCAAAAATCATTTGACGAAACAGTCACTTAGGGATAAATTGGCGGGTTTCCGAAATTCAAAGCAAGAAGGTCAGCCATGTACGCCGTAATCAAGACCGGGGGCAAGCAATATCGCGTGACCGCCGGCATGAATCTCAAAGTGGAATCCCTGGATGCTGATGTGGGCAGCCAAGTGGTTTTGGATCAGGTGCTCGCCGTGGGCGAGGGAGATGCGGTGGTGGTGGGCTCGCCTCGGGTGCAGGGTGCAACGGTCCAGGCCACTGTCGTTGCGCATGGCCGGCATGACAAAGTGCGGATCTTTAAGCACCGCCGACGCAAGCACTACGCGAAAAGCCAAGGCCACCGGCAAAACTACACCGAACTGACTATTGTTGAGATTAAGAAGTAATTTGGGCTGCCGATTCCCTAAATAAGGAGCGGCGCCTCTGAGTGAGGATCAAAAATGGCACAGAAAAAAGGCGGCGGCAGTACGCGAAACGGGCGGGACTCGGAAGCCAAACGGCTTGGCGTGAAGGTGTTTGGAGGTGAGCAGATCGCCGCGGGCAGCATCATTGTTCGCCAGCGCGGCACACAGTTTCATGCGGGCGAAAACGTCGGCATGGGCAAGGATCACACCCTGTTCGCACTGACCCCCGGCCGAGTGAGGTTCGCGGTTCGCGGTCCGCTGAATCGTTCTACCGTCAGCGTTGTGGCGGAATAGGCTACTCAAGTCGGCAGATCTGAGAGCCCCGCCCTGATGCGGGGCTTTTTATTTCTGAGTCGCCAATGAAATTCATTGATGAAGCCACCATCGAAGTCCACGCCGGTAACGGCGGCAATGGCATCGTTGCATTTCGTCGTGAGAAGTTCATACCGAAAGGCGGCCCGAGTGGGGGTGATGGTGGACGCGGAGGCTCGATCATCGCGGTGGCAGATCGCAACATCAATACCCTGATTGACTATCGCTATGCCCGAGTCCATCGGGCACGCGGTGGGGAGCACGGCCAGGGCTCGGATCGATATGGTGCGGCTGCTGAAGACATCGTGTTGAGAATGCCGGTGGGCACTGTCATCACAGATGCCGAGAGTGGCGACGTGCTCGCGGATTTGGCCCTCGATGGCGAGCAGGTGATTTTGGCCAAAGGAGGCCGAGGCGGATTGGGAAATCTGCATTTCAAATCGAGTACGAATCGGGCCCCCCGGCAGGCCACCAAAGGCACCGAGGGAGAGCATCGACGCCTTCGTCTCGAGCTCAAAGTGCTTGCAGATGTGGGCCTGCTCGGCCTGCCGAACGCAGGCAAGTCAACCCTCATTGCAGCCTGCTCGAACGCCCGCCCTAAGATCGCCGACTATCCCTTCACGACACTGCATCCCCATCTGGGCGTGGTCCGAACTGGGCCTGCAAGGAGCTTTGTCATGGCAGATATCCCTGGCCTCATCGAGGGTGCCGCTGAAGGCGCGGGCCTGGGCCATCAGTTCCTTCGGCACTTGCAGCGAACACGGCTGCTGCTGCACATTGTGGATGTCTGTCCGCCAGGAACTCGAATTGAGTCCGAGGCAGATCGGCGTGAATGGGTAGATCGTCTTGCCGCAGCGATTCGTGGCCTTGTCGCGGAGTTAAAGCGTTACGATTCGCAGCTTGGCCGAAAGCCACGTTGGATCGTTTTAAATAAATGTGATGTCGTGGGCGATACGCTTGGCCATGAAATCCTTGCGGCATTGAAAAAGAAGTTGCGCTCCCAGGCACAGGCGTATTGCGTGAGTGGTGTCAGCCGAGTGGGCTGTGAGGCCATGATGCAGGACATACAGCATTGGCTGGATGCCCAGCGCATTGCCGAAATCGGTTCGGTGAGTCCCGATGTACGCTTTACTTCCTCCGAAGATGGCGCCAGTGTCCGATAAAGCCGCCTTCCAACGTCAGGTGGTGCGGCGTGCCCAGCGTTGGGTCGTCAAGGTTGGCTCAAGCCTGGTCACCAATGAGGGCCGAGGCCTTGATCCTGAGGCGATTGCGGTCTGGGCTGCGCAAATCGCAGCGCTGCGGGGCCAGGGCCGCGAGGTGGTGCTCGTCTCCAGTGGCGCCATTGCAGAGGGGATGAAGCGGCTCGGATGGCTGACCCGCCCGCATGAGATTCACGAGCTTCAGGCCGCTGCTGCCGTTGGCCAAATGGGCCTGGCCCAAGCCTATGAGTCAGGCTTTTCGCGCTGGAATCTGAAAACCGCGCAGATTCTCCTGACGCACGAGGACATTGCCGACCGTCGTCGTTACTTAAATGCGCGCTCGACCATCTCGACGCTGCTGGGCTATGGGGTCATTCCCATCATCAATGAAAACGACACTGTGGTTACCGATGAGATCAAGCTCGGCGATAACGACACGCTGGCGGCGATGGTGACCAATCTGATCGAGGCGGATGTTCTGGTCATCCTGACGGATCAGGCGGGCCTTTTCACTGCTGATCCGCGCCACGACCCCACCGCCACATTGATTGCGTGGGGTAAAGCGGCCGACTCAACCTACGAGGCGATGGCGGGCGGCGCGGGCACGGACATTGGTAAGGGCGGCATGGCCACCAAGGTAAGGGCGGCACAGCGGGCGGCACGCAGCGGCGCCGCCACCGTGATCGCTAGCGGACGAGAGTATGAGATCTTGTTGCGGCTTGCCGCCGGCGAATCCCTGGGCACCTGCCTTGTGGCGGAGCTTGCACCGATTGCAGCCCGTAAGCAATGGCTTGCCGATCAGCTGCAGACCCGCGGCGTGATCATGTTGGATGACGGCGCCGTTCGCGTGCTGCTTGAGCAGGGCAAAAGCTTACTGCCGATCGGTGTAACCCAGGTCCAAGGTGAGTTTGAGCGCGGCGACCTGGTCAGCTGCCATTCGCCGCAGGGCCATGAAATTGCGCGGGGCCTGGTGAACTATGGCGCCAGCGATGCCCGACGCATCGTGCGCCGACCCTCAAGTGAGATCGAATCGATTCTCGGCTTTGTGGAAGAGCCTGAGCTCATCCACCGCGATAATCTTATTGTGCTCGGCCGAGGCTAGCGGCCTCGGATGACTCAGGCCGAAGCTGTAGTTCTTCTTGAGAAAAGATCAGGCCCGAGAGTTCGGCAAGCGCGGAGCGATAAACATCGCGTTTGAATTCAATCACTGACTCCAACGGAATCCAGTAATCGTGCCAACGCCAGGCATCGAATTCCGGCTTTTCTAGGTTATTGCGCAGGCTGACATCGCAGTCTCGGCCCAACATCTTGAGCAAAAACCAAATTTGTTTCTGGCCCCGATAGTGGCCACGCCATTCACGACGCACCCAGCGCTCGGGCACATCGTAGTGCAGCCAATCTCGGGTCCGGCCGATGATTTCGACGTGATGGGGCTTGAGTCCCGTTTCCTCCTCGAGTTCGCGAAACATCGCCTGCTCGGGCGCCTCACCAGATTTAATGCCGCCTTGGGGAAACTGCCAGGCGTGTTCGCGGACCCGTTTGCCCCAGAAGACCTGGCGCTGGCCGTTGATGAGGATGATGCCCACATTCGGACGGTATCCGTTTTCGTCAAGCATGATGGCGTGATGGTGTGGCGACGGGCACAAAAGAATTGGTCATAAAATGCTATCGATTATAAGAGGGCCATCATGAGAATTTCCCATTTTCACTTCCAGACCTTGAAGGAAGAGCCGGCCGATGCTGAGGTGGTCAGTCATCGCCTGATGCTGCGGGCGGCCATGATTCGTCGTCTGGGTGCGGGCATCTACAACTATATGCCGTTGGGCCTGCGGGTAATCCGCAAGGTGGAGCGCATTATTCGCGAAGAGATGGACCGCTCGGGTGCCATTGAGCTCTTGATGCCCCTGGTGCAGCCTGCTGAGCTCTGGATGGAGACGGGCCGCTGGGAGAAGATGGGGCCGGAGTTGCTTCGTGTGAAGGATCGGCACGGGCGAGATTTTGCGATTCAGCCAACTTCTGAGGAGGTGATCACCGACATCGCCCGCCAGGAGTTGAAAAGCTGGCGGCAGCTGCCCAAGAATTTTTATCATATACAGACCAAATTTCGCGATGAACGGCGTCCGCGATTTGGTGTGATGCGGGGCCGAGAGTTCACCATGAAGGATGCTTATTCGTTCGACCGTGATGTCGCCGGTGCTGAAAAAAGCTACGACAACATGTTTGAGTGTTACCGCCGGATTTTTGATCGGCTTGGCCTGCGGTATCGCTCGGTGGCTGCCGATACTGGCGCTATCGGAGGCTCGCGTTCCCATGAGTTTCAGGTGATCGCAGACACGGGAGAAGATGCGATCGTCTATTGCCCCCAATCCGATTACGCCGCCAATATGGAGCTTGCTGAGGCGGTCGCGTTGCTGCCGGATCGCAAGGCGGCCGTGCAGCCCATGGCACTAACGCCCACGCCCGGCAAATCCACCTGTGCTGACGTGGCCGCGCTTCTTGGCCTGCCGATACAGCAGACGGTGAAGTCAATTGTGTTGGCCACTGATGCGCGCGATGAAAAAGGTGCAGTGGCGGCGACCAAGATCTGGCTTTTGCTGCTGCGGGGCGATCATGATCTCAACGAAGTGAAGGCGGGCAAACTCGAGGGCCTGGACCAGGGGTTCCGTTTTGCGACAGTCCAGGAGATTGAGTCCCACTTTGGCTGCAAGCCCGGCTACCTAGGACCGGTTGCGCCCGTCCGGCCCATCACGGTGATTGCAGATCGCACCGTTGCGCGGATGAGCGACTTCATTACGGGGGCGAACCAGTGGGACCACCACCTCTGTGGCGTCAATTGGGGCCGCGATCTGCCAGAGCCCCATGAGGTGGCCGATATCCGCAACGTCGTGGAGGGGGATCCTTCTCCTGACGGCAGAGGCAGCCTCTTCATTCAGCGCGGCATTGAGGTTGGCCATGTTTTTTATCTGGGCACCAAGTATTCAGAGGCAATGAAGGCCAGCTATCTCGATGAGACCGGCAAGCCAGTACTCATGGAGATGGGCTGCTACGGCATCGGCGTAACTCGAATCGTCGGGGCTGCGATTGAGCAAAATCATGATCAGCGCGGCATCATCTGGCCTGCCGCGATAGCCCCCTTCGAGGTGGTGATCTGCCCGGTAGGGGCCGGAAAATCTGAGGCCGTGAGGCTTGCCTGCGAAGCGATTTATCAGGAACTTCTGGCCGCAGGCATCGATGTCGCACTGGATGACCGCGACGAGCGTCCTGGCGCGATGTTTGCGGACTGGGAGTTGATTGGCGTGCCGGTTCGGGTCACCATCGGCGAGCGGTCCCTGAAGGAAGAAAAGCTCGAATTGCTCAAACGCAGCACGATGGCCGCCTCAGTGTGTGATCGCGCTGGTGTGGTTTCAGCAGTCCGCAGCCTGCTGTCCGCGAATTAAAGGAGGAGACGACATCATGAACGCCCCCGAGCAGCTCTATGTCTTACGTGAGGATCAGGATGCGCTCGCCACCATCACCATGAATCGTGGCGAGCGGTTTAACCCCCTGTCCTCCGACATGATCGTAGCGTTGAGCCAAACATTCGATGCGATCGCCCAGGACAAATCGGTTCGGGTGGTGGTGCTTCAGGGCAATGGCCGAGGATTCTGTGCCGGCCATGATCTCAAAGAAATGCAGAACCATGCCCAGGATTCGGCATGGATTGCCGAGCTGTTTCGCTCGTGCAGTGAATTGATGATGCGCATCACTCAAATGCCGCAGCCCGTGATCGCCAAGGTCCACGGCATTGCAACCGCGGCGGGCTGTCAGCTGACCTCGATGTGTGATCTTGCGGTCGCGAGCGCCGACAGCCGGTTCGCCCTGCCTGGGGTCAATATCGGCCTGTTTTGCTCAACGCCGGCCGTGGGAGTAGCACGCAATATCGGCCGCAAACGGGCGATGGAGATGCTGCTCACGGGCGAGATGATTGATGCATCGACCGCACTACAGTGGGGCCTGGTGAACCGGGTAGTGCCAGCAGCGCAGCTCGATGCAGAGGTCCGGCAGCTTGCAGAGCTGATCAAGACCAAGAGCGCAGCCGCTGTCGCGATGGGCAAAACAACCTTCTACCAGCAGATCGAGATGGGACTTGCCGGCGCCTACTCGGTCACAGGCGAAACCATGACATGCAATATGGGCCTTGCGGATACTGCGGAGGGCATTGATGCATTTCTTACGAAACGCGCGCCGCAGTGGGCCCATCGCTAGCGTTTCCCGAACCCGCCCATCCCCGGAATTCCGCCCATGCCTTTCATGGCACCAACGGCCCGCATCATTTTCGCGAGGCCGCCTTTCTGCATTTTTTTCATCATCTCTTGCATCTGTTCAAACTGATTCAGCAGGCGGTTGACTTCCTGAACCGAGACGCCTGCGCCCGCTGCGATTCGCCGCTTGCGGCTTGCCTTTAAGAGTTCGGGATGCTGCCGCTCTTTGGGCGTCATGGAGTTGATGATGCCCTCCATGCGCGGTATGGACTTTTCGGCTGCAGACAGATCAGTGCCTTTGGCGGCTTGCTGCATCTGGGCCGGCAGTTTATCGACCAAGGAGGACAGGCCGCCCATGTTGCGCATCTGCCCGATTTGCATTTTGAAATCACTCAGATCAAAGCGGCCACCTGTCTTGAATTTTTCGGCCATTTTTTCGGCCGCTTTGAGGTCAACAGTCTTTTGGGCCTGCTCAACGATGGCCAGAATATCGCCCATCCCAAGAATGCGATTGGCCATCCGCTCGGCATCAAAGGCCTCAAGGCCATCAATCTTCTCTGAAGTACCGACAAATTTGATTGGGCAGCCCGTCACGGCCCGCACCGATAACACAGCGCCGCCCCGTGAGTCGCCATCCATCTTGGTGAGCACCACGCCCGTCAGGGGAAGGGCCGCTTGAAACGCGGCCGCAGTCCGCACTGCATCCTGGCCCTGCATCGCATCGACGGTAAAGAGCGTCTCAATCGGCTTGACTGCGCTGTGAAGCTGCGCGATCTCGCGCATCATTTCTTCATCAATGGCAAGCCGTCCTGCGGTATCGATCAGCACGACATCGTGGAGATGGCGTCGGGCGTGATCCAAGGCCTGCTGCGCGATTGCGACGGGGCTCGCGCCTTCTGGGGTTGGGAAAAATTCAACGCCTGCCTGTGCGCTCACCAGTCGAAGCTGATCAATGGCAGCTGGCCGATAGACATCACACGAGACGGTCAGAACACGTTTTTTCTGCGATTCGGCGAGCCATTTGGCGAGCTTGCCAACGGTCGTGGTTTTGCCAGCACCTTGCAGCCCAGCCATCAGCACGGCCGCAGGCGGCGCCACGGCGAGATTGAGCTGCATTCGGCCCAGGGCTGATGCGCCCTCGCCCGCCATGAGATGAATCAGCTCTTGGTGTACCACGCCCACCATGGCCTGGCCGGGACTCAGACTGGCCTGCACCTCTTGGCCCAACGCCTTTTGCTTGACCTTGGCGATGAAGTCTTTGACGACATGGAGGGCCACATCCGCATCAAGCAGGGCAAGCCGGACCTCACGCAGCATGTCCTGTGTGTTGGAGTCGGTCAGCCGGGCCTCGCCCTTGATGGTTTTGACGACTCGTGCGAGCCGTTCGGTCAGATTTTCAAGCATGCTGCGCTACACTGCCCTTGTTATGGATGCTTCATTCTACGGCGCCGTATCGTTGGTGGCGGCCGCGGGCTATGCGGGCCTGGCCTGGGCCCACCGTGCCGGCACTACGGCTGCGACCATGCCACTGGCCTCGCGCTCGGGGCAGGTCCTGCTGCTGGCAGTCATCGCCATCCACGGACTGTCCTTATTGCCGAACTGGTTTTCACGCGAAGGCCTGTATTTCGGCTTTGCGACCTCGATCTCGTGGACCCTCTGGCTGGCGGTGCTGCTGCTGTGGATTGAATCCTGGTTTCAGCGGCTGCCGCCGATTACGCAAGGTGTTTTTGTTGTCGCAGCGATCGCTGCGGCGTTGCCGTTGATTTTTCCCGGCCGGCCACTGACCACCACGTTGGACATCAGCTTTCGTCTGCACATGCTGCTTGCGATGCTGGCCTACAGCACCTTTACGCTGGCGGCGGCCAGCGCTCTGCTGATGTTGTCGATGGAGAAAGCGCTGCATCGCACCCGGCGCGTCAGCATCGACTCAGGAGGCTGGTGGCAGGGCCTGCCACCGCTGATTGGTTTGGATCGGATGTTGGTGCATATGGTGGCGGCAGGATTCGTTTTGGTGACCCTGACGCTGGGCTCTGGCATGGTGGTGGGCGCTGAGCTGGGGCGTGGGTTGCTTCGGTTTGACCATAAGACAGTGTTCACGCT
>Ga0255198_1000063_pt1 | contig 26690 bp, 31 predicted proteins | sample Miss_Law_RepC_8h_FD_188421 | JGI IMG/M metagenome (GOLD analysis project Ga0255198, IMG submission 188421) | Freshwater microbial communities from Mississippi River, Louisiana, United States - Miss_Law_RepC_8h | ecosystem: Environmental > Aquatic > Freshwater > River | place: USA: Louisiana...
GCACAAGACCGCGTCGATGTTTACTCAGGTGGCTCAGATCCAGGCAAACAACTAAATCCAGCTGCTGTTGAAGCGATGCGCGAAGTTGGCATCGACATCTCAACTGAATATCCCAAACAGTTCGACACCGAAGCAGTCAAAGCCGCCGACGCGGTCATCACGATGGGCTGCGGCGATTCTTGCCCGATCTTTCCGGGCAAGCGCTATGAAGATTGGGCGCTCGAAGACCCAGCGGGTTTAGGCGTCGAAGCCGTGCGACCGATTCGTGACGAGATTCGTCTTCGTGTAGTAGAACTGCTTAACAACTTAGGTGTCGACGCGAACTAGAGACTATGCAACCGACAAATCTCATAAAACGACTTTTCGCCGAAGCTCTTGGCACTGCACTGCTAATTATTTCAGTCGTCGGCTCGGGCATCATGGCGACAAATCTCACAGATGATGTCGCGCTGCAACTTCTCGCCAACGCTGGTGCAACTGTCGGCGCACTTATCGCACTCATCTTGATGTTCGGTCCAATCTCAGGCGCGCATTTCAACCCTGTGGTCACTGCCGCAACTTGCATTTTTGACGGGCGACAATGGCGCGAGTTGTTGCCTTATGCAGTCAGTCAAACAATTGGTGGCATCGTCGGCGCGGCGATCGCCAACTCAATGTTTAGTCTCGACGTTCTCGGACCGTCGACAAAAATTCGCGAAGGCTCGGGCATTTGGTTAGGCGAAGTTGTCGCCACAGTTGGGTTGTTGCTCGTGATTTTTCTAGTCGCTCGTGGTCCGCGACCCGAATCAGTGCCAGTCGCCGTCGGTGTTTGGATAGGCGGCGCCTATTGGTTCACATCATCGACATCTTTGGCTAATCCCGCTGTGTCGATCGCCCGTAGTTTCAGCGAATCTTTCGCGGGCATCGCACGCGAGTCGGTGCCGATGTTCATCATCATGCAAATAATCGGCCTCATTGTCGCCACTTTGATCTTGTCGGCGTTCATCAAGCGCAAACATTTTCAATAGCGAATCCGTCTAGCATCATCTTGAGCCTCCGTAGCTCAGTGGATAGAGCGACGGTTTCCTAAACCGCAGGTCGCATGTTCGATTCATGCCGGGGGCGCCAGTGCCAGTGCTTGTGCTTAACTGCATAAGATGAAAAAAATTGCTCAAATGGTCTTGGGCCTTGGGCTCATGTTTGCGGGCTTTTCACACCTAGGCACAAATCGTGTTGAGTTTCGAGCACAAGTGCCGACTGTATTTAAGGATTTCGCAGATTTTGTTGTGCTGGCATCTGGGGTAGTCGAAATTTTGTTGGGGTTAGGGTTGATTGTTGCGTGGAAGTATCGCGCGCAAATTGGTTGGGCCGTCGCCGTGTTTTTTGTAGCGATATTTTGGGGCAACATTTCGCAATTTATTAATGGTGTCGACGCTTTTGGTTTAAATAGTGACAGGGCGAGAGCAATACGGTTGTTGTTTCAGCCGTTGTTAGTGATCTGGGCGCTGTGGTCGACCGGTGCGTGGCGCGCCTGGCGCACTCGGGCGAACTAGAACCGACTGTGGCCCCGTTGAGACTACATTTATCTATATGAAACATCGAGTAAAAATCACATATTGCATCTCTTGAGACTTTTCTAGCCACGCCGTGAGCGCGGTTTCTGAAATCTTGCATGATTATCAACACGTCATTTCTGAACTGTTGGTCGTCACAAGTCAGGGAGGAACCTTCGATGTTGAAGTTGATGGAACTTTGATTTATTCGAAGGCTTTAACTGGTCGTCACGCAAATCCTGGCGAAGTGCTTGGGCTATTTCGTGACTTTGTCGGTGCAGAAACCCCGGTTTACGAGCGTTAATAGTTTCGCTTAACTTGTCACGTCGGCTTAATTAAGGCTTCCCACGAAATGGCTTAATGCCGTTGGCAGGAATTACTCCCAATCGACCACGCTGATAGTCATCGACAGCTTGTTGTAGTTCTGCGCGAGTGTTCATCACAAACGGTCCGTACTGCTCGACTGGTTCGCCAATTGGTTGGCCGCCCAACAAGATGACATCAAGAGCAGTCGTTCCTGCTGCCTCAATTGTCATTGTGTCGCCGTGTCCGAACACGACTGCTTGACCAAGACCAAAGGGCACTCTCTCTGATCCGGCAAAGCCAGAGCCTTTGAGTCCATACGCAAGTGCATTGAATTTTGGGTTCCACGGCAACACCATGCGTGCACCAGGCGAAAGAGTCGCATGGGCCATAACAATTGGTGTCTTGGAAGAACCTGGACCCTGAACGCCATCAATGTCGCCAGCAATTAAACGTATGAGAGTGGTTGCATCAGGAGTGGTGAGAAGTTTTACCATGTTGGCTTCAAGGTTTTGATACGCAGGCGAAATCATTTTTTGCTTTGATGGCAAGTTGACCCACAACTGCAGGCCATGAAAAAGACCGCCAGAAACAACCAAACTTTCAGGTGGTGTTTCAATATGTAAAATTCCGCCGCCCGCTGTCATCCATTGAGTTGCGCCGTCGGAAATGACGCCGCCGCCACCGTGAGAATCTTGGTGAATGAATATTCCGTCCATGATGTAGGTGACAGTTTCAAAGCCACGGTGTGGGTGCCAGTCGGTACCGCGTGGTTCATAGGGGCGGTAATCGACTTCACCCATCTGATCCATCATGATGAACGGGTCAAGAATATTTTTTGCAATACCAGCAAATGCGCGACGAACAGGAAAACCTTCACCCTCAAAACCGCTTGGTGCAGTGGTCACAGAGCGAACCGGGCGGTCGGTTACTTCGGCACCAGGATTACTGATGCGCGTGAGTGTGAGTGTGTCGGCGGTAACTGCAGGCATGGGGGAGTCCTTTTTAGACAGACAACTGACTAGTTGGAACCCAATCATATTGGTCTATTGGGCATTCAGCCCGCCGATTTGATTTAACAATTTGAACTGTGGACAAAATCTCTTTAGCTTGACTAAAAACTTGAGGTGTGCTCGACCGGGTTTGGGCTAGTGCTTGTAGAAGTGGGAAGTGAAATTTGAGTTCTCAATCCACCGAGATGGCTTGGAGTCAGATTCATTACTCCACCATGATTTTTTACAATTGCCGACAAGAAGGTCTCGAATGAAACCTCCACCTAGACCCATCAAAACTCCAAACGTCGACAAACCGACGATGTCCCAGTGGCGTTCGTCGTCAATTGATGCACGAAGTGCGCCGACGATCGCATTCACGCCGACAGTGGTCATCGCTAGCCACAAGGGCGTACTAGTTGCTAGATCAGGTAGAAAATTCATGTCATGTCTTGGCGGGGTAGCGACGCCACTTAAATGGTGCATTGATCGCGACGGCGAGCAACACGAGCAGCACAGCATTCAGCAAAACTGGTCGCCAAATAAATTCAAAGCCAAGATCAGTGACTGCATCGCCGCCGATCACCGCTGTTAATGCAGTGCCACCACTTGGTGGGTGCATGTATCCGAATCGGGTCATTACGCCGGCGTGCACACCGACAGCGACGCCAACTGCCAGTGCGGTGTTGTCAAAAACTTGTGCTGACAAAACACCGAAAAATGCGGCCATGAAGTGGGCGAGTATTACGGGCACGGGTTGTGCCGCTGGTGCAGTGGGCATCGTGAACAATATGACCGTCGTTGCACCCATCGATAGCACGAGAATCGGCGCAACGCTGTTGAGTAACGCATCGCTAACCAGCCATGTAATTGCCATTCCGAGCGCAGCACCAACAGCGCCAATCACGGCATCTTTATTGTTGGCTTTAGGCGACGGAAAGAGTTTCATAAGGCAATCTTAAACAGCAAAGACCGCTTTACAGAATTATCGAGACAGCGAGTAGTTTGTGTCTATGGAATTTAGATATCTCGGCAACAGCGGTTTCAAAATCTCAGCGATCAGTTACGGCAACTGGATCACTCACGGCAGTCAAGTCGAAGAAGATGCCGCCAATGCATGTGTCAAGCGTGCACTTGACCTTGGCATCACCACATTCGACACGGCCGATGTTTACGCCGGCACTCGTGCGGAAGAAGTTTTGGGTCGTGCTTTGGCTGGCGTGCCACGCCAAAGCATCGAAGTTTTCACCAAGGTCTATTGGCCGACTGGCGCGGGTGTAAACGATCGCGGTTTGTCACGCAAACACATTATGGATTCAATTCACGGTTCGCTAAAGCGCTTACAAATGGATCACGTAGATCTCTACCAAGCGCACCGCTTTGATGTTGAGACTCCGCTTGAAGAGACGATGCTCGCGTTCGCCGACATCGTGCGCCAGGGCAAGGCACTATATATAGGTGTCTCCGAGTGGGATGCAGACCAGATCACTCGCGGCGCGGCACTCGCGCGCGAACTAAAGGTTCCGTTTATTTCGAATCAGCCACAATATTCGATGCTTTGGCGCGTGATCGAGCAAGAAGTGATACCCGCTTCGCAAGACGCCGGCATGTCCCAAATTGTTTGGTCGCCGATGGCACAGGGTATCTTGAGCGGCAAATATTTGCCAGGTCAACCACCACCGGCTGGCTCACGGGCAACCGATGAACTCAGTGGCAAAAACTTCATCGCCCGATGGATGAACGACGATGTGCTGACGCGAGTGCAAAAGTTAAAGCCGATTGCTGAAAAAGCTGGCATCACGATGGCACAGATGTCAATCGCCTGGACGTTGCAAAATAAGAACGTGGCTTCAGCAATTGTCGGCGCAACCCGACCCGAGCAACTCGACGACAATGTCAAAGCTGCAGGCGTCGTTCTTGATGCCGACACCTTGAAGGCAATCGACAAGGTTCTTGATGGCGTTGTAATTAGCGACCCGAGAAGAACCGAGTCGCCAAAAACACGGCCATAAGTTTTAGCGGTTTTTAACCCGCCGCTTCTTTATTTGTCGAAGCGGTCGAGGTTCATCACCTTTGTCCATGCGGCGACGAAATCGCGCACGAACTTTGCCTTCGCGTCGTTTTGAGCGTAGACCTCGGAGAGTGCACGCAGTTGCGAGTTTGATCCGAAGATCAAGTCATTGCGTGTGCCTGTCCAGATGACTTTGCCTGTCTTACGATCGCGACCTTCAAACAACTCTTCAGACTTGTCTGTCGGCTTCCAATCGATGTTGATGTCAGTCAAGGCCACGAAGAAGTCGTTCGTCAGAACGCCCGGAGTCTTGGTGAACACACCATGGCTTGAGCGCTTGTAGTTGGCGTTCAATGCCCTCATGCCACCAACCAGCACCGTCATTTCTGGTGCGCTGAGTGTGAGCAAGGCGGCTTTTTCAAGCAGCAACTGTTCAGTTGTTTGAACATGACCTGGGCGCAGATAGTTGCGGAAACCATCAAAAGTTGGTTCAAGCACTGCGAACGAATCGACGTCGGTCTGCTCGGCCTTGGCATCGCCACGACCTGGCAAGAACGGCACTTCAATCGTTACACCAGCATCTTGTGCAGCCTTTTCGACTGCAGCGTTACCGCCAAGAACGATCAAGTCGGCAATCGAGAAGCCGGTTTCTGCACTGAGAGCCTCGTAAACCTTGAGAGCCTTCGCCAATTCAGTTGGGTCGTTTGCTTCCCAATTTTTCTGAGGTGCCAAACGAACACGTGAGCCGTTTGCGCCGCCACGCTTGTCTGTGCCTCTGAATGTTGAAGCTGATGCCCATGCTGTGAAGACCAAATCTGAAACTGAAAGTCCGCTTGCGAGAATTTTCTTCTTCAGGTTTGCAACGTCTGCCGCAGTCGGCACTTTGCTTGGCTTTGGAATTGGGTCTTGCCAAATAAGGTCTTCTTTTGGCACCAATTTGCCCAAGTAACGAGACTTCGGACCCATGTCGCGATGGTTCAGTTTGAACCAGGCACGAGCGAAAGCGTCTGCAAACTTGTCTGGGTTTGCATAGAAGTCTTTCGAGATCTTGAGGTATGCAGGATCAAACTTCAGCGCAAGATCTGCTGTCGTCATGATCGGTGCATGCTTTCGCGAAGCATCGTGCGCGTCTGGCACGGTGCCGGCCATTGCTCCACCTTTCGGAATCCACTGTTGAGCACCTGCAGGGCTCTTGGTCAACTCCCATTCGTTCTCAAGAAGAATCTTGAAGTAGTCGTTGTCCCACTGCGTTGGGTTTGTTGTCCAAGCACCTTCGATGCCGCTGGTGATTGTGTCGACGCCGCGACCTGAACCCATTGAATTCAACCAACCAAGACCCATTGCATGAATCGGTGCTGCTTCTGGTTCTGGCCCAACATATTTGCTTGGGTCGCCAGCACCGTGTGCTTTACCGAATGTGTGACCACCTGCAACAAGTGCGACTGTTTCTTCGTCGTTCATCGCCATGCGAGCGAATGTTTCACGAATGTCGCGTGCTGATGCAACTGGATCTGCAACTCCGTTCGGACCTTCAGGGTTGACGTAGATCAAACCCATTTGAACTGCTGCCAACGGGTTGGCAAGTTCGCGATCACCTGAATATCGCTCATCGGCGAGCCATGTTGTTTCTGTGCCCCAATAAGTGTCATCTGATTCGTAAACGTCTGGGCGACCGCCGGCAAAACCGAACGATTTGAAACCCATCGATTCGAGAGCAACATGACCAGTGAGGATCATCAAGTCGGCCCACGAAATTTTGTTGCCATACTTTTTCTTGATCGGCCAAAGAAGTCGGCGTGCCTTGTCAAGGTTGCCGTTGTCTGGCCACGAGTTAGTTGGTGCGAAGCGTTGCATACCTGCACCGCCGCCGCCACGACCGTCTGAAATTCGGTATGTACCAGCCGCGTGCCATGCCATTCGGATAAAGAATGGACCATAATGGCCGTAGTCGGCTGGCCACCAGTCTTGTGAATCTGTCATCAAGTCAGTGAGATCTTTTACTACCGCGTCGAGATCAAGAGACTTGAACTCTTTTGCATAATCGAAATCGGGATCCATCGGATCGCCAACTTCAGGATTGTTGTGAAGCACTCGAATATTGAGTTGATTTGGCCACCACTTTGTATTTGTGGTGCCCATGCTTTCTGATGTAATTGCTCCGCCCGAAAATGGGCAGCCGCTGGTTTGGTTGTTTGTCATGTTGTCATTCTCGGCTGTTTTTGGCCATAAGGCAAATCGTGTTTTCAGCGAAGTATCATAAGAATTAGTTATGTCACTGCCAACCCTTCAGCAACTGCGTTATTTCGTCGCCATTGCCGATTCGGGCTCATTTGGCGTTGCAGCCGATGAGCAATTTGTCTCACAGCCGGCGCTGAGTGCTCAGATAAAAGAGCTTGAGCGAAAGTTGGGGGTCACGCTTTTCGAGCGCACAAATCGTGGTGTTCTTTTGACAACACATGGCGACGAAGTGTTGAAGCGGGCTCGCGCAGTCTTGCGAGAAGTTGTCGGTCTCGTCGAGGCAACCAAGCATGATGGCAAACATTTGCGCGGTGAAATCGGTCTTGGCGTCATACCGACGCTTGCTCCATATGTTTTGCCAGATGTGGTTCGCTCGTTTAAAAGTTCGCACCCAGACGCCGAGTTGCGAATATTCGAGATGACAACAAACAAACTTTTAGATTCGCTGCGTCGAGGCGAAATTGATCTCGGTCTTTTGGCGTTGCCAGTCTTTTCTGATGAGTTTCTCACTGCGCCAATTGCTGAAGACAAGTTCTTGTTGGCAATGCCGACAAATCACGATTTGGCGAGTTCGAAATCGCCACTTAAGTTAGAGAAGTTACGTGGTGAACGTGTGATACTTCTCGAAGAAGGACATTGTCTTCGAGACCAAGTTGCACAGGTGTGTCAACTTGCGTTCAGCGAGCCAAGTGAAATTCAGGCGACAAGCATGGCGACACTTTCGCAAATGGTTGCCGCAGGCATGGGTGTCACATTGCTACCCGAGTGCGCAGAAAAAGTTGAAGCAGGTTCGGGTCGTGGCATCGTCACACGCAGATTTGCGGGTCAATCACCGAGTCGCACTATCGGTTTAATCTGGCGTCGGTCGTGGCCGTTCGCTGAAATGTTTATTGACATTGCCGCAAAAATCGGCAAGAACAATCGGTTTTCGCAAAGCGTAAGTTCTTAGTTATCTAGCGCTTGTCTTACTCGCAACTGCCGACAACAGTGCGGCTGTCTGCGCCGCCAGAGGTGTTTCCACTTTCATCAATCACAATCATGTTTGCGTGACCAAAGCCTGAGTCGAGTCGAGGGCGTTGCTCAACTTGGTGTCCTCGTGAGGCGAGTTCGCGTAGCCAACTTTCTGGTGCGTGCCCTTCGATTTGTACTGTTGGTGGCAGATGTGACGACCAAGTGTCGAAACCGGTGGTTGGCCCACGAAGCACCCAACGACCTGCATCGACTATTTCTGCTGGCGTGCGAGCGGCACCGCCATTTCGCAACATACGAGTAATAAGTTGCAAAATTATTTGGGGTTGAGCATCGCCGCCCATTGTTCCGAGAACTGAAAGAAGAGAATTGTCTTTGCGAGTGATCAACGCGGGGCACAGCGTGTGGGGCGGTTGTCGGCCAGCCGTAAGTTCAGATTCGTGTCCGCGCATCAATGAAAAACCAAGACCGCGATTGTGCAAGTTAATGCCGGTTCGTTGCTCGACAAGTCCAGAGCCGAAACCTGATGCATTCGAGTTGATCAACGAAACACCCATTGAATTGCGGTCTACAGCACACATATATGTAGTGTCACCGTCTCTGCCCACATGGTGGCGCGGCGATGCAGATTGCGGGCTGATCAACGACTTTCGTTTGACGAGGTCTTTGAGAGTGGCGCCAAGGTCGGCGCGGTCGTGAAGAATTTCGGTTCTGTCGTAGCCGACTGCTGTTGATGCCTCGATCAGTAGGTGAGCCCATTGCGCATCGTTCGGGTCATCAGGAAGATCAAGTTGCTCGCTGATTGCGAGTGCTGCCAGAAACAAATAACCCTGCGATGGGGCAGCAGTCGACCAAACACGATGACCGTATACGTCAATTGAAATCGGTTTATCCCACGTTGCGCTTGCGCCGGCAAGATCTTCGCGTGTGTACATGCCACTTGCCATTTCGATTAGGCCCTCGGCGAACTCGCCAGCATAAAAAGCATCGCTACCGTGTGTGGCAACCGCACGAAGAGTGCGCCCGACACCCGGCCGCTTGATAGTTGGCGCAACTTCTGTTGTCGCCGAATACAGATCTTTAAAATTTCGTTTCAATGAGTCGTCAAGTCGCTTAAACGAGTTGATTAAAAGTGGTGAAGACCGAAAACCATTTTCAGCAAGACCAATTGCATCGGCAAACAAAAGTTCGAGGGGCAAAGTGCCAAAGCGTTCATGAAGGGCGAGCCATCCGGCAACACATCCGGGCACAGTTACCGAATTGAAGTTCGCATTCATTGGCACGTGCGTAAAACCTTGTTGCCGCAACTGCTCTGGGTTGACACCAGAGCCAGCGCGACCGGCGGCATTCAGCGAGTGCACTTGACCATCAACGTGAACTAATGCGAATAGATCTCCGCCCATGCCACAAAGATGTGGTGCGACAACCGCCATCGTTGCGCTTGTTGCAATCGCAGCATCAACTGCATTGCCATTTTGTTCGAGAATGCGTACGCCAGCTTTTGTCGCTAATGCGTCTGCGCTCGAGATCATCTCAACACCTTAGGTGGCGCGTGTTGGTACGCGTGACTAGAAGGTGGTGGTGCTTTTAATTGTCCGACGAAGTCGGACTTTATTTAGCGCTTCTTTTTTGCTGCTGGCTTAGCAGGAGCAACAGGCTTGCGCACTGTCACGATTTTTGGTGGCTTTGCAACACCGAGTGCGATGTCTTTGAAGCCCTTGAGTGCGGTGATCTTGGCAACAGTCTTTGCCTTCACTTGCACTTGCTCACCAGTTGCCGGGTTACGAGCCATGCGGGCTGGTCGGTACTTCTTCGCGAATTTCGCGAAACCCGAAATGTTGACGACGTCACCCTTGGCAACTGCGGCCAAGATTACGTCAATTGTGCCTTCGACGACAGCAGTTGCTGTCTTCTTGTCGACGTCGGCGTGGATAGCTACTGCTTGGATGAGGTCACGTTTTTTCATATGTCTCAAAGGTATTAGATGGTCAAGTGATTTTGGTGGATTATCCGAAACGCCCTATTTGACGCCCATAAATAGTCCAAAAAACGGCCAAAACTGCCTAAAACAGCGCAAATAGCGCCATTTCTAGCTATTTGTTTGACGCTTCAAAAATGCTCTGAATTGCTGCGTCGAGAGCACCGTTGAACTGCGATTCGGTTTGTTTGGCCGACAAACCTTCGGTGAGGGCTCGCGAAAAACTGGCGATGACACCTGGATTTTTAGCCAGTTGTTTGTTGGCTTCTTCGCGGCTGTAACCGCCTGAAAGCGCAACAACTCGAATTACTCGTGGATGTTTGACGAGTTCACCAAAAAAACCAGTTTCATTTGGCAACGTGAGTTTGAGCATCACGTTCTGATCGCCGTTGAGAGAATTTAACTGACCGAGAATTTCGGCTTTCAGAATTACTTCAGCGGCGCTCTTTTCTGGGCTCTTGATGTCGACCTCTGGTTCGATGATTGGTACAAGACCTGCGTCGACTATTTCTTTGCCGATTTCAAATTGTTGTTTGACAACATCGCTGATGCCAATTTTGTTAGCAAGTTTGATCACCGAGCGCATCTTTGTGCCGAACACACCGTGAGATTTTGCGCTTTCAAGTCGTGTGCTCAATTCGGGGATCGGTTTCATTATTTGTGCGTCGTTGGCGTCGTCAGCCAAGCCGTTATCTACTTTTAAGAATGGCAAAATCTGTTTGTTTTGCCAGAGAAACTCAGCGGTGCCTTTGCCGTCAATCGTGCGGTTCATCGTCATTTCAAAAAGAATCGCGCCCAAGATTCGCTCGCTGGTGAAAACTGGGCTGCTGATGATTCGTGAACGCATCGCGTGAATCAGGTCAAACATTTCAGCATCGTTCTTATATTCTGATTCTTCGACGCCATAAAGTTTCAGCGCCTTTGGCGTGCTACCACCACTCTGATCGAGTGCGGCGATAAAGCCTTTGCCAGATTTGGCTTTTTGTAGTTGTTCAGCGTTTACTTTTGTGGCCATGGTGCGTGTCCTTTTTGCGTTTGACGCGATGCGTCAAATATTAACGCAGTTTATGCAGACCCTATAAATGTGGGTTGACCAACACTCGACCGCGCATTTTTCCTGCCAAAATTTTGTCAAGCTGCGCGCTCAAGTCGTTTAAGCCGATTATCTCGACACTTTGCGTTTCGAGCCAAGTCGGTTTCAGGTCAGTGGCGATGCGTTGCCACATTGCCTTGCGCGGTTCGATCGGTGTTTGAACACTGTCGATACCGAGCAGGTTGACGCCACGCAAAATGAATGGCATCACAGTTGTTGAAATGCCTGTGCCGCCGGTGAGCCCACTTGCTGCGACGCTGCATCCATATTTAAGAGTGCGAAAAATGTAGGCGAGTGTTGCGCCGCCAACACAGTCGACTGCACCTGCCCAGCGTTCGCGCTCGAGCGGTTTTGGTGACTCGGCTGAAGTTTCAGCGCGATCGATTATTTCGCTGGCACCAATTGTCTTTAGCCAGTCGGCAGTTTCTGGTTTGCCTGTGCTGGCGACAACTTCGTAGCCACGCATCGCGAGCATGCCGACTGCAACCGAGCCGACACCGCCAGTTGCGCCAGTGACGAGAACTGGGCCCGAACCCGGTTTGAGTCCGGCTTTTTCGAGTGCGTCAACCGAAAGCGCAGCCGTGTAACCCGCGGTACCGATCATCATTGCGGTGCGTGAGTCAAGACCAGTTGGTATCGGCACAAGCCATGAAGATTGCATGCGTGCGTATTGCGAAAACCCGCCGTGATGTGCGACGCCGATGTCATAGCCGTGGCCGATAACGCTCGTGCCGACTTTGAAGTTTGCGTTTGACGACTCGACAACTTTGCCCGCAAGATCGACGCCACCAATCAGCGGGTCAATGCGCGCAATACGACCAGACTCGGTGCTGGCCAGACCGTCTTTGAAATTGATACCCGAAAATTCGACTTGCACAAGCACATCGCCTTCGCCGAGTTGGTCGATTGGCATGTCGACAATTTTGCGTGCCCAACCTGAGTCGGTTTTGCCAACTGTAAATGCACGACTTGTGTTTGGTGTATTTAATGCGTTCATTGTTTATTCTCTTTTCTGATTAGTAGTTGCTTACTTTTTTAAGAGTTCACGGATATTGGTCATGTGACTATGTGTGAATGATGAGTCAGAAAGCGCCAGCTTTGAGTTCGTGTAAGTCCAAAATTCGTCGTGAACTTCTACAAGTTCATCAAATGCTTTCGTCGGGTTGACGAGAGTCTTGAGATCTGCAATTTTGTAAACGCAGACGTTGAAAGCAGGTTGTGCTCCGACTGAAGTTGCTGCCTCATTGACGACATCTGCCCACTTGTGCTCGAACTTGAGCACCGCATAAGGGTTATCAAATTCGGTCATCGCCTCGGATGTTTCGCTAAAAATTAGCCCCAGTGTTTGATTAGTCAATTTGCCCCGCAGACTTTGTAATTCGTCATTGAGCGCTCGAGCAATGTCTGCCGGTTTGTATTGTCTCGATTTTTTACGACGCAAACTTATGTCTCCAGATTTTGCGGCGCAAAGCCAATTCTGAGGTTGGTTGATTGATGCTTGCTGAACGATTTTCAATGGTTTTGGTGCTGTTTCGTCTACGACCAGCAACACATGGCGCGTCGCAAACTTCATCGCATGAGCGAACAAAGTGTTTGCATCGATGCCAAGCGCAAATGCTAATTGGGCGATTACATCGACCGTTGGCGTTGGTGTCTTTTTGGTTTTTGATTTTGTGTTACGAGCCCGCTCGAGGGCGACAACATAGGGCTGCGAAATCTTCGCGCGATGGGCGAGTTCACGAGTCGACCAACCCAGTTGGTTGCGCTTGCTGTTTAACAGACTGGCAAAACCGACCGAATCGAACTGCATCAAACTTTTGGTCGTTGCCGGTTTGCGTGCGTTCATAAGTGATAACTATAGTAATCGGCGATGATCCAGAGCAAATTAGTCGCGAATTCGCCGTGGCCGTTTTTTATGTTTGCAGTTGCCGGCGGTTGGTGGCTGTTGATGCAGCATCATCTGTCGACGAGTGGTTCTGTCCATTCCCATGCAGCATCAAATGTTTTTTTGATGTGGGTATTGATGACCTTGGTGATGATGTCAACGACAGCTGTGCCAGTTTTGAAGTCACTTCATAGCATCACGCAGAACGCAACGCAATTGATTTGGTGGGCTTTTGTTTTTGGCTATTCGCTTATTTGGTTTGGCTTCGCACTTGCCGCATCGTCAATGCAACTGATGATCAGTGAAATCAACTTGTTAGATGCACATCAAGGCTTGAACAAGTCATTGAGCGCGGGATTGTTAATAACAGCTGGTCTGTATCAATTTTCTTCACTCAAACAACGCTGTCAATCTGAATGTCTTGCACCGATGCAGTTTTTTCTGCGTCACTGGCGCGATGGCGTCAGTGGGGGACTAAAAATGGGTCTGCGTCACGGTGTTACTTGTGTCGGTTGTTGTTGGGCTTTGATGTTGCTCGCCTTCGTTGGCGGCCTGACAAATATTTGGTTCATGGTTTTGAGCGCCGCAGTGATGGCAGTCGAGAAGTTTCCTGTGATTGGACGTCGGCTAACTACACCGCTCGGTGTTTTGATAATCATTTGGGGTATCGCAGTTTTGATAAGTCTGTTTTCTGGTGTAGGTGGCGCGCACAATCATTTAAATCCGTAACAAAATTTAAAAAGCGAAAGGAAATTATTTATGGGGACAGAGAATTGGTCAATCGAGGGCGAATTGATTTTGAACTGTAACTGCACGGTGTTTTGCCCGTGCGTTGTTTCACTTGGCACACATCCGCCGACAGAGGGTTACTGTCAGGCATGGCTTGGTGTGCGCATTGATAAGGGCAAATCAGGGCTGACATTTTTGTCGGGATTGAATGTGGCGATGCTGCTAGATATTCCGGGCAAAATGGAGCGCGGCAACTGGACAACCGCTCTATGGATTGACGAGCGCGCAACTGATGAACAATTCGAGAAGATCGAAAACATTTTCACTGGTGCAAGTCGTGGTACAACAGGATTATTCAAGTTGCTCGTCGGCGAATATCTTGGCGCGTCGCGTTCACCAATTAGTTATGTCACCGAAGGTCAAAAGCGATCGTTGAGTGTCGGCAAGTTCATTCAGGGCGCTGTTGAGCCAATTAGTGGCGCGCGCGAAAACGAAGAAGTGAGCGTGATTAACACACAATATTGGATGGGCTCAGAAGTCGTTGTGGCCAAGGCGGCCCAAGGTCGAGTGCGTGCGTTCGGCCGAGTATGGAACTTTGAAGGTCGCAGCGCTGAAATTTGTCAGATCAAGTGGGTCGGCCCATGACGATGATTTACACACCGACAATTCAGCCACCCAAAACTGCGCCACAATTAGCGATAACGCGTCGCACTCGTTCAACACCTTTTTCAAGTCGCGTTGAAGATTTCGGCGTGCAGGCGTACACGATCTATAACCACATGCTGTTGCCGACCCGCATTCGTGGAGTCGAAGAAGACTATTTTCATCTACGTAGCAAAGTTCAACTGTGGGATGTTTCTTGTCAGCGTCAAGTTGAACTGCGCGGCCCAGATGCCGCACGGCTTGCACAATTATTGACGGTGCGCGACTTGCGCAAACTCGAAATCGGTCGATGTGCGCTCGCACCGGTTTGTGACCAAGATGGTTTTCTGCTTAACGACCCGGTTGCAATTCGAGTCGCTGAAGATCGATTTTGGTTTTCGATTTCAGACTTAGATATTTTGCTCTGGGCGCAAGGCATCGCACTCGGCATGAAGCTTGATGTGCAGATTTTTGAACCAGAGATTTGGCCCCTCGCAGTTCAGGGACCAAAAGCCGAAGATGTAGTTGTTGCCGTGTTTGGCGAGGCAGTGCGAAAAACCAAGTTTTTCAGGTTCGACAACTTCGAATTTCGTGGACATGAGTTTTTGGTCGCACGTAGTGGCTGGAGTGCCCAGGGCGGTTTCGAAATTTATGTTGACAACGCTGCGATCGGTTTGCAACTTTATGATGCGTTGGCCGAAGCGGGTAAGCAGTTTGATATTGGTCCGGGTTGCCCGAACTTGATCGAGCGCATCGAGGCAGGCTTGATGACTTACGGTTCTGACATCACTCGCGCCGACACACCACTCGAAGCGGCAATGGAACAATATGTTTCGCTCGATGCTGACATCGAGGCAATAGGTTTAGATGCGATTCGCGCAGTTGCCAAGCGGGGCATCGATCGTCGTGTTTGCGGTTTGACAATTGACGGACCAAAAGTACCCGCGAATCGAAACCCGTGGCCCGTCAAAGCGAACGGCAAGCAAATTGGTTCGGTCACTTCGGCTATTTGGTCGCCACGACTCGAAACGAATGTTTCGCTTGGTCAACTCGCTATTGACTACACATCGGTTGGCACACAGGTGACTGTTCAAACTCCCGACGGCGAATTCTCTGCAAAGGTTTCACCAGTTCCGTTTCCGTAACACCGAACTACGAGTGTCACAATGTCACTTAGCAGTCTCAATTTTGGTCGCCGGGTGCGATGTTAGAGTCACCGCAATAGAGTTGTTAGACCAATGTTCAATAAATCGATCAGGGTTGGCTTGCTCGCTTACGGGGCGATTGGATACGAACACAATCTGGCGGTTCAAAACACAAACGGTTTGGTCTTAACTGCAGTTTGCGATTCAAAACCTGAGCGAATTGCCGCGGCCCGCGAACTAGCCCAAGATTTTGTCGGCTTCAGTGACGCGACCGAGATGCTCGACTCTGGCTTGCTTGATTTGGTCGTGATTTCGACCCCGCCAAACAGTCACTTTCATTGGGCAAAAGAATCTCTAGAGCGCAACATCAATGTTGTTCTTGAAAAGCCAATGGCGCTCACTGCCAACGAATGTGATGAATTGATCAAATTGGCCGAAGACAAAAAGTTGCTTCTTGTCGTCTATCAAAACCGTCGTTTTGACGCCGACTTTGTAACTATGCGATCCCTCATTACATCCGGAGTAATCGGCGAGGTTTATCAACTTGACACTTTTGTCGGTGGCTATTCACGCCCGTGCGATTATTGGCACTCAGATGCGTTGGTTTCTGGTGGCGCAATTTTCGATTGGGGAAGTCATTTCATTGACCAAATATTGAATTTAATTTCTGATGATGTCGCCCATGTCAGCGGGCAGAACCATAAAAGAGTTTGGACGCACGCGACAAATGCCGATCATGCTCAAGTAACAATTACTTTTAAGACTGGCAAGCAAGCCACATTCGTTCACTCAGATCTCGCGGCGGCAAGAAAGCCAAAGTTTTATGTGCTCGGCACACTTGGCGCCATCGTCGGCGAATGGAATCCGATTGCTGAGCCTGCTGTTGCTGATCTTCCTGCAATTTTGACACTTCACCGTCAAGATTCAACTTCGAAGATCATTGAACTAGAAAAACAAGATGAATTCGAATTTCATAAATCGATAGTTGATTATCTGACTAATGGCACTCCGATGTCGGTAACTGCTTTGCAATCGCGCAATGTTGTCGCGATCATGCAAGCAGCAGAAGAGTCGGCTCTTAACAATGCAATGCCAGTTGTGCCCAAGTTGCGCGACAGAATCACTTCAAGTTTGGTTTAGCAATGTCGGTCAAATGGGGTTTTATCGGTGCTGGGTGGATCGCCAATCGGGCAACAGCGCCGGCGGTGCATGCCGCAAACAACGCCCAACTTTTTGGTGTGGCGAGTCGAGATGCTGCTCGCTCAAAAAAACTTGAACCACAAAATGTTTACGACTCATATCAACAGTTGCTAGATGATCCGCGGATTGAAGTCATATATATAAGCCTTGGAAACCATCAGCATCTTGAATGGGTAACGAAATCGCTTGAAGCAGGCAAACATGTGTTGTGCGAAAAGCCACTTGGTCTAAATGCACTTGAAGTTCAACAAATGATCGAGTGTTCGAAGCGCTGCAATCGTTTATTGGTAGAAGCAGTGTGGACTCGTTGGCACCCGCGATTTAGTCGCATTGTCGAATTAGTCGAATCTGGTGCGATCGGCGAGATCAAATCAATCGAGTCGCAGTGGGGTTTTAAATCAGAAATGACAGAGAACTATCGGCTTGACCCATTATTGGGTGGCGGTGCATTGCTTGATATTGGTTGCTACCAAGCAAATATGTGGGTGGCTCTCACTCAAGGTGCCAGTAATTTAAAAATCAGCAAAGTGGACCGAATAATTGGCCCCACAAAAATTGATTTGACGACCAAAGTTCAGGCGATGATTAACGACAAAACAAGCGTTCAATTGATGAGCTCATTCGAAAAAGATGTGCCTCAGATATTGAAGATTGAAGGTAGTTCGGGCATAATCGCAACCGAAACTGGTGAAGCTTTTTCAACTTGGCGCGAGCCAAGTTCGTTGCGCGTGAACGATCACATCGAAAATTTTGAGAAAGTTGACGCATTTGTTGAAATGATTCAACAGGTGGGTGAGCAGATTGCAAGTGGTTCGGGTTGGGTAATGCCAACAAGTGACTCGCTTCGAACTGCACAGATACTCGACCAAATCATCGCCAGCTGAGTTACAAAATCATGAAGTTTAAAACTGTTCTTGCTCTGTCAATATTTGTTGCAAGTTGTTCTGGCAGCGACCAAGGCTCATCGTCACAAAGTATTGGCTGCTCACTCGGAGATGTAGTTCGCGACAGAGCGATAAAGATTGCCACAACAGTTGCGCCGATCACGAGCATTGTGGCAAACATTGCAGGCGGTTCTTCGGCGATAATCACGGGCATCGTGCCTGAAGGTACAAACTCGCATACTTTTGAACCACGACCAAGTGACGCGGCGACGCTCGAGTCAGCAGACATTGTGTTTATTAATGGCCTTGTGCTTGAAGAGCCGACTAAAGATCTTGCCCTGGCAAATATTCGACAAGGCTCAAGTGTTTGCGAACTAGGCACCGAGATATTGCCTGAATCTGAATATATTTTTGACTTCTCGTTTCCAAAAGAGGGTGGCAAGCCCAACCCTCATTTATGGACCAACCCACCAATGGCAAAAGAGTATGCGCAAGTTGTTAGAGATGTACTCGTACGCCGTGACCCAACAAATGCGACAATTTATGAACGCAATTTTTCTGCGTTCGCTTCGAAAATTGATGCACTGAACGAAGCAACAAAGACGGCGACAGCGACCATCCCCGAAGATCAACGCAAACTGCTGACTTATCATGACGCTTACGCGTATTTTGCGGCTAACTATGGTTTCACGGTGGTCGGCGCGATTCAGCCTTCATCGTTTGATGAGCCAACCCCAAAAGAAATCGGTGAACTGATCTCTCAAGTGCAAAGTCAAAAAGTGAAGGCGATATTCGGTAGTGAAGTATTTCCGTCAACTGTGCTCGAACAAATCGGTGCTGAGACTGGTGTGCGATATGTTGATGTCTTGCGTGATGATGATTTGCTTGGCGAGCCAGGAGACCCAGAACACTCGTGGCTAGGTTTAATGAGGTTTAATTTCGTGACAATCGTTGAGGCTCTCGGTGGAGATGCGTCAGCATTGAAATCTCTCGATGTTCGAGACGTTGTCAAAGACGAGGCAAAGTATCCTCAGTAGAACTGATAGCCCATTGATTGTTTGCGAACATGTTTCGTGTACCTATGGCAACGCGCCAGTAGTTGAAGACGTCTATTTAACGATCAATAGAGGCGAGTTCGTTGGCATCGTCGGCCCATCTGGTTCTGGCAAAACGACTTTGTTGAAAGCAATAATTGGCTCGCAACCAGTTGCCCATGGTTCTATAACAATTGATCCTCGGTTGACGATTGGTTATGTTCCTCAAGTCGAAACAGTTGATTGGTACTTTCCGGTCACAGTCGAAGAAGTAATTGTGATGACTCGTACGAAAACTAAGTGGTGGCCACGAATTACATCCAAAGAGCGCGCTGATGTTCGAGAAGTGCTTGAAAAACTTGGCATCGCCGAGGTTGCGGGCCGACATATTCGAGAGCTCTCTGGTGGGCAGCAACAGCGCGTATTTCTTGCAAGGGCGATGTTCTGTGAGCCCGATGTTTTAATTTTGGATGAACCCACCTCGGGCGTTGATGTTCGAACACGTCACGAAATTTTGCACCTGCTTGCAGATCTTCACCAAGAAGGTTTAACGATCGTGTTGACAACTCACGACCTAAACGGTTTGGCTGCCCACTTGCCGCGGGTGGTCTGTTTCAAAAAGACTGTGATTGCTGACGGAAGCCCGCGCGAAGTGCTTACGCCAGAGGTTCTTGAAGTTACTTATGGTGCGCCGATGGATGTTCTCGAGCATGGTGGCATGCCGTTGGTAGTTGATCACGGTCGAGTGGCAATGCGTGGAGAGGGCAAATGATTTTCGCATTGAATGTGTTTGAGCCGTATGAATTTCAATTCTTTCGAAACGGTTTGATTGTTGCAACAATCGCTGGGGCGTTGTGTGGCTTGCTCGGAGTTTTTGTAATTCTGCGCGGCATGAGTTATATCGGTCATGGTTTGTCGCACGCAGTTTTCGGTGGCGCAGCAGCAAGCGCGGTGATGAAGATCAACTACTTTTTGGGTGCCGGCATTTGGGGTGTTGTGTCGGGTTTGTTGATTGCCAGAGTCGCACGGCGACGTGTGATCGGTGCCGATGCTGCCATTGGTGTCGTCACGACGGCCTCGTTCGCTCTTGGGTTGGCATTGATGAATCGATACGGTCAAGCCTCAAAGAGCATCGAGGCGGTGTTGTTTGGCAGCGTGCTTGGTGTGAAAGTGGCAGATATCTACGCTGTTTCGCTCGTTGCTTTGTTGGGTCTTGCAGTAGTTGTTCTCGGTTACCGCAAATTACTTTTCTCGACTTTTGACAGAGATGTCGCCCAAGTCAGCAATGTTCGAGTTTCGCTCGTTGAGGCTGTGTTGTTGGCGATGATCTCTCTGACAATTCTGGTAACGATGCGCGTGATTGGCACGCTGTTGATCTCTGCACTATTGGTGATTCCGGCGGCGTCGGCACGAATGACGACAAATAGTTTTTCAAGACTTTTGTGGGTTTCGCCGATTATTGGTGCAGCAACTTGTTTTATCGGCATGAACTTGAGTTATCACTTAGACACCTCGGCGAGTGCAACAATCATTTTGCTTGACGCGATTGTTTTCATCATTGTTTACGCGATTGCTGGCACGCGAAACCGTGCGAAGATGGCGTCTCTCGGTCATCTCTAATTTGCGCGCAAATTAGCTAGTTCGAAAATCCCACTGCGCACCCTCAGGTGTGTCGCGAACTTCTACATTCAACGCGGCTAATCGGTCGCGAATGATGTCAGACAAATCGAATCGTTTATCGGCGCGCACCTGAGCACGCAAATCAAGAAGCACCTGCACAAAAGGCCCGAGCACATCGCGCGGGTCGCGTAAGCCACCCGTTGCCGCGCCCGCCAATCGCGTAATCATGCTGCGCAAAACTGCTCGCGCATGGTCAGTTGCATCGCTTTGCAAAGTGTCACCCGACCAACCAACGATCGCATCGTCTAGTTCGAGTGCTGCGCGTGCCGCGCCGTCGGCATCAGCGTTGGCAAGCGCAGCTGCAAATACTTGATTCAAGCGATCAGTTGCTTCGCGAAGATTATTGTCAAGCGCAGTCGGCGACTGATTCGCACCTACAGACACAGAATCAGGCGGGCGACTGTCGGTTTTGGTTTTTGCAGTCGGTGCCGCGGTCGACTGTGGGTCGCGCAAACGATCGATTGAGAAAGTTTCTCCTGATGCGATTTGTGTCGATTCACCACGAACTCGAATTGTTACGACGCCTTTACCGACGACAGTTACGTTCTGTGAGTCGAGGTCAATGACCATGCCAGTGTGTTCGTCAACACCGAGGACATAAACATCTGCAGGTAAATCGCGCTCGAGCATCGACAGGCGGCGTTCTCCCATATAACAAAAACGTGTGTCGTGATGACCACCTTCAGCATTGTTGTAGTGGGGAATTAGAGCAACGTTGACACCGATATCGCCGAGAATATTGAGACCGTCGAGCCACCGCGGATCTTCACCAACTTTGTAGATTTCATAAACAGGCAAAGTGAATCGCCCGAGTGTGAGTGCGGCTGCAGATGCAAACGTCACAATTCCGCCGTCACGAAGTTTTTTGCTCAGCAGACCGGCTAATGGCGTGCCCGACCACTGCCTCAACGCATAAGTTGGCGAACCTGGCCCCGCAAAAACATAGTCGGCGTCGGCAACTTTTTGCAGTCCACGCTCGACGCTTAGAGAATCAGCACCAATTATTTCAGTAAGACCTGCAACTTCGAGACCGAGGTTGATGCTTGTTTGAAAATAATCGACTGCTTTCGTTGCTAGTTCTGGTGCGTTTTCTTGAAACCCGTACGGTGTGTCGAGCAAAACTGCGCGCGCAGATTTTTGAAGTTTGCCAGCAAGCATTCGGTGTGTCGTCACCATCGTTGGCGCTGTTTCACCAGAACCCATTACGGCAAGAATGTGTGGCGTTGACATCAGAAGAATCCGTCGGTTATGGCTGCGTGCACGACTTTGGCAAATCTTTCAGGGTGTTGGGCATGTAAGTCATGATCAGCGGGGCTAAACCATTCAACCCGCACCTTGGGCACTAATTGCTCGGCGAGTTCAATTGCGCTGCGTTTTGAGTCGTTGAACACACTGTTCGCGCCTTCAGCCGGAACAAACATCACGGGAACAGAGATTTGACTATATATACGTGTCGGATGATGCTCCCATAGTCCACGCAAGATCATCATGTGACGTTCAAGATTTAACCAAGGCCGCAATGTGCCGTCAGGTAAATGCTCCATGCAGGCGAGCGCACCATTGATGCCGGTCTCGGGCCAATCGTGGTGACTGCGCTGCAAATATTTTCGAAAGTCATCGATGCGCGTGCCGGCTATCGCGGGTGGCCGCAACGCTTGGGCACAATCATCCCAGTTTGGAAAATGATTTTGTAATTCAAGAAAGCCGCCGTCGACACAGACGACACCGCGCACCAACTGTGGTTGAGTGTGAGCAAGTTCGAGAACAACATTGCCGCCCCACGATTGGCCACATACGACGGGTGCTACGAAGTTTTGTTTTTGAATTTCGCGCAACAGCCCGGCTAGATCTTTAGTTACGGTTTGCATGTCGTAGCCGTTGTCGGGTTTTTCACTCAGGCCGTGACCGCGAAGATCAACTGCGGTGACGAGATGGCCGAGCGACGACAAGGCGAGTGCGGCGCCCTCCCACAACATTGCATTAGACGCCAAGCCGTGCACAAGCACGATGGGTGTCTGTTTATGTGTTTCAGGTTTGCCCCAGGTGACAGTTCGCAGGCGCACACTGTTTGAAGTATCAACGAGTTCGCTTTGCGCAGCGTCGTTGTTAGCACTCGTGTTTACGTTTCGATTCACGTTTATTTACGTCCGGTCACATTTACCTTTTTGCATTGCGCAAGATGAGTTATCAGTTATCAGAGTATTCTGCAGAAGTGAGCAAATTGTGATCGATCTAGTTTTGTTGGCCAATTTTGTTGCTACGGCCGTGATGACGGGCGTCATCTGGTTCGTGCAGTGGGTTCATTATCCGCTGTTGGCGACTGTGCCTGTTGATCGTGCAGTCGAAACCGCAGTCGTACATCAACGACGCACGGGTCAAGTGTTGGCTTTGCCGATGACTGCTGAAGGTGTAACCACTTTATGGCTGCTCGTCAGTCGCCCCGATGCGGTGAGTTTGGTTTTGCCATGGCTCGGTGCAGTGTTGTTGGCAGTTGCGCTTGGCAGCACGGTGTTTTTGTCGGTGCCGCTGCATTCAAAAATGGCGACAAACCCAACTGCCGATGTTGGCCGGCGACTAGTTGTGACTAATTGGCCACGAACAATCGCCTGGAGTGCGCGCGCAGTTGTTTGCACTGTGATGTTGCTACAAGTTGTGCGTGCGTAAAGAGCAGCGATGAGTTATTCAGAAGTTTGCCCACAGCCCGTGCGCCGCGCGGTGATGAAACAAGGTTGGTACGACCTTGCATATATTCATTTTCGTTACAGCGTCGATGAAGTCGCGCGAATTTTGCCAGATGGACTCGAAGTTGATGTTTGCGATGGCTCGGCGTGGGTTGGGCTGATTCCGTTTTCAATGCGCGGCATTGGATTGCCAGGTTTGCCCGGTGTGCCATATTTCGGTTCGTTCTCTGAAATAAATGTTCGCACGTATGTGCGGCGCAATGGTGTGCCTGGTGTTTGGTTTTGCTCGTTGGATATAAATCGGTTGTTGCCGACGATTGTCGCGCGCACGACTTACACGTTGCCATATTGCTTTGGTAGGGCCAGCAATAAAAGAGTGGGCGATGAGTTGCACACCATGGTCAAGCGTCGTTGGCCCCGCGGTGATCGTTCTGCAAACACAAATATTCGTTTGAAAATCGGCGAGAAAATTGTGGCGCCGTCTCCACTTGAGATTTTTCTCAGTGCGCGGTGGGGGCTTTACACGACGACACGTGGCGGCAGCTTGCGCTATGCACCAATTTCGCACGAGCCATGGCGCTTGCAGCGTGCAGAAATTATCTCGCTTGATGATTCGCTAATTGAAGCAGCAGGTTTTGCATCGCCGACAGTTGTCGCAAACGGCGAACCACACGTGATGTTTTCTTCTGGATTGCCTGTTCGCGTCGGATTGCCGAAGCGCGTCAACTAGCTTTTGGTCGTGCCCGGACGATAGTTATCGCGATCGGCTGCTGCTCGCAGAGAAGTCATCCCATAGACAAACGCGCCAGTCATCACGATTATAAAAATCACGCTGCCAAAGCCGAAGAGTGCCGTTAGAGACATGTTTATTTCTCTTTGCTCTTGCCAGCCAACATGAAGGCGCCGAGCGCGAGAATCGAAGGCACCCAAACGCCGACATAAATGCCATTCAAGCGATCTTCGATTGAGTCGCTCTGAAAGTAGAGCCAGACGCTTAACACGAGGCTTGCCGCCGCGGCGAGAAGTGTGGTGACTCGCAATACTGTTTCTGGTTTCATTTGATGAATTCCTCCGTGGCTAATCATAGACCACGAGAGACTTTTAGTCATGTCAGAATGTTGATTGTTATGGCAACTTTAAGCTTGTTTAGTGAACCACAAGAGTTGTTGCCATTTGATGGAAGTGCAATTTTGCACAATCGTTTTTTTGACGAGTCGTTTTCTCGTGAGGCGTTTCGTTTGTTGCGAGAAAGCACGCCTTGGGAGCAGCCAGAGATCGTGATGTTTGGTAAGAAGTATCCGCAGGCGGGTTTTTCGACCTGGCACACAGACACGGGCGTAAGTTACGTGTATTCAGGCATTGAGCGTGTTGCTCACCCGATGACCGAAATTTTGCACGAGTTTCGTCGGCGCTGTGAGACGGTCACTGAGGCGAAATTTAATTCGGTTTTGGTAAATCTTTATCGCGATGGTCGCGACAGTGTGAGTTGGCATTCAGACAACGAAGCGATCAACGGTCGTGAGCCGACAATTGCGTCGGTAAGTTTGGGTGCGACACGTCGTTTTGACTTGCGACATCGTGAAACAAAAGAAACTGTGAAAGTTGATCTAGATGATGGATCTTTGCTCGTGATGTCGGGGCTCTCGCAGCAGTGTTGGGTGCATCAGATTGCAAAAACGGCAAAGCCTGTCGGCCCGCGCATCAATTTGACTTTTAGGTTGGTGCAGTCGGCTTAGGCGTTAATTGACTGGGGGCGCAAGGTGATGTCGTTGCACGACTCGCAGACACTTTGCGGAATGACGCCAAGTTTCATCAAGAAACTAAACATGATGCAGCCGAGGCAAATCGCAAACACTGACTCGAGGGTTGCGGCGAAGATCAGTGCGGCGATAACGAGTTTTGCTGCGAGTGAATAGTCGAGCAATGTGAGTGTGAGTGCTGTCGCGGCGAAGGTTAATCCGATTGTTTGGGCGAATCTTTTTGGTGGGCCAGGCACGAACTTGTGATCGAAATTTAATTTTGGTGTGATGATGCGAGTCACGAGTAGAGCGAGTGGGCTGAATGCGGGGCCGGCCGCGACACGTGCGGCAAAACCATAGGTGAGTGCGAGAAGAATGAGTGTCGAGTTGGTGAGCAAAAATGCTGTGCTAATTAAAACGACACCGGCGGCGACGAGTCGCGCGGATGTTTCGTTTGCTGGATTCGGAAATGGATAGCGCTTTGTCATGCGCCCCAGCCTACCCCTAAACCCGACCAATTTAGTCAGGTATTATTCAGCCACAATGGCTTGATCTGACGAGCCTTGGCGAAACCGCTGAGGTCTTCGCTTGTATCGTTAAATAGAGCGTTTGGAGTCTCGATGACAATTCCGTATGGACGGCAAGAGATAACCGCGGCAGATATTAAAGCTGTCGTTGAGGTTTTGCAGTCTGACTATTTAACCCAGGGTCCGATGGTGCCAGTTTTTGAGCGCACTATTGCGGAGTATTGCGGCGTCGCAACTGCGACTGCAGTTAATAGTGCGACCTCGGCGTTGCATTTGGCGTGCATGGCGCTTGGTGTCGGCCCTGGTGATTTGGTGTGGACAAGCCCAATAACTTTTGTTGCCAGTGCCAACTGTGCGCGTTATTGCGGAGCAGATGTTGATTTCGTCGACATTGATGCCAAGACGTACAACATGAGTGCAGACCGTTTGGCAGAGAAACTTGAAGTTGCAAAAAAGAGTGGTCGGTTGCCGAAAGTTGTAGTTCCGGTTCACTTGGCGGGGCAGTCGTGTGACATGAAGACGATTGGTGCGCTTGCCAAACAATACGGATTCAAGGTGATTGAAGATGCATCGCATGCAATCGGTGCTAAATATTTAGGTGAGCCTGTTGGTAATTGCCGATATAGCGACATCACTGTGTTTAGTTTTCACCCAGTAAAGATTGTGACATCTGGTGAGGGTGGAGTCGCGGTGACTAATGATGCACATCTGGGTGGGTTGATGGCGCGTTTGCGGAGCCACGGTGTGACACGTGATGCCGCTCAGTTGACAAAACCATCGGACGGGCTTTGGTATTACGAGCAACTTGAACTCGGCTTCAACTATCGAATGACAGATATTTATGCCGCGCTTGGCGCAAGTCAAATGTCGAGAGTTGATGAATATGTTGAGCGTCGTCAGCAGTTAGCGCATCAATACGACCTGTTGTTTGCGAATAAGCCAATCAAGACTCCATGGCAGCATCCAGATACTTATTCGTCATTCCATCTTTATATTATTCGCCCTGACTTCAAAGCAATGAAGACAAACCAGCGCGAAGTTTTTGAGCGTTTGCGTGCTAACGGTGTACTGGCCAACTTGCACTACATTCCGGTCTACCGCCAGCCTTACTACGCAGCAATGGGTTTTGACGCTCGCAATTTTCCCGAAGCCGAAAAGTATTACTCCGAGGCGATCAGCTTGCCGATGTATCCACTGCTGACTGACGCTCAGCAAATTGAGGTCGTGCAAAAATTAATGACCCCTCTCGGCCACCAAACGATTTTTTAAAAGATTCAAATGAGAGTTGCAGTTATTCCTGCGCGCGGAGGTAGCAAGCGCATTCCGAGAAAGAATATTCGACCGTTTGCCGGTAAGCCGATCATCGCTTGGCCAATAAGAGCCGCGCTCTCAAGTGGGTTGTTTGACCAAGTTGTGGTTTCGACTGAT
>Ga0255198_1000080_pt1 | contig 21568 bp, 45 predicted proteins | sample Miss_Law_RepC_8h_FD_188421 | JGI IMG/M metagenome (GOLD analysis project Ga0255198, IMG submission 188421) | Freshwater microbial communities from Mississippi River, Louisiana, United States - Miss_Law_RepC_8h | ecosystem: Environmental > Aquatic > Freshwater > River | place: USA: Louisiana...
GTGAGACAACACACGCTGCAGTTGAGGAGATTGACTTGACACTATTTGCTCATTGAAATAAATTTAGTGATTATTGGATTTGTGAACAAATGTTCTACTCGTTCTGGGTCTCTGGACATCATTTGCATGACTGGACGACTAATACCGCGCAAGCTATGACCCAGACCACCTTCGCGAGCACACTGAATATTTAATTTTTTTCTAATATACATTCGTTCGGCCTCATTAGTCCCGCCCCAGATGCCATAAGGTTCTGCTTTTACCCCATATTCAAGACACTCTAGTTGATTGTCGCAACTGGAGCAAATCTTTAGAGCCAAATCGCCATTAATTTTGGCTTCTTTGCGCTGTAAGGATGACGCATTGGGTGGCAAAATAGTGAACCACATCTTGGGATTGTGTCCCCTGCAAGCAGGATTGGAAAATTTGGGCAATGGAACGGAGCATGGTTCTACTTCTGGGACATAGTCTCTAATTTTCGCTGATTGCACTTCACCTAAAATATCAATGCAGAATTTTTTTACTCTAGTTTTAGAAACCCCCATCATGAACGCTATGTTTTCGTAACTATAATTCTCGTCGCGCAACTCTTTTATTTTTTCAATTTGTTCTTCGGAAAATTCTTTCTTGCTTGCCATTTTTCCTCCAGAAATTCGGGACTAAGTAGCGGTTATTCTACGCACGTCTGCTGAAGAAAGAAAGACTTTCACAAAATTTATTTTTGTAATTCCGTTTTCGTCGGTAGCGACAACATCAACTTGCTCAAGTGGCACTTTGAACTCGTGTGAAATCTGTGCTCTAATCCGACCAATTTCTGTTTCTGTTTTTAAGAACGATTCATCGTGAATATCGTCAACCGAGATAGGTGTGGCTAACGCTTTAATTTCCAAATCTTTACTCTTTGACCTCAAACACCACGCACAAGCAATTTTTGGTGCGGTTGAGGCACGGGGGCGGACTTCTGTATGCCCGCATTCCAGCACATGTTCATACTTGACTTTGCCCCAAGCCCCGCTGCGGCGGATTTCGGTGATGGTCTTGCGAGGTGCTTTTCTGTGTTCTGTAGTCATCTGTCCCTATTACGGATATCCTTAAATTATGGGATATAGTGGCGCTATGCCAGTAGAACAAACTTACTACAAAGGTAAGAAGAAAACAGAAAACCCACGAGGATTTAAAATCGCCGTGGGCTTCTATTTCGCAATGTGCGCAATTTCTTTTGCCACACTGACTTACTTTATTTTGAACTTAATTTTTTAATCCGTATCAATCTCTCGGGATTGACTTAACGGACAAAACTTAAAACGGCTCGTCTGAGTCTGCGCCTACCGCGACAGCGGGACGTGTGCGGGGTGAAGCCGCAACCTTATTGGTTGATTTAGTCGCAGTGTTGCCTTGTGGGCTATCTGTCTTAACACGACGCTGTACTGTTTCCAAAGAACGGGTAGCGATACCAATCTCTTCGGCAATCAAATCAACAACCGAACGCTTATTGCCTTCTTTGTCCTCGTATGTGCGTTGCTCGAGACGACCAGTCACAACAACACCAATGCCTTTTTCAAGCACACGGGCTGTATTTTCTGCAAGATAGCGCCAAGCGGTCACGTTGAAGAATGAAGTCTTTTCAACTTTCTCGCCCTGAGCGTCTGTATACCCCTGATTTACAGCAACCCCAAATGAGAGCCGTGCAGCCCCGTTGCTCGCAAATGTCAATTCTGGTTCTTGGGTGACATTCCCACTGATTGTTGTCGCTGATGTGGACATATTAACCTTTCTGAGTTAAGTGATGATGACACTCTACACCAAATCTCTGTGTTGCGCAACTTCGCTATTACGGCTAGCATAACCATATGAAGAAAAAAACTCCAGAAGAACTCCAACTGCTTATCCATAGGCATTTAAAGAAAATGATATTGCTTATGGTTGAGGGAGAAGAACCCACTAGGGAAGACGAATTAGACGCCGAAGACTTTGCGACACTAATTATCGGCACTTTAGGAATAAAAGTCGGAGAAGAACAGACCGACGGGAGTATTGCGTGTTCGCTGAGTCTTGGATTTATTGACAGCAAACTCGTTAATCAAACACCTGAATGAAAACTTTATACGAATTCGGGGCCGAACAAGACGAGCAAGCCAAAAATATTTTGAAATTGGCTGGTTGGAAGATACACCGAGATAAATCACAAAAAATCTATTACCTAATCCATAACGGGTCGGGTCAAATTATCCATTTCCAATGGCTAGAAGAGACTGATTACCAGTTGTACTCACACGCTTTGTCGTTATTAGCAACAAGAATACACAAGAACGTATTTGAAAACTATTGGGATACCACTTTGCCTTCTTCGTATAACGAAGGCGATAATCCAATTTACTGCTAATTAGCCAGTTGCGCCCAAATTGTTTTTTGCGGTGAATTGCGACCATTAAACAACTCGATTGTTGTCTTGTGTAATTCGACCAACTCTCTCATATTGCCATACCCACCTGCCATAACAACCACTGTCGGGATATCTTTAAGCAATTGAGACACATACATCTCTCGCATTTTGACTGTCAATGCTGAAAGTTGAGGGTGGATGTCTACTCCAGCATTATATAGAACAATGTCAGTGTTGTCAAGTGAAATATTTTCGTCAATCACTTTTACGCAAGTCTTCAGATAGTCGTTGTCATTCAACGTGAGCCAATCGTTAAATACGTGCAAGATGTCAGTCGGGACTTCTGGCTCGTAAGTATCAAAGGGTTCAATAGATATATCTATTTGTCTAATCTTGTCATTGCCTTTTTTGCGTTGGTCTTTAATGAATTCGTAAGTCCCACCACCACAGTGCGCATCCAAGTCAAGAATGGTCACACGTTTGTCGTGGTATCTAGAAGCGTAAATGGCTCCAAGAGCCAACGAGTTAATTGTACAAAACCCCTTGCCTTTCTTAGGGGTTGCGTGGTGTAGCCCGCTCGATAACGAACAAGAAACATTATGCCCATTCACAACGTCGTCTATAGCCTGAAGTACCCCAGCAGTTGAGTTAGCGACCATTTCATAGATGCCGTAATCCCAATTGAAACCATTGGTTTGTGCGAGTTTCCTGTCCACGCCAGTCTTGATTGCGTCTAGGTAATCTTTGTTTGTGTAGGCCCCGATAATCGTGTTTGCTTTCTCAAGCATTTCTTTCGGGTCAGATGTGTTGTAGCCGTCTTTTTTTAATGCCTCAACAATGTGTTTGGCTTTTTTAAGCGTCTCAAACTCGTAAATTGGAGCAACATAGTAATCGTTATAGTAAATATTCATACCTGCAATATACAGGTATATGGAACAACCCCCAACTCGGTATGGAGACGCCGAATTGGGGGTTGAGACTTTGGAATTTACTTAAACCACTCCAATGGGGCGGGTTCTCTATTTGTTTCCATTGAGAAGTCGTTTAACTGTTTATTCCTTCGTTGTTTAGCAAACAAATTGGTCGTGTGCCAAAAAAGCAACGCTCCAATGATTGCAAAAACAATATTTGGTTCTATTCCTAGTTGTATGTCCATATTTAATCTTACCCGTAATAAGCACTAGAGGCAACTTTCGTAAAGTTTGAGAACAAGTTGGGCACCCACATCTAATTCAATTTCGGGACTGCCGCCATCAACAGCCGTATTAACAACTGACCTCTTTGACGATATAAGTGCATAAATTTCTTCATCTATCGTGTCGGCACATAACGCATACGTCGCAGTTACAGAGCCCCGTTGGCCCATTCTGTGTAGCCGCGAATAAGTCTGGTCTATATCTGCTGGGGTCCATGGAAGTTCTACAAACAAGATGTCTTGAGCAGCCGTAAGAGTGTGCCCTGTCTTCGCAGCCTGAATACTTAAAACGATTACGGTGGCGGAAGAGTCCTCTTGGAATTTTTTCTTTGCAGCCTCGACCTCATCTACCGTCATCCCACCCTGTATCTTTAGTCCACCAAAACGATTGGCTAAAATATCAACAACATCTCTGTGGTGTGCCGCGACAACTACTTTTGCTCCTCCCGCAGTTCGGGACTCAACCCACTCAACAATTGATTCCATCTTTGCATGCGCAGCCAATCGTCTAAGAACTGACAACTTAATTAAATTTTGTGCTGATTCTGCTTTCATGCGCGCGCGTACGCCCGCGGAGTGTGGTGACTGCCCCAACTCTATGGCTATCTGTTTTGCTCGTTCTACTAAGAACTCAACTATGTCAGCTTCTGCTTTCTTGTATTCAGCCATCGGCCCCGCTGCGCCGCCCAGAATCAAACGCTGGTGGAAGACTGGGGGTAAATCGTGTAATACTTGGTCTTTTGTGCGTCTGATATAACACACACTGCGAAGTTTTTCATTTAATTCCTCTAAGTTAGATGAACCTTCCAAATGCCACTGACCATACCTGTCTTGGAACGCCGCGCAGTATCTACGATAAAAACCCCAAGTACCACCAAAGTCTTTTATCTTCCCGAGGATGTCTAATTGCGCGACATATTCTGCTGGTCTATTGGTTACTGGTGTCCCAGTTAAAAGGAGCACGGGGGCCCCACTCGGGGCTGAATGAATAATCTTCTTTGCCGACTTAGAACGCTTGGCAGTTAGTGTTTTGCAGTAATGACTTTCATCTAATACATATGAGTTGTGGTTTTTTAATTCATTTTCCCAAAAAGTTATGTTTGAGTAACCAATCACCAGAACGTCGTAGGTCCCGCGCTGCGGGAATGGATTTTTCTCCCCTTTCCCACCCTTGATGATTTGCACTTGTCTTTTCGGTAGCCATTTGTTATACTCGGCTTTCCAGTTAAGAACCAAATTGGGTGGACAAACAACAACTGCTGGGTAACTAATGTCTTTTAGATGCTCCAATGTCGCAATCGCTTGCAGTGTTTTCCCCAATCCCATTTCGTCTGCAATAAAAGTGCGCTTTGCTTTAGAGGCATAAACAACCCCTGCTTTTTGATATGGCAATAACGCATCGTTGAGTCCCGCGTCTTCTAGGGTGATGTTGTCGCTAACTGCGCGAGAAGCCTCTTTCAATTCGGACAATTGACTATTGATTCGGGTTGCTTCAACCTTGAGGTCTGCTGATATGGGCATATTAAATGTTTCGCCCCACCGCATTGCTTCGTTGATGGCTGTCAACGGGGCTCGCCACGCACGGGTCTTGCTATCCCAAGTGATTGAAGGGATTTGTTTAACTGAGCGCACCATAACGGGGTCGTAGGTGAAGGACAGGTAAATAATCCCGTCTTTGATGAACACCCCTGAATGTTCTGCGCCACTTCTCTTGGGAATAGTGAATGTCAATACATCATTATCTATTTCAAATAAATGTTTCTGAGCGAAGCCCCGAACCTCCGTGACGCTCTCCATTGGGGCACGCCAAACACGCCCGACTTTATCCCATTTTGCGCCGTTAATTCGTTTGATTTCTGCTACCTGATTAGAGTCGTAAGGGAAATCTAATACGAGGTGGTTATTGTCCAGATAAAGGCGAGACACATAGTGATTATAGTCCCGACTTTTGGTATCAAAACAGTTATTGGTAAACGCACAGTGCGCCCCCACTCATCTGGGGGCTCTGTGTGGGCTTGTCGCCCCTACTCTTGCGAGTCAGGGTTGGCGCAGATGCGTGCATCGTGCTTCGGGAAGTATTCCCCACACGATTTGCAACACAGCCAAGCGTCATAGCGACCGCTTTCAATGGCCTCATCTGGTGTCATCAGGTGTCTCCTTTCTCTGATACTTTCATATTACCCGTAATAAGACCTAATGCAAAACGCAGGGGGTTATGCCCCCTGCATCGCTTGCAAGTCCTGCTCTGTGAGCGTCTCACCACAGAATAGGCAAACTTCACCTGCAAGCAGGCTTGCGTGGCGGGCAAGGCTTCTGACTTCTATGTAGTCCAGACAGCCATTCTCGCAGTGCCAGTATGACTCAATCACGATATCTCCTTTCTCGTTGATACTTTCAGATTACCCGTAATAAGGCACAACGCCAACCCTGTGGATAACTTGACCAGAATATGAGTTAGAGCCCCGAAACTTTTAATCCAAAAATCAAACTTAAAACCGCCGCGCGGGGCCGCTGTGCGGCAAAATTTACAGCAAGTTCTTACGGTGGCGGAAAGGAAATGTATTCCTCTTGTGTGGATGTACATGAACCGAACAATATGGGCTCAGAAGTATTGCTCTGCGTTTACATGGGTTGTTGTTCCATGTGCGAGATTGACATTTTCTGTGAGGAATGATTACAGTTTATCCGCAATAAGATTTAATTACAACTAAGTAGGTGTATAGTTGGGAAATGAAACCTGAGCAAGAAGACAGCATCGGGGCTCCCGAACCATCAGACGAAGTTGTACCTGAAGTTATACTTTCAAGCACTGCGGACTCAAGATTTGTCCAGCAACTACCTCGCCAATTAGGCTGTTGTCCTAAGAATTAGTTTGAATTAGGTCTATCAACCCATTGCCCTAATTGAGCAATCTGAATTACGCCCGTTTCAGGGTGTGTTCTCCAAGCAAACTGGCAACAAGGAGTATCGTTTTCGCACGGGTGTTGTCCCGCTTGGATGGACTTCGCTAAGGCTGGGAACACATAAAGGAATTTCATAACACAGTCGTGGCAAAGCACCCAGCGTTGAAACACTGTAATTCCAAACTCGGCTTCTAGGTCGTCGGAGAAACCTCCGTAATATCCAAAACTTTGGAATGGGAGCGACCATCCACAATCAGGCAAACCAGATTGATAAGTAGACGGGGCTCCCTCACCGCAGGCAGAACAAATGACTTGTTCCGCAGTAGTGATATCCATAATTAAACTCTATCCGTAATAGTGCGCACTGACAACATAGGTGGTAATCTGTTTTTATGGAAAAAAATGAAAAAACCGAACTGGAAATTAGACTTGAAAGAATAGAGGCGAAGTTTGATGAGGTCGCCCAGAAAATCGCGGAACTTCAGTCCCGCATCAAAGCAGATAAAGATGCGAGAGACAAAGAAGTAAAGAGCGATTTCATTACCAATCGTGTCAACGCAGTCAACCTGAAACTCCCAAAATCTATTAGTGAATCTTTTGGGACTATTAACTCTCCTCGCAATAAATAGTTTCGGGGCTCACCCACGCCCACCCCATAGGTATCTGATACCCGTCAATGTCGTGGTCGTCTGACTGTGTTTCGTTTTCGTTTTCCATAAATTTTATTTGCTTGCCTTCACGAACGGCCCCGCCCAGCGGGGGCTGGGCGAGACCACCGTTCGTTAGTGGAAGTCTTCAACTCCTTCAATATTGGCAGGTGCCGACATAATTTCGTATGCCAACTCAGATGCGAGTTTGCTGACGACCAAAAACAATTCCTTTGGCGACACGCCCGTCTCCGTGCGATATTCTTCAAAGGCATTTGTGTCTCGGAAGTCAGTCCAGATGGCTTCAAGCGCATCGCCTGCGATGTAGCCAACGCCCATATACTCGTCTCGGAAGACTTTTTCTAAAGTATCCATTTCGTTACTCCTGCCCCCGACCAGCACGGGGGACTTTTTGTTTGGTTTGCTGATGGTTACACTATACCCGTAATAAGGCCTAAGGCCAACTTGTGGATAACTTGTGGATAACTTTGTGAGACAAAAATAAGAATATGTCTCAGGTAACTTTTTTGGGATTTTATGCGGGGGCCCCGCGTGCGCGCCCGCACCCATGCGCAAGTTCTTACGGTGGCGGAAAGGAGTTGTTTACAGAGGAGACTTTAGTGATACGAGTTCTCGTTCAAGTTCTGAGCCATCACAGTTGTCTAGGAGTTCGTATAACTCTTCTATCCATTTAGCGATAGCCACGGGTACTCTCGTTGTACTGAAATAGTCTTGATAGGAATTTATCACCGACTCAATCGTACTCGGGACTCCCGAACCCTCACAGTTTTTGGAAGCATCTAAGATTTCCTCAATAAAGGTTCTGTAATTTTTAGACATCTCCAGCCATCCCAAGTTTACGCACTTGTACTTCTTGAAAGTATTCACGCAACGCATGCGCTTCTTTTTCTGCATCATACAAAGCGTCGTCCCCTTTGTAAATTGCCCATTCTTTATATGAGTAGTGCCCTTCAGTAAACGCATCATCTGTTGCGTCTTTGGGGTCATTGGCTATGACAATATATGATTTTTCCATATTTTCAATTTACCCGTAATAACAAATAACGACAACTTACTGTAGGCGGAGCCCCGAAGATGGATGGTTAATAGATTTAGGCAGACAATCTTTGTATTCGTAGTTTGCCCACGCATCGTATTCATCCTCTGTCATCTGTTCAAGTTGTTCATCGGTTGGGATGTAACCGCGGGGCCACTTCTGCCACTCAGATACGGGTGTAACAAGTTTTAATTTATTTCGCATTTATAAAATCCAAAAAATTATGAGTTGCTTCGGTTACTGAACCACCAATGTCATCAGCATGAACCACCTCATCAAACTGCGGGAGCCCTGAATCGTCGTATCTGTAAGGCAATACGCTGTGTGTAATGAGCCCTTCGTTATTGAACGACATTATTGTGATACATTCGCTGACATCAGGGTCAATCCCTAATGCGTTTTTAGCCTCTCCTCTAGTGAATTTAGGTGCTTCGCCTTCCCTATAGGTTTTCACATAGGCTTCGGAAATAAGAGCCCCGAGAACTGGTGTGCCTAATTCCGCCCACACTTCTTTATAAATTTTAGTTATTATCTCAGCCATCGTGAAGTTGTCATTCGGGGTTGGTAGTGGCACGATATGCGTGTTGTCATCAGTTCGCCAAATTAATATGGGGTCTCCGTCAGCGGGGCCATTTGCGAAGTCGCACAAGGCTTTTTTTGCTTTGAGCGTTGTTTGAACTACATCTTCAACCCATTCGGGCATTTTTTGATTATCCATTACGCACTTTCCAAAACTACGACATCTATCGCATTCCACCGAAAATTTTCTAAATCTAAGCCGTGATAGTCTTTAATAAATTCTTTAGCAGTCTCAATAGCGTAGTCTTCGTCGTCTTTCTTGGTTTTTACTGTGGTGCTCAGCACCATAAAGTCGGTTATAAATCGTATCTCGTATCTCATATCTTTAATTTATCCGTAATAAGCCATAAACGCAACTTTGGGTATCAGGTGGAGAACCTGATACCCAGAGTCGTTAGACCTATTTAATCTGGTCTAAGAGTTCCGCCAAGTGGAAGAGCCAGTTAGCGTTGTTTGGGTGACAATCATCTGTCATCGCCAACTCTCTTGCCCATTCCGCTAAGGCTTCTGCCTGCGTTTTGACTGTTGAAGGGGTATCCATAGTTTCCTTTGCCCCCAATCGGCTGGGGGACTTTGTGTTTGGTTTGCCGATACTTAAATACTACCCGTAATAAGCCCTAACGCAAACTCTGTGGATAACTTGTGGATAACTAACACTCGTGGCCCCGATAAAAAAAATCATAAAACCAAAATAAAAATAAAGCGCGGGGCCGATGGGCCCCAAGTGTTTGCGCAAGAGGTCACGGTGGCGGAAAGAAAATACAATGGCCTGCGGCCCCGTCGTCTGGGGATGGGGGTGAGGGTTTATAACTCGGTGACCCGCTTTATAAACTTTTCTTTTTCTTCTTTGGGCATCGCACGCAACGCTTCTTGAGCGTTGGTCAGTGTCGCGACCCATTCATCTAACTGCTGACGCTTCTCTGCGTCTAATGAGCGAAGCCACCTATCTTCTTGGATTCGTGCGCCGATTGTCCAATAGATACCCAAGAGCGTGGTATTCACGCCCTGACCTAACGGAATTTTTTTCTCATCGCAACCAGTGAGTTCAACAAGCATTTCCCACGAGTTATCTTCCGTGTCATTCGCTAACGCTTCATCTGAATAGATTTCACCAAGTTCAAATAGATTTACGAAGTCATCTACTCCCAAGCCACCTAATAGTTCGTCAAACGATTTGGCTGACCAGTCTTTACTGCGGATATTTAGTTCAAGTGTTTCTTTTCTGTTTGTCATATCCTATGTATATAGGCAGGGTGTGACAACTCTAGGGGATGACAACCCAGTAGGTGTCGTCTGGCGTTATCTCAATAGTGCCGACATTGTAAGAGCCCCAACTCTCTGGGTCTTTGGGGATGCTTCTGGCAAACTCTCTGGCTTCTTCTAAGGTCGCAAACTGAACTTTGCCGTGCGTAGCACACGACCAGCGACTAATAACTTTAGGGGCGGGGCTCGACATCATTACTCGTGGTTCATTTCCGACCACGATATTTGGTTGTCGTCATCATTCGGGTCAAGTCCTAGCAACTCGCACCACTGTTCGTAGGTTGTGTCGTCGTCAAAAACTACCAGCGGATAGATTTTCATTCCAGCCCCAAAAACGACTGTGCCATCAAGTTCTTGACGAAGTCAAGTGCTTTGAGGTTCTCGTCATCACTGAGTAATGGGGATACTTCAAGCACAATAGACTTTGCTTCATTGAACTCGTCTTGGCTCTGCGCTGAAGACATCAACACAAGCCCCGTAATCAAGCAGTCATATTCGGTTTGAGGTTCGGGCATAGAGAACAAGTAGTCCTCTAACTTTGTCCTAAGCCCTTCATTGGTTAAGGTTGTTGCTTCTGCCACGACTTAGTTAATCCTGACGAAGTCGTGGTTTGGCTTGACAAGCGTGTTAATCGCCCCACCAAAGGTTTCGGCTTGCTTGACTGTGCGCCAAGTGGTTGGTCTGACTTTAGCGTAGATATAACGCCCACCATTTCGGTATTCAACCGTCAGTGTTTGGTTTTTACGGCTGTAGCGCATTGAGGCGATTGCCTTGCTCTTTCGTGTTTTAATGTAATTTCTCATACTTCTACCTTATCCGTAATAAGGCATAGTTCCAACTTTGTTAAATCAGAGGAATGTCGTCAAAGGGGTTCTGAACAATGATTGGGGTTCGTTCACCCACCCAAGCCCCGATGCAGTTGTATTCAATGTATTCGGTGGCTTCGTCATAGGTCATACCGTCTCGCTCAACGCAGACTTGTACCATTTTTTCATAGGAATATACGGCAAGCAAAGGCTCGTTAATGCGTTGTGAGAAGCCAATAAAGGCTTCGTCAAAGTTGTCCATAAGCAAAGTTTCTTCGTCTCTCATAGAGAGAGCATCGGCAATATCTTTGCGGGTCGGGACTCTCGGTTTAGTAGTCATAGTGCCTAACCCTACAAGCGTTTTTATTCTTTTCCTTGCGCTTGTCTGGTATCGTTCTGGCACGATTACGAGCCCCGTCTGCGAAGGCTCGCAAATCGGCTAAAGACCATTTGTTTTTTATTTTCATAAGTTCATTGTATCCGTAATAAGTGCTAATGGCAAATCGCCACCAGCACTTATTACGAGAGTTCTAGAATCCTCTCGTGTTTGAGAGAATCTTCTCAGAGATGGTCGCCGCAGACCAACGGATATTTGTCAAAATATCGTCTTTGCGGATAAAGTCTCCCATTTGCTCAAGTTGAGTAATCAACTTTAAGAGATATCGCAATTCTTGTGTTAGTTCAAGTGTGGTTTTCATAGTTTTTTCCTTGCCCCCGTGTCGGCTCACGGGGGGCTTTTTGTTTGGTTTGCCGATAATTTAATCTTACCCGTAATAAGGCTTAACGCCAACCTTACGACTCCCAACCTCGCATTAGCAATATGCCTGCGAACGGATTGGGGAATCCGACTTGGTCGTTGAGCCAACGCTCGCTATCTGAGTGCTGAGTCTCACAGTAGATGAAGCGTTTTCTTACGACTTCTCCGCCGTCTTTAATCAGGTCTACGACTAAGTCGCCACTCTCGTTTTCGTAGACATTGAGTTGGTATCTCGCCTCAATGCCACCGAAGGGCGCAGGTTGCTCACCTAGCACCGCCATTACTCGTGTCATTTGTTTTGTTGCTGTCATACTCCCAGATTACCCGTAATAAGGCTTAACCCCAACCCCGAAATGAAGCCTGCGCCTCTTGAGCCCCGACCTTAATAAACAAAAAAACTTACCGCCGCGCGGGACTAAACGCAGTTGGAATATATGCGCAAGCCTTTACGGTGGTGGAAAGGACTTAACTACTCAAGCCGTCTCTTGAGTAGTCAAGCCTTTGTTTGTTTTTAGACAAACAAATCCGTTAGAGCGTCTGCTAAAGCACCACGACCTTCTTCGTTGATAACAATGTCGTCAGTTCCTTTTCGCATATTGGCAACTATCCCGTGCTTATTGGCAACCACAAGCAAAACTACTCGTTGGCGTTGTGGGTGTTTAGACGGTGCGACTTGTTCCGTGTCATCATCGGAAGTCGGTGCGCCCCAGCCTGAAGTGAATAGGGCAAGTGCGTCTGCGTTTTGGGCTAATTCTCTGACTTCATCAGACTCAAGCAAGTCGTAAACATCACCATTTGCGATTACTTTGTCTGATATAAGTTCGTCACCAAGAACTGGTGCTACCCAAGCCTTGCTATTTTGTGGACTTACTGAATTTGCGTCTTGTGGCAAATACTCTGCCCCAAGTTTGGTTGCTAACTGTGTTAGTTCGTTGTTTTTCATAGTTATATATTATCCGTAATAACAGATAAAGACAACTTGGCTACAAGAGCGTCAAACTGACTCTCTGAAACAACCGACGAAAGAGCCCCGACTAAAAACTCTACGGCATTGTCGCCCCATACAGTTCTAGCAAGTCTTGCTAATTCATTTTCTTTCTCAGAGTTTGGCGTCATATTTTTCTTTTAATTTTTTGCGTATGTCTTTGACTACTTCTAATTCCTGCTCGGGGCTTGTATGTTCAAGTAAAGCAATGCTTAACTCTTCGTAAAAATCCCCGCCCCATAATTCACGACCCAAAACGATAAGTGTGTTTCGGGTGAAGTCAGGGTCTTCGTCTAGCCAATCAAAAGCCTGATAGGGCTCGCTCATACGCTTGCCCTACTGAATGGACACTCAGCAACCTCGCTGAACACTCGCTCGTAGAGTTCACGCCCTGCTTGCCACTCTTGCCAGTCGCCGTCAGACGAGATAGAGACACAAGAGCCGTAGATATGCTTGGCTCGTATGAGTATCGCCGTGACTACAGCGTCATAGGGCTTGTAGGCGGTCTTACAAAAGTCAAAAGTATTTGGCTCATCTTTGCGCCACTCTTGAATTGTTGGTATGCCTTCCCAAATAAAACTCTCGTGCGCCAAGTCTCTGCCGTCATCGCTGAAAGCACTCGCATCACCGTTAATGCCAAATCGTGCCTCGTTGAACTCAGGCTCGTTTTCGCCGTAAGCGTCACGAATACGAATACCGTCTCGCTCGGCTTGTTCAATAATTTTTTTTGCGTCTAAGGCGAGTTGCCCGAACATATACGCAGAGCCTGCGTTGGTTCGTGGTCTGCGCCAATAATGTGTGTATCCCATAAGTTAAACTTTACCCGTAATAAGACTTAATGCCAACCCTAGAACAGAGGGTCTTGGTTGTGCCGCTCAGAGGCCCCGACGCAAGCATCGTGTTGGTATTTGTAATGTTCTATGTCCAGTAGCACAAGTGTGCGGGACTGCGCCTTAGCCCACCCAGACACATATCTAAGTGCCTGAGTGGACTTTGGGTCTATTGCCAACCCACACTTTTCGCAAGTGAATAAGTTGGGAAGTTTCATTAAGCGAGAACCTCGCCTACCTCAATGCGATTGTGTGGCTTAAACTTAACAACCTTAGAGACCACATCATCAGTAATCTCGCCGTTGGTTTCGGCTTTAGTAAACGCCTTTGGGTCTACTTTGACCTCAGTAATTTTTGCGAACACATCTGCGCTCACAAGGTTTTTGAGTGTCATTACATCAAAGGTTCGGTTATTGACCGTGATAACGCTCACGACACCGTCTTTGGTCTCTACTCGCTTTGTATCGCTGGAAGCAAACGCTTGCTCTACTGCGAGTTTTGCCTCAGCGAGTTTCGCTTCAGCATCCTTGTAGGCTTTGCGAGCCTCTAGGTATTTCTCTGCTATCTGTTGGTTTGTCATAGTTCCACTTTACCCGTAATAAGCATCAACGACAACCTTGAGCGAAAGACAATCAGCAAGAGCCCCGTGGCAAACCAAACAAAGAAAGAACGGGACTCCTGCTGACTACCTTCCACGCTACCATCTACGGTGGTGGAAAGCACCAAGTGGCTGGGGTTTCCCCCAGCCAACCTGACGATTTGATACCTGTCCTTTATAGGTATTGAGTAACGCTCTTGTAAGTGCTGGCTGACACATATTCTTGGTCAGTCATCTTAAGAACTCGGATACTTGACGAGATTTCTTGTGTCTCGTTCTTGTATTCGTATTCACGATACATTTCAGGCTGTTCGGGCTTCTTAGGCACAATGTTTTTCGGGATTTCAACGGTTACATTGAAGTCCTGAACCTTTGATTTCTTGTCGTGCCTGTGAGTCCAACCTTCACTTGCGTCTGTGATTTTGCCCTTGCCCGATTTGACAAGTTTTAGAATTGCCTCATTGTAGGCTTCTACTTGCTTCTCGTAATCGGCTTGTGCTTTTTCTTGACTAGCCCAACGCTTTTCGCGCTGAGTCAGTGCTTTTTCCAACGCCTCAATGAGTGTTGATGTTTTAATTTTGACTGCTAATTTAGACATTAGTAGCCTCTGTTGTTGTTGTTTTGTTCATAGTTATACTTTACCCGTAATAAGACGCAATCCCAACCTCAGCAGATTTGGAAGCCACCACAATTCACTAAGAACTCGGCAAACTCTTTTACATTTTCTTCGCTGAAGGGGTAGTTCATTTGGAAGTTTTCTCGTGTGCCAACTCCGCCACAGCCGTTACAAGTCCCGTGTGTGCGCCCAACAAGAATGGTTACTTCAGGCGATAGTTCTTTGGTTGGCATATTGTGTTCCATACCGACTTCATCAGTTCGGATACCTGTGCCTTCGCAAAGGTCGCAATTAACACGCTCTAGTGTTGATAGATATTCGTTGTAAGACTTTTCGTGGTCTTTGATAATACCTAAGGCGATATCAGCGAGTATGCGCTCGCCCAATTCTTGACTTTTTTCAGCGTCAAGACCGTCGCCGTCATTGGTATCCCAATGCTCGCAGTATTGAGCAATGTCTTCATAATTTCCGCAGATATACCCAGCGAGTGGTCGCCACCACCAGACATTGTTGCGGAAGTATTCACCTTTTTCGTTTTTGGGGTTTCGCCCATAAACATCCATACCCATAATTTTTAGTTCCTTACCCCCTGTCGGCTCAGGGGGATTTTTTGTTTGGTTTGCCGATAGTTAAATGTTATCCGTAATAAGGGCTAATGCCAACTTATTCGCAAGTCACCCATTCCATAGCGACACGCAACAAGTTGTCGTAATCGCCTGAGGTTGATTGCTGGGTGTATTGTTCGATTTCTTCAGCCGACACATTTGCTCGCCTAAGCGCTTTACGCACTCTGCCCATAATGAAGAAAGCGTTGCCGTCTTCTCCACTGAGTTGAACCACGATGTCGGGGTATTTTGGTTGATTTGTCATAGTTGTATCTTACCCGTAATAAGGATTAAATTGCCCGCTAAAATTGATAAGCGCAGGCTACTTCTTCCCATGCTTCCAACAGCCTTAATGCGAGCCGACAACGATAGTGGTCAGTCTCAATGTCGCTTACTTGCGTCAACATTGCCAGCCCTTTTAGGACTAAGGCGTTGGCGTCAACTATCAACATAGAACCATTGGGGTTAGCAATGGGCTCCAAATAAATTTCTTGCCATTCTTTTTTAGTCATGGTTTTACTTTACCCGTAATAAGGATTAGTCCCAACACTGGCACCCGCGAGCCCCGTGCAGCGACGTCTCCAAAAATATTTTAAAACCATTAATTTCGGGGCCATCAACGCACATATGTATGCGCTAGCCCTTACGGTGGTGGAAAGCCTACAAGTCTGTTGGGATTGAAGCCAAAACTAAGTAAGCCCCAATACCAAGACATATGAGAAACCCCATAGGTGAAGGGATGGGTTCGGTGGCATCACCCTCAAGCCCACCAGCGAACCCTATCGCTCCAATAATGAAACCAAAACCAATAAACCCCTTTAGGCGGTTCATGTCAAAAACTCTCCACCAAGTTTACGGCGTGCGTCCTCTGACAGGGGGGCGGGCGCATCACCTTCTAGTGGTTCTGCATTCCAAATGACATCCCAGCCACTGTCTGAAACTTCAAATAGAGTTTCGTAAGAGATTGCCGCATCATATGCGTCCTCTAGGGACTCAGCCTCTACAACGAATCTGCCCTCAATAGATTTACTGATGTTTACAATATATTTAGTCATGCCTGTATCTTATCCGTAATAAGGATTAAAAGCACTCCAGTTCCTCAAGGCGCAAGTGCAGTTTGTTGCGCTTCATGTATTCAAAGTTATGTACATGACAGCAATCGTTGAAATTGAATTTACTCAGAATAGTCCCGCATCCCTCTTCAGCACAGACTCGCGGATTGGCATCTTTTTGAATTTTGAGTTCTCTTCGTCGCGCTTTGTAGTAAGCATTACGAGAACCCCAATCTCTTTTAGTTTTGGTTGCCATTATCAAAAATCCCAATCTGTTCTTGGCAATCATTAACCAATTCTGAGATTAGTCCTTCTACAAAGTTTTCCAATCTTCCGTCAATTTCGCTCGAAACGAGTTCCCATTGTTCGTCAGTGATACTTTGTTTTACCCAAGTCTCAAAATCTTCTTTAGTAATTCTCGCAGAAAATTGTGTCTGTGTTGTTGTCATAAAGTCAGGTTATCCGTAATAACAACCAATTACTACTTGTCGTATTTTTCGTACGGGATGACCATGTTTGAATCTGCCCAAGGCTCCTCCGTGATGAAGTACCCAATGCGATTAACGAAGTGTTTCCCAGCAATGACGTAAGTCCCGTCGGCGCCATCTACCCAAGTCCAAACTTTGTTTGAGGGTTGCTCGTTTACGAACTCAAGTTCTTCCCCGTAAGTTTCAAACAAAGTTGTTTCATCGTTTGGGTCAGCGATGTGATTGTTAATTGGTTTATACCAATTTTCCCACACCTGAAGTTCATCGCAGATAGTCGCCATGATTAATACTTTTTAATCCCGTCAACAAAGTCTGCTGGCTTAACTTTCAATGCTTTGCAAAGGCGAAACAATGTGTCAAGGCTTGGTGAGAAGTGCCCGTTCTCAATGCGGTTAACTGTCTTGCGGTCAATGCCTGCTCGTTGAGCAAGTTCATCTTGCGAAAGTTGTTTATGTGTACGCAACCAACGGACTCGTCCGCCAGTTGTGATTCCTAGTATTTTTGTTTTTGTCATACGAACACCATATCCGTAATAAGCATCAATCACAACTTGATATTTTTAAAACGTTTTTGTTTTACGTGAGGGCCGCTTCACGCGCGCGCGTGCGGGCGCACGTGTATGCGCAAGGCTATACGGTGGTGGAAGACTCTGTTTCAATCATCAGGTATAAGCGAATGTCTAAAAGAAAATCAGTCATCTCACTTACGGCTACCAAGTCCCGCCCAGAGAGTTCTGAAAGTTTTTTATCAATCAGTTCGGTAATTTGTTTAGATTTATCCATACACAATTCTACCAACTGGACTGATAGTAGAATTCCCAGTCGGCAGGAGTTTCTAGCAGTTTCCCAATAAGTTTGCTGGTGCGGTCAACGTCTTTAAAATACCACTCGTCGTATTCCGTGCTACCAAAAAAGAAGCCCTCTTGGACGGGAAGTAAATCATTGGCTTTAGATTTGTCAGCCAATACTTCATCACAAAGTTGTTTTAGTTCAGACAGTCGTTCTCTGTCTATGTAGTATTTAGCGCAATTATCGTCGCCGTCTTGGCAATTATCAACAAACCATTTATGGATTTGGTTTGCCTTACGCCAATATCCAACCTTGAACGAGATTGCTCCGCTCTGATAGTCATCGCCTTGCAAACTTTTGTCTAGATACTTTGCGATATCGCAAGTACTTTCAATCTGCTCAAACAAAGCGTTGCTTTCTTGGCCCCGCCATGCGGCTGTGGATATATAACGCTCTGCATATAGATATTGGTCAAGACCCACTAGTTAACTCCTTTCATAATTCTGCCACAATAAAGGCAAGCCGTATCTTCTACGACTTCCATACATCCAAACCAGCCCTGATAAAGAGGGTCTGTTTGGGCACACATATCTGAACAATAGGTGTTGCAATCTACGGTGTCGCCTTGTTTGTCGGTGATAAGTACAATATTCATTTAGTTGAACTCCGCTTTTTCAATATCGCCCAATGGGATATCTACTTCTCTCATATCGTCCTTGATGACGTTGTAATACTCCATAGTGATTAACTCATCGGTTATCTGAAGGACTTCGCCTTCGTAAACGTGGTCTTTGGTTGTAATAATGGCTTCGCCACCAATAGAACCCGCAAGCCACATATGGTCTAAATCTTGCTTGGTATACGTTGTTTTGTGCATAGTTATACTTTATCCGTAATAAGCAATAACGACAACTTTATTTGTCGCCTTCCAGCATGTCAATGCCCCACTTCACGCAATGGTCATCGTAGCAATCGTCGCAGATAACTTTGTCCCAATCATAGATGCGTGTTGTGTTGGCTTCATTAGTCCCGATGGGGAACAGATTCCAAGGTTTCCCCAGCAACTCTTCTGAGAGTTCGGTTTCGCAGTAGTAACATTTTTTAATTCCTAAAGACATCAGGAGTTAATCCATTCTTCTTGGGTAATCCACTCTTCAAGGATGCTGGCAAGCACATTCCAGTTCTCCATACTCATAGAGAGATACATGTAACTTTCGGTAGTGCCGTCACCCATGTCTTCGGTTTTAAAACCCTGCCCTACTGGCACCTTGCCATCAGGACCAATGTTGCTACGTTTACGAATCGCGTTTCGGACGCATTCTCCGACTTGTAGTTTTTGTTTTATCATGGTTTAGACGTTATCCGTAATAAACGGCAATGACAACCCGCATGCACGTGCTGCAGGATGGAGGCCGACCGCTGGAGCTCAAACGTTTTGAGGCCCCGCCAAAATTGTGACGGTTGACATGTTGTGTGTTCGCACGCAAGGGCTTACGGTGGTGGAAGACATTATGAACACAAACACAATGAAAGGTAATATGAACTTAATAAACACAGCTGACATCGAGGATACTCTTAAGCCATTGGTTTATGCACGTACCGAACGGGGGACTATCGACTACGAAGCATACAAAGGTCTTGATGCGCAGATTGTTGTCAATAAGCTGACAGTTAATGTAAAAATTGTTGATGCACGGCGGAGATTTGGTCACTTAGATTTATTGGTTGTCCCAGTAAGTGGAAGTGGAGAAGTTTGGGTTGAGCGCAAAAACATTGAAATCTTTAACGACCCAGCAGCAATGCGCACCGAAACTGTTTCAAAAGTTGTCAAAAATGACGCCAAACCACAAATCACGATGGAAATGGTGGAAGAGTTTTTGAACAGCCAAAAGTTGCTATTCAATAAAGATTAAATTTTGTAGGGGACTACATCCTCTTCGGTGACAGCCGTTTCTTCTTCTGAAGACGGGGCTGCCGCGGCCCTGATTTCTTCGGGTGAAATTGTGATGCGGTCTGTCTTTTCTACATGAATCGCGGAAATAATTTCTGGCCTTTCCACAACCTCATTAATCTCTTCTTGAACAACAGCTTTCGTAACTGCTTCAGAAATATATTGATGGGCAACGGAAGCCCCGAATTCTTTTGGACGCATGTTTTGTGGCATGAGCATATAGTAACACATGAGTTGCTTAATATGCTTATTACGGATAGCGTCAATAGATATGAATATTTTAACTGAATCTAAAAGAGATGAAATCGTGGCCACTCTTTGGTCGAAAGCCAAAGAAGAACACAACTGCGATGCTCATAATGTCCCCTACTCCGTAGTTGACTACATCTGTGAAGTAGATAGGGCTCTTTATATTTTGTTGCTCAGTTGGGATAAGGTGAGCAATCCAATTAAAGTCCTCAAAGCCAACATGGTAAGAGACTCGGTAATGAACTATGTTGCTACCGACATTCTTCGGTTTGAAGAAAAAAAGATTGAAGAAGCACTCGCGCCTGTAGAGAAGCGAGCAGACAAGTACGCGAAACTAGAGCGTCATGCTTTGGCTAACGTCTATAACACATACACAACTGATGAACTCATGGCTGTATCAGGATTGTCTCGCCCGCCATTGCTGGCTTGGCTGAAGACTAATGGATTCTATCGTTCGGTTAAGCGTGGCGAATGGGAAGCGCGTAATCCAAAAGAAGACCGTCAAAACGAGAGGTTGTAATTATCTCTTATTACGGATAGAGTTATAACCATGACAACAACAACACAAAACAACAACACAAAATTACCTGATTGCTGGCAAGCCGTAGAGGATTGTTTAAATTCAGGAGTAAATCGAATAATCTTGTTTGGCCCCCCAGGCACTGGCAAGACCTATGCAGGCAAAACGTTTGGTGACGTCTCACGAGGCGCTCATCGTTTGATTTGCACGGATGACATGACAAACCTTGACGTGACTGGAGCCTTTATGCCCTCAAAAGAGCATAACGGTGCATTCATGTGGGTAGCAGGAGCCGCTCTAAAGGCATGGGAAGGTGACGGAGTTAAAGGCGCCCGACTAGTCGTAGACGAAATTGATAAAGCTGGTGGTGACGTGTTTGCAACACTACTTGCCATGCTTGACTCAGAAGAGTCTGCTAGCTGGCAGAACCCTGACACTGGCGTTACGCACACTCCTAGAGAAGGATTTAGTGCTGTAATGACAACCAACATTGAAGACATGAGGGAATTACCTTCAGCTCTTTCAGACCGATTCCCGATTCGTATCAGAATCAATCAGCCACACCCTGACGCTCTGTCTACACTTTCGTATGATTTGCGAGACATGGCAGTTCAACTTGCTGACGCTGGTGAGCAAAGAATCTCTTTGCGTACGTTTATGGAATTCGACAAACTGCGTAAAGTTCTTGGCGATGAAAAAGCTTCTAAGTATGTCTTTGCTAGTCGTGCAGAGGGAATCCTTGACGCCATACGAATCAACACCGTAGGTTAGTCATGACCAAAACAACAACGAGAGAAAAGAAATATCCCGAGCCACAGTTCATTACGCGGAAAGACCGTCCTGTAGGGCAGTGGACCGTAGAGGAGTGCGCACCAAAACGAGGAGCCGCATTTAGTAACAACGTTGACCGAGTGATGACTACTCCAGTTGGGTCTACCCCATTGGAGCGTGTCGTTCGTGCGCACGAATTAATGCATGCAAAAATATCGCCTGCTGAAGATTGGGAGCGCTGGATACAGCGTGATGTTGCTACTCGTAAAGCAATGGTTGCCGTTGAAGAAGTTCGGGTTAATTGGGGTATCAGCAAAGCTGGCTTTAATTTAAACGAACTCACAGACGGTAATGAAGACGCTGACGGTGAGTACTGCGCCATTCACAAAGAATGGGATAACGCAGTTATCTTTGCGGTCGCTACTGCTGGCACTGCTGGTGGCAAAAAATTCTTGGTTGGCGTACGCCGACATAACAAGCAATGGGCACAAGCACTGAGCTTCATCCAAAAGAAAATTATTAAAG
>Ga0255198_1000090_pt1 | contig 19903 bp, 26 predicted proteins | sample Miss_Law_RepC_8h_FD_188421 | JGI IMG/M metagenome (GOLD analysis project Ga0255198, IMG submission 188421) | Freshwater microbial communities from Mississippi River, Louisiana, United States - Miss_Law_RepC_8h | ecosystem: Environmental > Aquatic > Freshwater > River | place: USA: Louisiana...
GCCATATTTTGTGCCTGAGTTTTGTTGTTTGCTTGCTTTTCATTCCCGGCGGCGATAATCTCACTCCGGGGATAATCTCACATTCGACAACGGAGTACACATGCCGAACGAAATCCAGAACGCAGCTGAGCGCGTGGCTCAGCAGATGCCGACAGCCGATGGGCCCTACGGATTCGCCTGGGTGACGCTGCTGGTGCCGATTATTACCGAGGCCCTGAACTGCCTCTTCAACAACGACGACGTGACGCCCGAGCAGGTGCAGTCGCGAGTGCGAACGATGCAGCTGCGCAACCCGGCTCGACTCAAGCGACGCATGGCGCAGTCTGCCACGAAGGCGGCCAGACGCCAAGGCCACAAGATCAGCCGGCTCGAGGCAGAACAGATCGCAGACGCGGCCATCGCAGACTGCTTGGCACAGCCGGCCAGCGTGGTCGAGTCTGCCGGATTCTCCGCCAAGGCTGTCGACACAGGCGACGACACATGACAGCGCTGCTCTCCCTCTGTCTGCTGCTGCTGCTCGACGACCCGGCTCTGGTCTTTCCATCGCCAGCTCCAGCGGTCACTCCACAGCCACAGGATGTGGCGCCGGGCCCCATACGGATCAGGCCCGAGGAGTGGTTGCTGGTTTCTGGAAAGCGCCAGTGTCTGCTGATCGCAATCCCGGAGGGTGTGATCAGCATCACAGAGCAGCAGTTGCAGGCAGGGGAGACAGCAGTCTATCGCGGCAGATTTGCCGGCGGCAACGGGCAGATTGTGACACGTCGGATCTCTGATCCGTGGATTTACTCGATCGAGGCTCAAGCCGCCGGCAATGTCACTCTGGTGGTGGTGCCGTATGGATTCACGGACCCAGCAGAGCGGCAGGTCGTGCAGTTGGTGGTCGATGGCTCTGGCCCGAATCCTCCCCCTGGGCCGGGGCCATCGCCACCACAGCCACCACAGCCACCACAGCCGGCAGACGCAGATCTGCGTGTGCTGCTGCTGGTGGATCAAGACGCACCGCCGGCGGCATTGCAGGCGGTCAACTCACAGGCGGTGCGGCAGTGGCTGGATGCTAACTGTGTGCAGGATGCAGGCAGGGCAGAGTGGAGGCTCTGGGATCGGTCGGCGATCGAGTCGGACGGACTCGACTCAGCCCCGCCGATCTGGCGGAAGCTCTGGCAAGACGTCCGAGCAGATCTGAGTGAAGGACCACAAGCGGTGATCGTCCGTGGCACGGACGCCACGGTCGTCCCGATCGAGTCGCAGCCCCAGCTGCTGCAGGCTCTTAAACAGGCGAGGGGGCAACAGTGAGCAAATACACGACCCCGGTGCGATGCGGCGATAAGGTTCGCGTCCAGCTGGTTACAGACATCAAAGGAAAACGTCAAACGATCATATGCGACGCCGTAGTGACAAGCAGGCATGTCGGCATCCAACACGGCAAGCGGCATCACCAGCTGACCGGCTTAAATCTCTGTGACGTCAAATGCTTTCCGCCAACGGAGCCCACAGAATGAGCAGCAGCAACATCCCGGCAGGTGCGATCATCATCGACGACTCGACGCCCGAGTCAGTCTGGGCCGGAGGCTCCCGAGGCCTCGACATGGCGGACCGACCCAACGCCGGCGGCTTCGGCTACGGCAGCTCGGCCATGCCATACCCGACCAGTATGCGCACCATGACGATGGCCGAAATCAAGGCCAGCATCAGGGACGCCGAAAAGTACAAGTCACGCATCTCCGACATGATCCGCCAGCACGACTGGGGGTGCAAGAATCAAGGGGAGACCAACTACTGCTGGGCCTTCGCCACGGTGTACTGCCTCGAGCTCGCCATCCTCAGGGCCAACCAGACGCCAGTCAGGCTCAGTCCCGCCAGCGTGGCGGCCCCGATCAAAGGCTATCGCAACGTCGGCGGTTGGGGCGGCGACGCGCTCAAGTGGCTTAAGGAGCACGGGGCAGTTCCGCAGCAATACTGGCCAGAGCGAGCGATCGAGCGGCGCTATGCCACGCAAGGCAACCAGCTGGCGGCCCGCAAGTACCGGGCGACGGACTGGATTGAGGTGCAGCCCAAGAACATGATGCAGGCGGCCACTATGGTGCTCAGCGGCTATCCGATCTCCGCCGGCTTCAACTGGTGGGGCCATCAGATCACAATCGTCGACGCCCTCATCCTCGACGGCGAGCTCTGCTGGGGAGTCATCAACAGCTGGGGCCCGACATGGGGCGATAAGGGCTACGGAGTTCTCAGGGGACGCAAGGCCGTATTTGACGATGCCGTGTGTCCGATCGCAGGAGTGGCACAATGATCGCAGCAGTCGCAGCCCTCGCCCTTTTGATCGCGGACGAGTGGCGGTTCCGTGTGTCGGTCGCACAGCCACAGCCGGCCCCATTCGAGGAGCAGGCCGAGGAGTACTACGCTGTCCTCTTCACTGCCAGTTGGTGCGGGCCCTGCCAGCGATACAAGCAGACCACACTGCCGGCTGTGCAGCAGCTGCTGCCGGTCACACAGACCGACATGGACCGCAGCCCGGAATACTGGCGTCAGCGTGTGGTACAATCCGGAGGTAAGCCGGTCACGGTTCCGGCGGTAACATCCATTCCCACGGTGTGGCTGGTGCGAAAATCTGACAGGATGCCGGTGGCACGATGGCGCGGAGGAGCAACACCAGCACAGATCGCGGCGGAGCTCAAGAGGCTCCGGGGCCAGTGAGCACAGCCACAGCCCCACGCAAGCGGCGAGCGGCGGCCCCGCGATCAGCGGACGAGGTGCGCGACCGGGCGACCGCAGCCTACGAGAGACTCAAGGCCAAGGCGGCGGCACGATCCAAAGAAGTCAGCAACAGCGCCCGAGACATCGGCGACATTCCGCCGGTGGGTGACCCGGTGCTGCGCGAGGCGTGTGAGGCGGATCTGCGGACGTTCCTCGAGCGGTGTTTCCCGCAGGCATTCCGGCTGGGCTGGTGTGACGACCATCTGGTGCTGATCGAGGAGCTGCAGCGAGTCATCGAGCGGGGTGGCTTCCGGGCTGTCGGTATGCCACGCGGCACGGGCAAGAGCACGATCATCATGCGGGCGATGATTTGGGCCATCGTCCGGCGGCTGCATCCGTTCTCGATGATCGCGGCGGCCAACGCGGGGAAGGCGGAAAAGCTGCTGCGGGACATCGTCACAGAGTGGTCGCACAATCCCATGCTCTACGATCTCTGGCCGGAGGTGGCTTACCCGATCCGCAAGCTGGAGGGGATCAGCAACCGAGCCAAGGGCCAGCTCTACAGGGGGCAAAATACGAACATTCAGATTTCGACCAAAACCGCAGTATTCGCCACGCTCGACGGATTTCCGGGCACGGGTGCCATCGTCACAGCCAGCGGACTGATGGAGGCGGTGCGCGGTGCGCTGCATACCTTGCCGGACGGTCGAGTCATCCGGCCCAGCATGTTATTGTGCGACGACTTCCAGACAAGGGAGTCAGCCCTGTCTGCGATCCAATGCCACGGACGCACCGAGGTCATCCAGAACGATCTGGTGGGGATGCGAGGACCGGACACGCCATTCTGTGCACTGGTGACGTGCACCGTCATCCGCAGCGACGACGCAGCCGACAGACTGCTCAACCGCGAGATTAACCCCGACTGGTGCGGCATACGGCGGGCATTCATCCGCCAGATGCCAGACGACGCGGCGATGCAGCTGTGGTCACAATACGGGGACATCAGAGCGGCATCACTCCGGGAGCACGGCGACATCCGCGACGCCACGCGGTTCTACAAAGAGCACAAGGCGGCCATGGACTCCGGCAGCGAGGTGGCATGGCCGGCGAGGTACAGTGCCAGCAGCGGCGAGATCTCGGCTCTGCAGCATGGGATGGAGTGGTACTATCGCAGCCGGAGCGGATTCTTCTCGGAGCTGCAGAACGAACCCCAGAAGGACGAGAACGAATCGAGAACATGGCTCACGGCCCAAGACATTGCCGACAGCCGGCGGGTGAAGCTGCCTCGAGGCGTGGCCCCGAAGGGGTTCCACAAGCTGGTGGCCATGGTGGACGTCCAGCAAACTCTGCTCTATTACACGGTGGCTGCGGCCCGTGAGGATGGCTCTTTGCACGTCATGCGATATGGGACATTTCCGGAGCAGGAAGATCCGTACTTCACGCTCAAGGAAGCGCGGCGAAAGCTGTCGCATCGATACCCGCAGGCCGGCGACATGGCGGCTCTCAGTCAGGGGATTACAGAGTTCTGTGAGTGGCTATTCGCTCAGGACTGGCGAAGCGAGGACGGCGGCCACATGACGCCCGAGCTGGTGGCGTTCGATGCGAGGTGGAAAACGGATCTTGTGAAATCCGCCCTGAGTCGCAGCAATCATCGGCAGCAGCTGCTGGCATACATGGGCCAGTCATATCGAGCGGCGGACAAGCCGATATCGGAACGCAAGTACGACCCCGGCAGCAGGGTCGGTCTCGGCTGGGTGATCGTGAAACGCAAGCAGGCCGGCGACATCCGCAACTGCCTCTCGGACGTGAACTACTGGAAGACGGCATTCCATGACCAGATGGCCGTCAGGATCGGCCACGCTGGAGCCATCACACTCTACGACGGGATGCACCGACTGTACTCCGAGCACCTCACGAGCGAGTATGCCACCCAGACCGAGGGCCGAGGGCGGACAGTGATGGAGTGGCGGCTGAGGGTCGGGGCCGAGAACCACTGGCTGGACAGCTCAGTCGGCTGTCTGGTGCTGGCATCAGTGCTGGGGTGCAATGTGCCCGAGGTCAGTGAGGCCACCGAGCAGAAGCGACGGCGGCGAATCAAACGACGAACGGAGGTGAGGACGTGAAAGCAAAGCAAATAGCAGTGCGGCCCGGTGTTGTCAGCGATTTGTCAGCGATTTGTCAGCGGCATTTCAGCGATATTTCAGCGGAGGTGAGGACGTGAGCGAAGGAAAAACGGGCAGACCAAAGGGCAGTAAGACGCGGGACCGTGTTGTCGTGGACGTGAGGGTCTCGCACTGCCCCATATGCCACAGCACAGAGCGGGCGGAGTACATCGACGCACCGCAGCGGATCGACGGTGATGGCATCAGCCCCGAGGGCAGACCCTACACGGCTGTTCTGCTGCGGCGGACGTCATGCCTCAACTGCGGCCAGTACCGGGTGGACCGCAGCTATATCTGCGAGCTGAAATCGGCCGATCCTGTTTCGCCCGTTGACGATTGACAGGCAGGCTCGCAGACTGCGGGCATGAGCGAAACAACCGCACAGATTATCGCCAGACTGAGGCAGACGCTGCAGAGTGGCGTCACGTCGGACAGTCGCGACGGCGCATCGACGGCGATTGATCTGCAGATTATCAAAGAGCAGCTGCGGGAGCTCGAAGAGCAGACCGGCATGAGGCGGCGGCGGTCGCCAATCATCAACGTCGTAATGAGCCGGAGATGATGCGGTGAGTACCACCAGCCCCGGCACAACAGACACCACCTATCAGGCGCTCAATCCCGGCAACCGCCGGCGGTCGGCCACGGCCAAGGTGCGGCTCGAGGACTCGCTCCTCAACGACCGGCGGCGTGAGGCACTGGCAGCCAACGCCCTGGACGTGTGGCGTAATATGGGACTGCTGGCATGGGCCATTCGGCGGACGCTGGACTACTGCTGCCTGTGGGACTTCCAGCCACGGACCGGCGATCGCGGTCTCGACGTGGCGCTCAAGCAGCTGATGGCACGGGACACCGAGCCCGAGGCAATCGACACCTACGGTCGCATGGATTGGGACGACATCCGCAGGGTGGCCGAGGCCCAGAAGCTGCTGGCGGGCGATTGTTTTTTGGTCAAGCAGAGCGACTGGACTCTACAGCTGGTCGAGGGTGCATTCTGCCGCAGCCCAGCCTACGGACGCAACGACCAGAAGCAGTGGATCAACGGGGCCAAGCTCCGATCTGGTCGGGTCGTCGCGTGGAATTTCGCCGAGGAAGATCCGCTCACGGGAACACGCGGCGACCGGATCATCCGCCAGAGCAATGTCTGGCAGCACTGCCAATTCGAGGGCAGGCCCAACCAGATCCGGCCACAGTCTCCGATCGTCGCAGCCCTGAATGAGTTCCGCGACGTGGACGAGACATTCGACCACATGCGCGCCAAGATCAAGCTCGATCAATTGTTCGGCATCGCATTCAGTCGCAAGCCGGAGGCCGAGGCCTTCGACTCGGACAACGACACCGATGGCTCACAGGACGCATCGGCCCGTGTGCTCGATTTCGGGCAAGGCCCGGCGGTGTTCGATTTGGATGAGGGCGAGGACGTCAAGGCGATCGAGTCGGGCAACCCGGCCAGCCAGACGCAGGACTTTTTGAAGCTGTGTCTGCAGATCGCGCTGAAGTCGCTGGACTTGCCCTACTCATTCTTCGACGAAAGCTGGACCAACTACAGCGGTTCCCGCGGCGCGTGGAATCTGTTTGAGCGAGCTTGCCACGCCAGACGCAAGACGCAGGAGCGACTGCACAAGCGACTAACCCAGTGGCTGCTGCTCAAGTGGGCCTTGCCGGTCGACTTTGGCGGCACTGGCGAAATCAGCCTACCCGGCGGCCAACTGGTCTCTGATCTGCAGTGGCGATGGGTGCCACGCGGCATAGCCTTTTGGAAACCGCAGGAAGAGTTGGACGTGGCTCTGCGGTCAGTCGCTGCAGGTCTCCAGTCGATGCAGGACGTGTGCGACACATGGGGCTTCGGTGACTACTTAGACAACTGCCGAGAGATCGCCAAGGAACGCGAGGAGCTCGCATCCCTCGGCTATCTGCAGACATGGAGTAACGCGGCTATGGTGCGACTGGAGGCAGTGCAATGAATCGCGGATGGCAGATCGACATGCGGTGGTTACAGGCCTACGAGCACAGGATGGCGGCCAGGGCCGGCAGGCCCCGGAGCGACATGGACCCGGAGCGGATCGACGATCGCATCTACGATATGTGGGCGGAGATGCTCGGATTTGAGGACAGCACGCCAGTCAGCTACACCGAGGACGGGATCGCGATCGTCTCGATCGTCGGCCCGCTCTTCAAAGCCAAGAGCAGCCCGTTCCGGTCGAACTACGCCAGCATCCTCGAGGGCCTCGAGGAGCTGCTCGAGATGCCACCCCGCGCTGTGGTCCTGCGGATCGACAGCCCCGGCGGTGTGGTCGATGGCGGCACTGCTGTCGTCGACGCAGTGAACGAGCTGGCCCAGCGGACTCTGGTGGTGGCCTCGGTGAACGGCTGCGGCTGCTCGATGGCCTATCGCATCGCATCGCAGGCCGGCAGCATCTGGGCATCGAAGGACAGCGAAGTCGGATCGATCGGCACATACTGGCAGGTGATCGACTATTCGAAGGCCTACGCAGACGCGGGCCTCAAGTCGGTGCTTCTGACGTCGGGAGCCTACAAGGGCATCGCGACTCCAGGCGAAGAGATCACGCCGGACCAGCAGGCATTCCTGCAGGGCAAGGTCGACGAAATGAATGCCCGATTTCTGGCCGATGTTGCCAGCGGTCGGAGCATGACGAGTGAGCAGGTGGAGGCCGTCTCCGACGGTCGGTGGTGGTCGGCAGCCGAAGCTGCTGGCCTCGGTTTGGTGGATCAGATCGGATCGCTCGACGATGTGCTCGCAGCCATCCGGTCACAGCAAGGACAGAATGACATGAACAAGGCGACGCTGCAGCCAGCGGCGGCAGGGGAGCAGCCAGCAGCTGCAGCGGCAGAGGTGCCGGTGACAGTGCAGGAGGCACCAACGCGACCGGATCTGGCGGCTTTCATGACAGCCTTCGGCGACGCTGAGGGCGCCCGGATGTTTCGCGATGGAATGGATTTCAACGCAGCCCAGACGGCCCATCTGCAGACACTGCAGGGCACGATCCAGGATCTGCGAGCCGAGCTGGCCCAGCTCAAGCAGCAAGCGGCCAGCATGGCCGAAGCGGTCAAGGGTGAGACGACGCCGGTGGCGATTGGTGGCACGGTGCCACGCAGTCTGGCCGAGGCATTCCGAAGCAAGAAGAATTGAGGAGTAGACGACCATGGCGGACACACTTTCCACGCTAAATGAGCTGATCAGGTTCAACAGCCTCGACGTCAACCCGGCAGAGATTACCGACATTTTGAACAAGGCGCCAGTCCTGCGAGCGCTGCACGCGATGCAGAGCTCGAACGGCACGGTGCACAAGTTCAATGTCGAAACGACCGCGCCCGTGATCGGCTTCCGGGCGGTCAACGCGGGTGCTGATTACACGGCATCGATCAGCACGCAGACGTCGGTGGATCTCAAGTACATCGACGCCAAGGTGATCGAGGACGCGGCGGCCTGTCGAGCATATCGATTCGGGGCCGAAGCCTGGATGAATCAGCGGACCGCACGACAGATCCGCGAGGCTCTGTTCACTCTCGAGAAGCAGTTTTTCAACGGCACGGTCGGCGGCTCGGCGGACGGCTTCCTCGGTTTGGCCGACAGCGCCAACTACAACGGAGCCAGCGACGCGCTGGTGATCAACGCAGCCGGCACAACTGCCTCGACGGGCAGCTCGGTGTGGTTCTTGCGATCGACCCCGGACGACGCATCGGTGGCTCTGGTGGGCTCTGGCGATCAGTCGCTGAGCACGCCAAACATCAACTTCACGGTCGGCGAGATCTTCGAGTCTGTCGTTCTCGGCAGCAACTCGAAGAGCATGGTGGCCATGGTGCGAGATGCCGGCGGCCATCTCGGTGTGCAGATCGGGTCGAAGTACGCTGTGGCCCGCATCGCCAACTTGACCGAGGACAGCGGCAAGGGTTTGACGGACACGCTGCTGGCTCGGGCTCTGGCCCTGTTCCCGGCATCGGATCAGCCCACCCATATCTGCATGAACCGCCGATCATTGCGGCAGCTGCAGGTGAGCCGGACGACCTACAGCCCGACCGGGATGCCAGCGCCTCGCCCGACCGAGTACGAAGGGATTCCGATCGTCGTCACCGATGCCATCACCAGCACCGAGACGCTGCTGGCGTAGTCATGCCCTGCTCGCTGGTCGGCCTTTCCTCCGGGGGCCGGCCAGTGGGCTCTTTACTCTGAGGTCTCCCCGTGGTCACAGCAATTCAGGCAGCACAGCGAGCAGCGCAAGCAGCATCATTCCGAGTGCGGGGTGAGGCGGCGACGTTCGCGCGTGGTGCCAACAATTGCGAGCTGACAGCGGTGCGGGGGCAGTCGACATGGGAGCGGTCCGAAACGTACCAAGCGGTTCGGGTCGGAGATCGCTCGACAGACTGGATCGTCCTCGCTGCGGACCTGATCATAAGCGGCACCGTGGTCACTCCGCAGCGGGGCGATACCATTACAGTGGACGACATCACATTCCGGGTCATGCCATTCGGCCCGAGCTCACAGCTCTGGCAATACCACGACCCAGAGCGGCGATATCTCCGCATTCATACGAAGGAGCGCGACTGATGGCAGCGCGTATCCGGACACTGGCGGCGGCACTGGTCACACAGCTGCAGGCCTACCCGTCACTGCCGGCTGGCATCACAGTCAGCAGGCGGCGGAGCTACACGGCCATCATCGACGAAGTAAGCGACACGCAGGGATTCCTGACGGTCATCTGCCCTCGGGTCGAGGACACCAGCAACCGGGGCGACGTCTCCGAGGACATCACAATCGCGATCGTCTTGACGGTGCGCTGCACAGCCGAGGCAGTCGCAGCATCTGACGACTACGAGGATTTGCTCGAGGGGCTGTGCGATCATCTGCGGACGTCGGCGACATATCGGCAGGTGACACTGGCCGGCAACATCGCGGCGCGGCGGCGGTCAGTCTCGATCGCGACGACATGCGACGGCGAGATCCTTGATCAGATGGAGGTGTTTGTCGGCGTAATCGAAACAACGTGGGCCGTCAGTGTGGGGAATCGAGCATGAGCCAAAGCATTCGATTCCGGGCTAATATGAAGATGCGATTCACGCGGCGGCCAGACGGCACGGTCCGCAGCGAGCTCGGCATCACGGAGCGGCAGGCAAAGTTCTTCGACGTGGTCGGCGGCTCGATCCGCAAGGTCGCGAGGCGGTCACTAAAGCGAGCGGCCCAGAAGAAGCTCAGCGAGCTCACGCCCGAGGAGCTCGAGCGATTCCGCCAGCGTCAGGCGTGGTATCAATTCGCACTGCAACAGGGCTACACGGCACGCAAGCCACGGCGGCCCGACAAGATCTCGCAGCCCGGCAAGGTTCCACTGCTGCACATGCAGCCAAGCCCGCTAAAGGAGCGGCTATTCTACGCGATCTCAAACGACAACGAGTATGTCGTGGTCGGTCCGGAGCTGTACAAAAAGACGGTCCGCACAGCTGCGGGCGGACTGACAACGATCGAGCAGCTGGAGGATCGCCGGCCATTTATGAGACCGGCTTACAACATCATCGAACCCAAGATTCCCTATTACCTTGAAAGGGCCTTTCAATAATGCCAAACGTAGCAGACGGTTCAGTGCTCGGCGACGATTGCAAGCTGTACTACTCCGCAACCCTCGGCGGTGCCGGAGCACTCACAGAGATTCCGGTGGTCATCGACGACAGCATCAGCAGCGAGCGGCGGTCGGTCGAGAGCAACTGCCGGGGCGACTCCGAGATCAGCGAGCACACAGGCAAGCCGAAGTACACCATCTCGGCCAACATGCTTTTCAAGCGCGGCACGCCGGGCACGACATACGCGGCGATGCGGGCGGCCTATGTCGCCGGCACGGTGCACCACTACGCACTGGCCAGCGGTGCGATCGCAGACGTCGGCCAAGTGGTGTTCCGGCTCGAGGGCAGGATCAAGAGCTGGAACGAAACCCGGCCCGACAACGACACGGTAAAGGTGGCGATCGAGATCGCCAAGGCGGCAGACAACAGCTATTCCAGCAATTACAGCACAGTCTCGAGCTGAGGAGGACATCATGGCAGTGGTACTCGGACAGGTCGACGAGGTGCAGGTGACGAACGCAGACGGCACCACCAGTACAGTGAAGCTCAAGGTGATTGCAGTGGTTGGGGGCAACCAGTCGCAGTCGGAACCAACAACAACAACCGGAGGATCAGGAGATGGCTCAGTATCGTGACACGGCGGGCAAGGTGCATCCGGTCCGGATCAGCATCGCGGCACGCCAGCGCATCCTCGACTCGACGGAGTGGGATGTGCTGGAGATGGCCCACAACCCGCAGCGGCTCAGCGAGTTTCTGGCGGCTATCCAGCTGGATGACACGCTGATCTATGAAGTCCTCGCAGCGATCGAGCAGGTTCCGTCGGCCACACTGATGGAGGCGGCGGACGGCTCGACGCACGAGGAGGCATCGACTGCACTGCTGGAGGCTCTCACCGATTTTTTCCCCAAGGGCAGCCCGATAAAAGCCGGGCTGCAGGATCTGCTGGCAAAGGTGGAGGCGGCTCAGGAGCAGGCGAGGCAGGCGATCAGCGAGCAGATCGAGGCAGCGGTGGAGGCTCTCGATATTCAATCGATGGCATCGAATGCAGCGGCCCCGATGAATGGCTGACACGGCTGCGGTGCATGACAGATCTGGATCTCGGGCCGATGACACTGAGGCAGGCTCTGTGGGCTGTGCATCAGTCGCAGCGGCTGGGGGCTCAGCGGCTCGGGTCACTGATGGCGGCGATGTACAATGTGCAGCGGACGAAGCGGTCTGATCGGGTGTGGACGTGGCAGGATTTTTTCGGCGACTCCGAACGGCGCAGGCCCTCGGGTCGCGAGGTACTGCTGGCGCAGATGGCGCAGCACGCGCCGGGTGAAATCCAGTGGTTGGTGGGATACGGACCGGAGGTGCTGAGTGGCGAGCAGTAGAGCGATCGAGGCGGCCAGGGCCTTCGTGAAAATCTTCGTCGACGACACCCCGCTCAAGCGGGGACTGGCCACACTCACGACTCGACTCGCAGGTGCAGCCAAAGGTGTGGCAGGCATCGCGGCATCACTCGGTACGGCTGCAGTCGCAGGCGGGATCGGGCTGATCGTCTCCGGCATGAGTGCGGCGGCGGCCTCGGTGTGGCGATTCTCTGAGGCTGCTGCAGGGATCGACGACATCGCACAGCGGACTGGTGCGAGCGCTGAGTCGCTGAGCCAACTGCGGTACGCTGCGGAGCAATCCGGGGCGAATCTCGAGGCTGTCGAAAAGGGCATGCGCAAGCTGGGAGACGTCACGACGCAGGCAGCGGGCGGCAGCAAGTCGGCGGCGGCTGCTCTGGCCTCGGTCGGGCTATCTGCTGAGCAACTGCTGGCCATGCCGGTGGAAGATCGGTTTTTGGCGGTGGCTCAAGGCATCAGCCAGATTCAGGACCCAGCGGCGCAGGCCTCGGTGGCAATGGATCTGCTGGGCAAATCCGGAGCGGATCTGGTGCCGATGATGGCCGACGGTGCCGGCGGAATTCGGGCCCTGATGGCCGAGGCCGACAAGCTCGGCATGACGATCAGCGGCGAGCAGGCCAAGGCGGCGGCGGCCTTCGACGACAAGTGGCAGGGGCTGGTGGCCACACTCCGCAACGCCAGCAACATCATCGCGGTGGCGGTGTTGCCCTACCTGTCGCAGATGATCGACCTGGTGATGCAGACATGGCCGGCGATACAAACACTGGCCAAGTTGGTTGGCGAGACATTGGTGGACAGTTTTGGCCAGGCCTACGACGCCATCGGGGCATTGCTGCAGCCCTTCGCCGGGCTCGGCTCGGCAGTCTCCGACACACTCTCCAGCATCATGGGAGCACTCACGGCTGGCGACGTGGCAGCAGCGGCTGGCGTGTTTTGGGCATCGCTCGATGTGGCATGGGCTCAGGGGATCGCGGCTATCTCTGATCAGTGGTACGCATGGCGGAATGGATTCCTCGACGTGTTCGGGCAAGCGGTCTCCGGTGTGCGGCGGATGTGGGCCGAGACGCAGGCGTGGTTGTCGAGCGGCATCGTCGACATCATGGCCTATCTCGACAGCTCACTCGATGCCGATGCGATCAAGGCCGAGATCGATCTGATGGCCACGCAGCAGGTGCAGCAGATCGACCAGCAGGCGGCGGCGGACCAGCAGGCGAGGGCCGATGCCTACGCAGCACGACTAGACAAGGCCAGCGCAGAGCTGGCAGCAGCCCGGCAGGAATGGTCTGCAGCGGTGGCCACAGCAGCGACGGCGGCCAGCACGGCGGCCAACCAGCCAGACGCGGCGACGACTGCCGGCAGGAAGTTCGATGAGCTGATCGGGGAGCTGAAATCGGCGGACATCGCCACGAGAGTGGACAAGGCTGTGCAGCAGGCCGGGCCGGCTCAGGATCTCAGAACGGCGGGCGGTGCTGGTGTGCTCAACCGCATCATCAACCAGCAGGGGACACTGAGCCAGCAGCAGCTCGACCAGCTGAAAGAAATTCGCGGGATACAGCGGCAGCTTCTCAAGGCGACACAGGACGGCATGATCGGATGGGCGGTGTGACATGGCAGCGACAGCAAAGCTCTACAGGCGTGGGCAGTGGCAGCAGGACGAGGACGGCACAGAGACGGTCGTCGACGTGTGGGAGATCACAACCACGACCGAGACGGACACGATCACGACCGTCGTGACGGCCACAGGCATCCCGGCGAAGGGCGCCAGCCACCCCGAGAAAACCACGGCGATCGTAGTGAATCGTCAGCTGTCGCAGGATGACGAGGTGCTCACTCGCTACCTGATGCAGGTGACGTACAGCACAGCGATCACTACCCGCGAGGATCAGGCCTACGCCAGCCAGCGGGTCAAGGGTGGCATGAGGTCCGGGTCGATCGCGGTGCCGGCATTCTACGATGCCCGAGGGTACCCGCTCGTCAACTCGGCAGGCGATCTCTACGAAGGCCTCACGCGCAAGGTCAGGACGCGCGTGGTGAACGTCACGGCCAACTTCGCGACAATCCCGCAGTTCCTCTTCGAGTTGGCCGACACCATCAATCTCTCAGCAGTGACGATCCACGGTGTGTCGTATCCGGCGGGATGCTGTCTGCTGCGAGATGTGGAGATGCCGGACGAGCCAGAGCGAGACGTGGCTGGCTCGCTGTATTGGCCGATCAGCTACACGATCGAGATCAACCCCGGCGGCTACTATATTCTGCTGCCGAACAAGGGCCCGAATGAACTGGTGTACCAGACGAGAACCAGCAGCACAGCGGCATGGCAGGACGTAACAAAGTCTACCTATGACGGCAAGAGCCCCACGACAGATCGACGCATCATCAAGCGACCCATCCAGACGGAGGAGCAGCAGCAGACCGGCGGCGAGATCTGGCTGGATGCCAACGGTCAAGCGGTGCGGGTGCCGGTGCTCAGTGATACGCAGTTCGGCACGGGCACCATCACGGCTGGCGATGCGGCCCTGTATCTGTCGACCGGCTCCTTCGACTCAACGAAGCACGTCGGGGCGCTGGTGCGAGTTATCGGCGCAGGCCCACGCGGCAAGACACTGGAGGCACGCATCAAGACGATCACAAGCAGCACGGTCGCGCAACTGGCGGTGAATGCCAGCACGACGATCAGCACAGCAAAGCCAGTGTGGCTCAGTGGGGTCATCGTCAACCAGTTTGTTCTCGAGGATCTGGCCGACTGGACTGCGGTCCCATTGCCAAACAACCAGCCATGACAGACGAACACCCCATACTGGCAACACGCGATCAGGCGGCGGCCATCGGCGATCTCATTCGCTCGACCGGCGACGGCTCGCTCGGAGCGGTGCAGCCGGGGGTCATCCGCAGCGGTGATGCGCTGGTGGTGCAGCTGGAGACGGCCATCGCAGCCGGCTCGGTGGCTCAGGTGTGGGCGCGAATCTACACGCTGGACGGCTCGACGTGGACGGACACGCGGCAGCGGGTGCAGGTCCGGTCAGCCACAGGTACCGCAGTCAGTACGACAGGCCGACGGATCGCTCGCAGGGTCAGCACTTTCGGCTGGTGCGTGGTGGAAACATGACAGATCGGCGACGGCTGAGCATGACACGGGACAAGGCGGCGGCCCTGAAGCGGCTGCTCGGCTCAGTCGCGCAGCAGGCGGGCAGCATGGCCACGCAGCCCCGAGGGCTGGGCCGGCTGCTGGTCGAGACGACAGCCCAGATGCCGGCGGCGGCGACTACTCCGGTGCAGTGCAAGATCCTCACCATCAACGGCACAACGATCACGGACACGGGCTGCAGAATCGGGGTGCTGAATGTCGGCCCGAGGGCGATCGCCAGCGGCACGAAGTGCTACGCTGAGCCATGCGGCAGGCTGGGGTATTGTGTCAGCAGGCCAGCGCAGGGCAACCCGGCAACGCGGGGCGAGCTCTGGCGGGATCTGGCATTCGTCCAGATGCTGGAGGCAGAGCGGGAGAATGAGAACGCGACGTGGGCATGGGGGACGTGGAATACGCTGGGCAGCACGGGTGGCATTCAGGACTATCACGGGGCTCAGGGGTACTATCTGAGCTTCGACGATAGCGTGGATACAGGCGAGTACACTCGGACATTCTACCCGAACGCGGTGCGGCTCAAGATCGACGGGTGGGGCTCCGGCTATCAAGGCGTGTATGGCCGGCAGGATGTTCCGCGACAGGCTCCACTGTATCACGCGCCGACGCCATACGATGCGGCCCGAGGTGCGAGGATCGGCGGCGGCAACCAGTTTGACCCGCCCCTCTACCAGTTCAACGCGATACGCGGAACGCAGGCCCCGATAGCTTCCGCGAGATCCGACAAGCTCCCGCCCGCATTTCACTTGCCGGACTATCGCAGCGAAGGGCTGAGCTTCGGCAGGGCCTTCGCGAACAATGAGACGGTGTGCCCATTTTGTTACGGGCCGGGCGACTACAACATCATCGTCAAGGGTTGGCCCCAGCGGCTGTTCTCTGGTGCTGTGCAGTACGTAGTCACGCATGGCCGGCTGTGGCTCGACGGCACGGACGAGACCGGCATTGTGCCAGTGACAGGCCGGCTATTTGAGGGCACGTCACCCACCACCTACGGCATCATCGCATGGGATGCGGACATCACCGACAACGCCAAGACGGTCGAGGTAGATTTGTGGTTTAAGGTTCGCATCACGGTCGACAACGCAACAACGCCGGGGCCTATCGACCAGATCGCATGGCTGGGCCTGACCCCCGGCAACCCAGCGGCCATCATCGGCAGTCATGCGAGCTACGGCCCGACGGGCCCGCTCGAGTTCAGCTTCGACGCCAACGGCCCAGCTGGTGCCACATCACTCAACACCGTCGGCCAGTCGGGCTGGGACGTGTACGAGGCGGGCTACCTGAGATTTACCGACAACGCCAACACGCCCACCAATGGCCAGATGTGGTTTCACTGGAACCAAGAGACGCCCTTTATCGTCATCTACAAGCGCAACACGGCGACGGCTCCGGGCACTGGGTTTGCGTGGTATCTACCCGAGGACACGAGCGACTATCAGCCACTGATTCTGCCCAGCGGTGCAGGCATGGCGGCGGGCACATGGGACCCATCAACGGCCACCGTATTCCGGCGGGTGGCCGGCAACGTCGGCACGAGCTCAGGCGGATGGACCGACATACACGGAGCGGGCAGTCCCACAGCATGGGATAGCCTCTATGACGATTTCCCGAGCACGGTGACAGTGGAGCCATACACGCCATGATAGAGCACGCACTGGACAGCGACTGGTGGACAGCGACGGACTGGAGCAGTGACGAGGTTAAGTCGTTCACCATCGACGGCACGGGTGCGGTCGAGTTCACCTGGGCGGCGGCTGAGCCAGCGGCGGCTGCAGCAGGCACTCCCATCGACGCAGGCCTCTACCAGATCGCGAGGCCACTGGCCGGGCTGCAGTTGTATCTGCGAGTCACGAGCGGGACGGCAGACGTTTACTACGCCAGCAAGGACGGGCCCCGGCTGAGTGAGACAGTGAGCGGCCATGCCTATAGCGGCGACGCCGGAGCAGATGAGGATTTTCTCCAGACGGCCCTGCCATCGATCGGCTTCGACGATTTGACAGCGCGGACCGGCGCCAACCCGTACGAGTTCCGGGGCTACCTGACGACGCCGGCAGCGGACCTTGCCAGCACTGCCGATCTGCAGTATGCGATGCTGGTGCTGAGGCTGGTGCAGTGGATACCCAACCGCACAATCAGAGTCTATGGGATCAAGTACAGCAGCGACCAAAGCGGCAACATTACCGATTGGGACACGCTCGACAACCGGACCAAGACAACAGCGTACAAGGACGCCACGACCGGCACGGGGCCATTTCTGTCCTTCGATGTGCTGGCCATTGTGGACGAGCTGCTGGCGGTCAGCGGCTGGGGCACGACCAGCCCGATTCAGTTCTTCGTCGAGGACACTGGCTCAGCCCTGACGGACGCAGACGCGAGGGCGATTGTCGATCTCGGATCTGCTGACACGCGGCTGACGATGATGCTGACGACCGGCGAGCCAGTACCAGATCCGGGCACGGGCGGGCCATGATATTGGGCGATCCTGTTTCCGTGGTTGGGGTTTACCCTGGTGCGGTGTACTATCTGCGGCGTGCATATTGTCAGGCACGCCAAGAGGCAGCAGAATGAGCGATGATGAGCAGCAGCCAAAGCAGCCGGCCAAACGACAGACGACTCGCAGGCAGCGAGCCATCCAGATCGACGCGCCCGGCCTCGAGGCTGACATCTCCGAGGAGACTGCTCAGACGTTTTTGGATTACACTGGCAGCGCGTGGGTGTGGGTGGTCCTCGCCATCGCGCTATCAATCGTCGTCCTCGCAGTATGTCTGGGGTTATCATGGCTGATTTGACGGGCGAATTCTGGCAGGCAATGAGTGTGGGCTGGGCCTGCTTTGGCCTCGGCGTGGCGGTGTTCCGCATCACTCCGCAAAGCATCGTGACAGTGGCTCTCAGTCGAGCGCTGCTGGTGCTGGCTCCCGGTGTGCTGAGCTGCTGGGGCGTCCATGCGGTGCGAGTGAATGAGCAACTGCGGGTCATGGTTGAGGCGCAACAATCAACGGAGGTGCAGGAGTATGACAGAGTCTACGTCACCAGAGCAGACACCATTACAACAGGAGACGGCAACACCATCGGCTTCGTCCGATACTCAGACGGGCGATCCTTGCCATCTCTACAGCGACGCGATCGACGAGAAGGCCGACCAGCTGGACAGACTGATTCGGGAGATTGGGGATCTGCTGCAGCAGCTGGAGCTCTGCCGGAGGAATGGACCGGGCGGGGCCAACTGGCTCGGGGCCAGCGGCTCTAATGCGGTCGGTAATGTGCGACGGCAGTTGATGCTGGCGGCACTCAACACGCGAACGGTATACATGACGATGCGACGACCACAGCAACAGGCAGTCACAGAATGAATGAGCAGGCATTGATAGACGAGTTACGCAAGCCCGAATATGCCACCCTGAGCGATCAACAGGCAGCGGACGCGGTGAACGCAAAGACGGTCACAATCCGGCAGCCGGTCGCGGCGGAGCGAGTGCAGGCGTCAGCCATTGCAAGCGGGCTGTGGGCAATCGTCAAAATCGCGGCACAGAACACCGCATTACCGAATCCGCCACGAGGGGCGGCAATGTCATTTGTGGACTGGATCGAAGCCGGACGACCGATTGACATGGACGGCGGGACGGTGCAGGGAGTCGGGCAGGTGCTGCTATCCTATAACCTTGCAACGCAGCCACAGCTGGACGCGCTGCAGGCACTGGCAGACACGGCGGCGAGGTGGGTTGACACAGTCGGAATCGGTGAGGTCGGAATCGGCTATGTTATCAATGCCCGCAAAGCAATAGCAGGGGGTGCGTAATGGCAAATAACGTCCTGATCAAATACGGCAGCAAGCAGACGCTGACGATCACAGGTGTTCCGGGTTTGGCCAGTGACACGAACAAACTCACAGGCATTGAAACCAGCGTAATCGACAACACGACGGATGGATTCACCGACATTTACGCATCGGGCAAGATCACGACCGGCACAAGCCCCACTGACAAAAGGGAAATACAGGTCTGGGCAATCGGATGGGACGGGGCCAATTGGCCGGACGTGTTCGATGGCACGGTGTCAGGCGAGACGATTACCAGCGCAGACATTAAGAGCTTGATCTGTAAGCCGGTGGCTGTGCTCCCGGTCAACAACACCAACGACCGAACATATCATTTTTCCGGCGTGAGCCTTCGCGGTGCATTCGGCGGAGCATTGCCTTCTAAGATTGTGCTGTTTGTTACGCATGACACCGTGGCGGCACTCAACAGCACAGCAGCAAACCACGAACTGTCATATTACGGCGAGTACCCGCAAATCCAATGAGCCGAAATATCCTACAAGGTTTGATCGGTGCATGGTGTCCAACGCTGGGGCCGAGCGGCTATACGCTGCTCGACCGCAGCGGACGGGGCCAACACGCATCCATGCAGAACTTCAGCGCGCTTCCGTGGTCAGCTTCCCCCGGCGGATGGGAGGCGTCGTTTGCTGCATCATCGACAAACCGAGCACTCTGCAGTCGTCCAGTTTTGTCCGGCACTGGGGACTTCACCATCTCGGCGTGGATCAATCCGATTTCGGTGAGTGGAACGACAAGCGAGTTTTACATCGCGGGCAATTACGGGAGCGGCAACCTCACAGGCGTGGAGTTTTACGGCTATAATGGAAAACTCAACGTCTATGTTACGTCGACTTCCGTTGCGTCCACCTCAACCCTAACCGCAGGCGTGTATACGTTTGTGACAGCAACGCGAAAAGGCGGAGCTATCACGCTATACCAGAGTGGACTTGCAGACGGGACAGGCACGCTGTCCGGGAGTATTGGCACTGGGCGCAACTGGTCGATCGGGAACGGGCCAGACTACACCGCAGGCCACGGCGGCAGGATCGACGATCAGGGCGTGTGGAATCGAGCACTGACGGCACCGGAGGTCTGGCAGTTGTACCAGTCAGGCCGTGGTGGTCTCGGGCGACTG
>Ga0255198_1000093_pt1 | contig 19440 bp, 15 predicted proteins | sample Miss_Law_RepC_8h_FD_188421 | JGI IMG/M metagenome (GOLD analysis project Ga0255198, IMG submission 188421) | Freshwater microbial communities from Mississippi River, Louisiana, United States - Miss_Law_RepC_8h | ecosystem: Environmental > Aquatic > Freshwater > River | place: USA: Louisiana...
AAAACCGGTGCCCCACCAGAGCCGGTCGTTGGTGAGGTCCCAGTCCCAGACCACGTCATTGGTGGCCCGCCCAACGAGTTGGAAGCGCTCCTCGCTGCTGCGCAGCGCCGCTTCCGCACGCTTCCGCTCCGTGATGTCCGAAGTGATGCCATCGGCCACTACCTGCCCGTCCTTCTCGTAAATCGCCGAGGCGCGCACGAGGATCCAGATCTCCCGGCCATCTTTGCGCGTGTAGCGGCACTCCACCTCGAATCGATCCCGCCTGGCAAAAAGGTTTTGCCAGGCCGCGAGCACCCGTGGCGCGTCCTCGGGATGGATGCGGTCGAAGCCCAGGCGACGCCCGCCGGCCAGCAGGTCCGCCAGCGGATAACCGTAAATCTGCTCGGCATTGCCGCTGAGGAACAACTGCTCGCCCAGTTGGTTCGCCGTCCACACCACGTCGGGGATGTGATTGACGAGCGAGCGGAACTTGGCCTCGTTGAGCTTCAACGCCTCGTGCGCCCGGCGCTGCTCGGTCATGTCCCGGGTGACAATGCCATAACCACGCAGACCGCCGTCGGCGCGGCGCAGCGCGGTGATCACCACATTGGCCCAGAATTGCCCCCCGCCGTTTTGCACGCGCCAGTCCTCGTCTTCAAACTGGCCCATCTCCTCGGCCAGCCGCAGATCGAGCTCGGGCTTGCCCAGTTCGACATCTTCCGGCGGATACAGCCGCGCCAGGTGCTGGCCGACCATTTCCGCTGCCGGATAGCCAAACAACTGTTCCGCGCCATGATTCCACGTCTGCACGCAGGCTTCCGGATCCAGGGTGATGATGGCAAAGCCCTTCACCTCGTCCACCAACGTGCGAAACCGGTCATCGCTTTCCCGCAACGACTCTTCGGCCCGTTTGCGCTCGATCGCGGTGGCCAGGACATTGGCCATCGCCTGAAGAAAGTCTCCGTCAAGCGCGGTGGTTCCCCCGGCCTGCGAGGAATACGCACCCAACACACCAAAGGCCCGGCTGTGCAACCGGACCAGGACGGCCAGCCCGCTGGCCACGCCATGCTCCCGCAGCAGCGCGGAGGGCTCCAGCCGCTGCTCGACATTCCAGTCCGCCACATGGACGAGCTCACCCGCGCGGAACGCAAGGGCTTCTTGCGAGGGGCCGGCTACGGCGAGCTGCACATGGCCAACACAGCCCGGCTGCCATCCGGCACCACCGCAAAGCAAGAGGGACTCCCCACCGGGCTGAACCTCGAAGACACCGCAAAATTCGGTGTCCAAGCCCCGCGCCACCCGTTCGGCCGTGCCCGTCAAAAGCTCGGGAAGCGGCAGTCCGCCCAAGGCCCACTGCGCATACTCAGCCAGCATCGCCTGCTGGCGGGCCCGGTTGGCAGCCACCTTCTCCGTTTGACGCCGTTGGCGGCGCTCCGCTGCGGTTTGCAGGGCGTGTTCGATGGCTGGCTGCAAACGGGCCAGATTCGCTTTGCGCACGTAGTTGGCCGCTCCCGCGCGGATCGCTGCCACCGGCGCATTCTCGTCGGCCTCACTGGACACAAAAATCACCGGCAGCCCGCTGTCAGCTCCGTGCTCCACCATGGCCAGGACTTCCAGCCCGGGCAGCGAAGGCGTCTGGAACTCCGCCAGAACCACCGTCCAGCCCCCGGCCTGAAGTGCGGATTCCAAAGCCTGTGGCGTCCATACCCGCTCCGTGGCTGGCTCATACCCGGCACGCCGCAACGCCGCGAGCACGGCGTTTGCGTCACCTTCGTTGGCCTCCACCAGCAGTGCGCGCAAAGGGGTAGCCATTCAGAGTCCTTCTTGCAGTCTTGTGGGCGAAGGCCGCGCGGGGGGGCGGCTTTCCCGGGTGATCGCAGCGAGCCACACTTTTTCCAATGCAGGCTCGAAGCTCAACGAGCTGCCAGCTCGCGAGGAGCAATGGTTGGACACGCTGGACACGGGCGGAGGCTAGTGATCGGCCCTGAAAACCGCAATTCTCATTCCTGCTTCACGCGGCCACTCAGCAGGTCGGCAAGCTGTCGGCCCAGCTCCTCCGGTTCCTGCGCCTTGCGGCGGGCTTCCGCCTGCTTGGCTGTCCCGTCCAGAAAGGACAGGGCGCGGAGGCGGATTTGATGGCCCAGCACCTCCGCGTAGGCGGCCACCGGGCTGGCGCACCCCCCGCCCATGCCGCGCAAGAAGGCTCGCTCGGCCCGCACGCAGGCGTGGGTGTTGCCATGGTTCAGTTCGCGGCAAATGTCGGCGATGCGCTGATCCTCGACGCGGATCTCTATCCCCACGGCCGCTTGTCCCACGGCGGGCAGCATCACTTCCGGTTCCAGGCGGACTGCCAGCAGACCAGCAGGCACGCCGGCCCCCTCCAACTTGCCAGTGGGCTTGATCTTGTATTGCAGACGCTCCAAACCCGCCGCCGCCAGAAGCATCACATCGAAGTCGTTTCGCTCCGCCAGCTTCTGCAGGCGCGTGGGCACATTGCCCCTCAACTCGACCACCGTGGCGGCCGGGCGGGCCACCAGACATTGGGCCCGGCGGCGCGTGCTGCTGGTGCCGATCACCACGTCAGCCGGCAGAGCGGCCAGCGTGAGGTGCGGGCCAAACCCGCGGTGCGGGCGCTGGCCCGGACGCCACTCGGCCTCCACCTGCTTCGCGGCTTCGGCTTGCAGCACGGTGGCGTCCCGAAAAATCAGCACGTCCCGCACGTCTGCGCGGCGGCCCACCGCCCCGAGCTTGAGCCCATCCGGCAGTTCGGTGGGCAAGTCCTTGAGGCTGTGCACGGCCAGGTCGGCCTCGCCATTGAGGAGAGCCACTTCCAGTTCTTTGGTGAACAGCCCCTTGGGCAACGCCGCGTCGGGATTGGCCAGCGAAGCTGTCTGGAGCTTGTCGCCCGTGGTTTTGATGACGTTCAGATCGAAGGCCAGCTTGGGAAAGGCCTGCCGGCATTGGGCGAGCACGGCGTTGGCCTGGGCCAGTGCCAGTGCGCTGCCCCGGGTGGCGATGATGATGGGTTTGGATTTCAAAGTGCGAAGGGGGGGGCTGCCGACCGTTTAACTCTCCGTTCCGAGGGCGAATTGTGAACCGGCCCCGGGCGGACGCCGCTCGCCTGACCCAATCAGCGCCTGCGCCCGCTCCCGGATGATTTGCTCGCACACCGCGAGTTCTTCGTGCCGGAGTTTCAGATAGTCGTCCGCGATGGTTTGGAGGTCGTCCACGTTGTAGAGGTAAACATTATCCAGGAAGTTGATCTCCGGCTCGATGTCCCGTGGCACGGCGATGTCCACCAGCAACAGCGGACGACGCCCGCGCCGGGCCAGCAGGGGTTCGAGCTTGGCACGCGTCAGCACGTAATGCGGCGCGCTCGTGCTGCTGATCACAATGTCAATGCGGTCAAACTCCTGATGCCAGTCGTCGAAATGCACCGCCCGCCCGCCCAACTCGCCAGCCAGGGCCACGGCCCGGTCATGTGAGCGGTTGGAGACGATGACGCTGCGCGCGCCCCGGCTCAACAGGGCGCGGGCTGTCTTCTCACTCGTGTCCCCGGCCCCGATCACCATCACGGTCCGCTCGGTGAGTGAATCAAAGATCTTCTCCGCCAGCTCCACGGCGACCGAGGCGACGGACACGCTGCCACGCTGAATGTTGGTGTCCGTGCGGATCTTCTTGGCCACGTTGAAGGCACTTTGAAACGCTTTGTTCAGGCGGCGGCCGGTGTGCTGATGTTTGAGCGCCACTTCATACGCCTGCTTGAGCTGGCCCAGAATTTCCGTTTCCCCAAGCACCATCGAATCGAGCCCGCCGGCGACTTTGAACAAGTGTTCCACACTGGCCGGCTCGGCCAGCTCATACAACTCGTTCCCCAAGGGCTCGGCCGCTTGATGATGCGCGTGCAAGAACTGGCGGAGCGCGGTGAGGGCGGCCCGTGGTTCGCCGCTCGTGGCGGCGTAAATTTCCACCCGGTTGCAGGTGGACAGAATGGCCGCCTCCTCAATGATCCCCGTCTCACGCAGCCGGCGCATCGCCTCCGGAGCCGCGCTTTCCGAGAAGGCAAAGCGCTCCCGCACCGTCACGGGAGCGGTGCGGTGGCTGAGGCCAAGAACGACAATGGGCATGGCTAATTACGACGGGCTGCCAATGGAGCGCGGCTGCGGCCAGCAGCTGGCCGCTGGCAGTTCATGCGTCGCATCCAAGGTGAGTTTGGGCATCGGGTTCTCAGGGGTTGTGGATGCCGGAGAGCAGGTTAAAGCCCCAGAAAGTGAACAGCACAAAGGCGAACCCACCCACCGCCCCCCAGGCGAATCGCCGGCCGCCTTGCGAGAACCGCCAGTGCGCCGTGATCAAGGCCAGATACAACGTCAGCACAAAAAACGACCAGAGCACCTTGGGGTCCGCCAGCGGGTTGGCCGACTGGTTCTGGCGCAGCAGCATCGGCGACAGCGCCAACCCCGTCGCCAGCAGCACGACGCCACAGATGAGGAAACGGCCGATGACCAACTCCAGCCGCTCAATCGAAGGCAGAGTCGAAACAATGGCGCGGAGCTTGTGAAACTTCAGGTCATGCTCCTGGGTCAAATACATCACCCCCGCCGCCGAACTCAGCCCAAAAGCCCCGTAGGCCAGCAGGATCAATGCGACATGCAGGCTCACCAACCCGCCCGAAAAGTCTGGCCGTGGCCCCTTCACATCCAGCGCTGGCATGAGGGCAAACACTCCCATCGCAAACAGCACCGGGGACACAAACGCACCGAGGAAGCGCAAGCGGGACCAGGCCCCAATGACCAGATAGGAGGCGACAATCGTCCAGGCGCTGAACGCGGTGGCCTCGTAAAGATTGTTCACCGGGCAGCGCTCCAGGCTGAACCCGCGTTTCATCATCGCCACGGTGTGGAAGATCGCGGCGAAACCGAGCAGCAAGTATTGCCAGCGGGAATCCTGCCGGAAGCCGCGCCGCCAGATGAAAAAGGACAGCGTCGCGCTCGCTCCGTAGAGCAGCACGGACAGTCCGAAGAACTCGCGGTCGGTCAGCATCGCGGGCCAACTTATGGCCAAACCACCGGCGTTCAACAAGCCTCAACAATTCAGGCGAGCGGCCTAACACGCGCCAGGTTCTCGCGCGCCGGCTCCGCTTCCGGTCATCGGCACGAACGAACTGGCGCGCGGATGTTTGCATCGGCTTAAGGCGGAACCTGTTTAGTGCGTTCCGCTGGGCGGCAAGTGGGCTTCGGACGAAATTGCGCTTGCCCCACCGGCGTCCCGCAGTAATCCTCATCCCGCAACCACAAGTTGCGTGTGCGCACGTGGCGGAATTGGCAGACGCGCTAGATTCAGGTTCTAGTGAGTAACATCGTGCAGGTTCAAGTCCTGCCGTGCGCACCAAAATCCTTTCGTTCACCCAGAAAACCATCCCCCCTGCAACTCCCATGGCCCTGACTCTCCGCAAAGCCAAGTCCGAAGACGCGGCGCAGTGGATCCAACTCGTCCAGTCCTCGTTGGGGGCAGATCATCCCAATCGGCAGATTTACGATCCCGCGTGGGTGGCCACCGAACTGGCCTCCGGCCTGCCCGGCAATGAGACCTGGGTGGCGGCAGAAGAGGATCAGTTGCTGGCCAGCATCTCAGTCTTGGGAGCCGTGACGGCCAATGAAAACCCAGTCTGCAACCTGGGCCGGAACCTTTTTCACCCGACCAGCTACGCCAATGGTGCCGCGGAGAGCCTGCTCAACAAAATCTCCGAGCTGGCCATGTTGCGCCGCCAGATATGCGTCACTCGGGTGCTGGCCTCGGACAACCAGCAACAAATCTTGTTTGAGAAGCTCGGCTTCGGCTGCGTGGGCTTTCAGCCGCTCAAGCACATTCACAAGACCCGGGAGGAAGTGTTGTTCTATGTGAAGCGCGCGCGTTCGATGACCTCGAGCCGGCTGCCGGTTTCCGAGTCACTGCCCCAGTTGGGAGAATTGGCTGCGGTGGTGCTCAGCCACCTGCTCATCCCCGGTGCGCCTGCGACGCGGGATGGAGGCACCGGATACCCGTTGCAAACCGATGTGGCAGTCGCTGCGGCCAGCGAGGCGGACTACAAGCTCGCTTTGAACGAGGCGGAGAAAGCCAACCCACCGCGTGAGGTTTCCAGCAATTTCAACTGGGGTTCCGGCTTCATGCGGGTGGCGGGCGTTATCACACCACGCGCGGTCCTCTGCCGGCGGGAGGACAAAACCGTGGGCGGGATGCGCTTCCTCTACGACGAGCAGGATCGCTGCGTGCGGATCATGGACGCGTTCTGCACGGACAATCTGTCCTTGGGCGCCATCCTTCAGCACGTCTGCAAATACTCACAAACCGAGTTGAGCGTCGCCTATGTGGAAATGGACGCTCTGGTCACGGCGGTGAAGCTCCTGATCAGCGCGGAGCAGCTCGGCTTTGTGCCGGCCGCCTACCTGCCCGGCTTCCACAAGCTCTCCGACGGCACCACCGACTTGGTGAAGATGGTGAAGCTCAACCAGACCTACTCCATCGAGCACGACCAGTTGACCACCCACGCGCGGGTCATCTTGGACGTCATCAAGCGGTGTTTGCAGGACCAGAACATCGGAGTGGCCATCATCAACCTCCTGCGGGATTTGGAAATCTTCCGCGGCTTGGGGGACGGTGAGCTGCGCAAGGTGGCCCGCCTGTTCACCCAGAAGCTGTTCCGGCCCGGTGAACGGGTTTTCGGGAAGGACGACTCCGGCAACGAGGCCTATGTCGTCATGCGCGGCCAGATTGAAATCCTGCTCGAGGAAAACGCCGCCCCCATCGCCTCCCTTGGCCAGGGACAGGTGTTTGGTGAAATATCTTTCCTCGACGGCGGCAAGCGCGGGGCGCTGGCCGTGGCCAAACAGCCGAGCATTTTGCTGGTCATGCAGCGCCCGCAGTTCTTTGAGCTGACCCAGCGGGAACCCCATCTGGGCCTGGCGGTCATGCGCAACATCGCCTTGGAGCTCTCCGCCCGGCTGCGCCGCACCAACGCCACTCTGGCTGCCAAGAAGTAAGTCTGCCGCTAGCCGGGCCTTTGCCGCAGGAACAAACCGAGCGCGGCCGTGTAGCCGTGCAGGAAGTTCTTCTGTCCCACCGGACCGATTTCCCCGTTGCAGAAAAACCCCGCCAGCGCCACGGGGCCCAGCCGCTCCTGAACCATCTGCGCATCATGGCTGGGGCTGCCGAACAGCCCGCGCCCCCGGCCATTGCAGCAACACAACACCCCGCCCAGCAGTTCATGGTTCTCCAATGCCAGCCGGCTCCGCGCCAGCATGGCCGCCATGTCCTCCGTCGCCGCCGCCGCGTCCCGGCGTTGGAACTGCAACGTCTGGCCCAGCCGCGGCAGCGCACCCACCGCCAGCGCCCCGGACACCGGATCGCCGCCCAGCAGATTGCGGATCAGGAAATCGCCCCGGTGGAAATCCTCCAGGTATTCGTTGACTACAAGTCCGACCAACAGATTGCCCCGCGCTTTGGCCTGCTGTGCGGGCGTCAGCGTTTCAAACGCTTCGACGAGCCGTTGATAGGCCGGGCGGTTGCCGATCTGCGCGATGATGTTCCGCTCGGCCTGCGTGATCGTCCAAGTCTCGCCGATGGGGGTGCAACCCTGTGAAATTGCGCCCACCAGCCGGACCTCGCCGCCCACGGACAGCGCCACCACGCCATCCTCAAACACATCCCCATTCAGATACAACTGCGTCGCGCGCTCGCCGGGCGGACCGCTCGCCAGTCCTCCCACGATGGGCTGGCTGGGATACGCCTCGTTCCACTGGGCGAGCCAGCTCTCTCCGTCCACGCTGAACGGGTCGGCAAAGGCCAGCCAGCCGGTCGCAGGCCGGGCCGCAACTCCCGTCAAGGAATGCCAGCCAGCCGGTGAGCCACCTCCCTCGATCTCCTGCGCAGCGAACCGCACGGGCTGCAACTCCGCACCGGGCAGATGGTAGAGCGCCAGCGCCAGACCCGCGTCAGATTCCACTTCCGTTTCGTTGGCGATGAGTCCGTGACTGGAGCACCCCAGCAACAGGGGAATCCGCGCATGCAGCCGCAGGATCTCGAGGGTTTCCCGCGCATGGGGAAAGAAACGCGGAGCCATGAAGACCAGCCCCAAGGAGACTCGTGGCGCGCGCAGCTTGGCTCTCAGCTCCTCCGCCCAAGCTTGCAAGGCAGCCTCCTCAAAACCGCCATGCCAGTGGGCGGCGATGGAAGGCTCCGGATTCATGGCGCTGGATTGGGAAGAGGCTTGTCAGTGAAAATTTTTGGAACCGCTCGTCTGGAGCCGGTTAATCGCAGTTTGGACTGAGATGCACAGCCACATGCCGCCAGATCTCATCATGCACGGCCTCGAGGCTTTGCGTGGCGTCCACCAACTTAACCCGCTCCGGTTCGGTTTCAGCGATCTTCTGAAAACCATACTCCACCCGCTCGAAGAACGCCCGGTCCGCCTCCTCGAAACGGTCACGCACCCCGGCGGTTTCAGCCGCCTGCCGGGCGCGCCGCCGGGCTTCACTCACCTGCGTCGGCACGTTCAGCAGCAAGGTCAAATGCGGGCGGACGGGCCCCACCGCAAATTCGATCACGCTGCGGACCAGCTCCAAATCAAGCTGTCGCCCATGACCTTGATAAGCGGTGGTGGAATCATAGAAGCGGTCACACAAGATGATCTCGCCGGCCGTCAGCGCGGGCTGAATCACTTCGCGCACCAATTGGGCGCGGCTGGCGTTCATGAGGAGCAGCTCCGCCTCCGGCATCATCAAGCGGTTCGCCTCGCTGTGCTTGAGCAAGTGGCGGATTTCCTCACCAATGGCGGTGCCGCCCGGTTCCCGCAAAATTCGCGGCCGATGGCCCAACTGGCGCAACCGGTCGGCCAGCAGCGCAATCTGCGTGCTCTTGCCGCCGCCCTCGGTGCCCTCGAAGCTGATGAATAGTCCTGACATGAAATTGCGCGACCGCATTAAGTTCGCGAACCGCAGGAAGCGCAAGCGCAGCCTCGAGGAAACCTCGTTCCGCGTCGAGGCGGCGTCACAGGCGCTTCACCCGCGGACCCTTTGCCGTGTCCTCGACCACCCAGCCAAGCGCCTTGAGCTGATCGCGGACGACATCGCTGCGCTTGAAATCTTTCGCTTTTCGCGCCGCCTGGCGCTCCTCGACCAGGGCCAGCACTTCAGCAGGCACCTCGTCGGTCGCGGCGCTACCCAGACCGAAAACCTCATCCACCCGTTTCCACGACTCCAGCGCAGCGGCGGCCTGCGGACCTTTGAGCTGGCCGGCGGCCAGTTTCTTGTTGGTCTCACTCACCCAGTCGAACACCGCGCCCCAGGCGGCGGAGACGTTAAGGTCGTCATCCATGGCCTTGGTGAATTGCAGCGGCAGCTCTGGCTCCGGTGGCATGGAGGCGGCCCCCGCCAGGTCGCGGAGCTTGCCCACGCACTCATCAATGCGCGCCAAGGCCACGCGTGCTCCGGCCAGGCCGTCCAGGGTGAAGTTGAACTGGGCGCGATAGTGTGCGGTGAGGAGCAGATAGCGGATTTCCCGACCGCTGAAACCCTTCGCCAGCAAGTCGCGCAAGGTGAAGAAATTGCCCAGCGACTTGCTCATCTTTTTGCCCTCGACGAGCAAATGCGAGCCGTGCATCCAGTGCTCCACAAAGCGCCGGCCAGCCGGGTAGTTCAGCGCGCCCTCGCTTTGCGCAATCTCGTCCTCGTGGTGTGGGAACATGAGGTCCTCTCCGCCCAGATGCAGGTCGAAGCTCTCTCCGAGATGTTTGATGCTCATCGCGCTGCACTCGATGTGCCAGCCCGGCCGCCCTTCGCCCCACGGGCTGGGCCAGAACACGCTGCCATCCTCCGGCACGCGCTGCTTCCACAGTGCGAAGTCAGCGACCGATTCCTTCTCATACTCGTCGCTCGCCACGCGGTCGCCCACGCGCATTCCGTCAAAGTTCAGGTTCACGAGCTGCCCGTATTTGCAGCCACAGCCACGATACTTCTCGATGCTGAAATAGACCGAGCCGTCCGCCGCCTGATAGGCGATGCCGCGCGCGACCAGCTTCTCAATTAACGCGATGATCTCCGGAATGTGCTCCGTGGCATGAGGCAGGATGTGGGGCCGCTTGCACTGGAGGGCATCGAAGTCCTTCAGGAACTCGGCCTCATACTTGCCGGTGTAGTCGCGCAGCGTGGTCTGCTGCTGGTGCACGCGCTTGATGATCTTGTCCTCCACGTCGGTGATGTTCATCACGTGCTGCACGTCGAAGCCGCGGAACTCCAAGTAGCGACGCAGCAGATCGGTGAAGACAAACGTGCGGAAGTTTCCAATGTGGGCGAAATCGTGAACCGTCGGCCCGCAGCAATACATCCCCACCTGCCGCCCTTCGGGGTCCAGCGGGATGAAGCGTTCCACTTTGCGGGTCAGCGTGTTGAACAGTTGGAGAGCCATGTCAAATGCGGCGGACGTTAGGGATCAGGGCGGGAACTTCAAAGGGGAAAGTGTTCAATGCCCGCCGGTCGCTGGCTTTCAACCCAGCACTCGCTGCCGGTCTGCGGGGGCAAGCTCCTGCCACTTTCCGGGCGGCAGATTAGCCAGCCGGAACTGGCCGATGCGGACCCGCACGAGTCGCAGGGTGGGGTGCCCAATGGCGGCGGTCATGCGGCGCACCTGCCGGTTCTTGCCTTCCACCAGCTCCATCGCCAGCCAGCAGTCCGGCACGCTCTTGCGCACGCGGATGGGCGGTTCGCGCGGTGGCATGGTTGGTTGGGGGTCCAGCAGCCGCGCGCGGCAGGGCAGGGTGCGGTGGCCCTGGATGACCAGCCCTTGGGCCAACTGCCGGAGCGCATCGGCACCGGGGATGCGCTCCACCTGCACCCAGTATTCCCGCTCGTGGGCATTGCGAGGATGGAGCAGGCGCTGGTTCAAATCCACCTCGTCACTCAGCAAGAGCAAGCCTTCCGAGTCCGCGTCCAGCCGGCCAATCGGATATACGTGCGGCGGAAAGCCAAACTCGGCGAGCGGGCGAAAGGCGGAACCCGGCTCCGGCGAGAACTGCGACAGAATCCCGTAGGGCTTGTGAAAGGCAATCAGCACGGCGACAGGCTAGCGCTGCCATCACAAGTGCGGAAGCGGTGAATCAAGGGAGAACTACTTCCCACATTGGTTTCAGGCAGGGACAGCGGATGTCCCTCCGGGCTGCGTAGGCTGCTTCATAACGAAAGACAAATTATGAAGCACCAAATGGAACTCAGCCTCACCTCCGCCACTCCCGCTTTCCGCCGGGCAAACCGCCGCCAGCGTCGCCTCCCCAGCGCGCACTGGTGGTTCGACCAAATGCGCAAGGCCGTGGATGCCGCAACCGATTGGGAGCCTGCCCAGCCGGGCCGTCCTGAACAGCGACACCTGCGCTTGGTGCCAAGTGAAACGCAAGCAGCTTGAGCGGCAGGGCAGGGCAGGGTGCTGAACGGCCGCTTACTTCGCGCTGGTCGCGGGCCGGTTGCGATACTTCTCGTAGAGCCGGGTGTGGCGGCTATCGAGCGGGACCTCTCTCCCGGCAATCCACATCCGTTTCACGGTTGTCCGCAGGTCGAGAATGTTGCCATCGCTGATGAAGAACGTGGCCTCCTTGCCCGCATCGAGCGAGCCGAGTCGCGATTCCAAACCGAGGACTTGCGCAGGATACAAAGTCAGCCCCTTGAGCGCCTCCGCCTCCGGCAAACCGAACGCCACCGCCTGCGCGGCGGAGTAAGGGGTGTTGCGCGCGAAGGTCGCGTTGCTCGAACCGGGGCCCTCGCTGAACAAGACCTTCACGCCGGCCCGGTGCAGGGTGGCCGCACCCTTGAAGTGTGAGTCGTAGGCGTCGGTGTCGCGGGCGGGCTGATCGAAGGTGGACTCGAAGATGACGGGCACTTTCCTCGCGGCCAACTCCTCCGCCACGCGCCATGCGTCGCGGCCTCCGGCGATGACCAGCTTGTATTTCCGAGCTTCAGCCCAGGCGAGTGCAGCCTTGATTTGGCGGACATCGTTGGCGTGGACCATGATCGGCAGCTCCCCACGCACAAAGGGCAGCATGGCTTCCCACGCTGGCACCTTTGCCGCCGCCTTGGCGTCCTTGGGAGCAACCCCACGGGCACTTGCATAGGCCTGCGCCTCGGCAAAGAAATCATCCAGTTCCTTAACCTGTTTGGCGCGCTCCTTGGCTTGCTCATCGGGAGACTTGGCTTTGCTGCCACGCGCCAGCTCCTTCGGCGTCACGTTCAAGTTCATGGCCGGCCAGAAGACATGCAGTGCCACGGGAGCCTTGATGGTCATCTCTTCGCTCGTCCAGCCGGCCAGCGAGATGACGCCTGATTGCCCGCTGACCGTGCCGCCGAGCGGCAGGATCAATGCGTGGGTGATGCCATTGGCACGCGTGACGGGAATCAACTCGGAATCCGGGTTCACCGCCAGCCAGGCCCGCACATCGGGTGTGAAGCTCCCGGTCTCCGTGGTGTCTTGCGTGGCGCGCACCGCCGAGATCTCCGTCAAGCCAAGCGAGCTGGTCGGCAACACCAAACCGGGGAAAAGGTGAAGCCCCTTCAAGTCCACCGTGCGGGCGGGTTTGCTGCTTGGGGCGGTCGGCGAGACAGAAAGAATCTTCGCCCCGCGCGTCAGCACAAAACCCGGTGCGAGCGTCTGGCCCGAAACGGTATGCACCGTTGCCCCAGCGTAGAGCACCGTTTCGTCGGGATTCCACGGAGCCAGTGGCGGCTTTTCTTCGACTGCGGCCGCACTAGACACGAGCAGCATCGCCAGCAAGGCCAGACAGATAAGGGCGGACTTCGTCGCGGACATGGCCGCGTTTATGGCGGTAGCAAGGGGCAAGTTCAAGACTGGTGACGCCCCGCGCTTGCCTCGCCCCGCATTTTCCCTAAGCTCCCGCGCACAAATGAAAAAGAAAGCCGTCGCCAAGTCTCCGTCACTCGAACGTCAGTGGTCGTCCATCGTGGTGGACGGTGCCGAGCGCGCCGCCAGCCGCGCGATGCTCCACGCCGTCGGTTTCAAGCGAGAGGACTTCCGCAAGTCCCAGGTCGCCGTTTGCTCCACCTGGAGCCAGGTCACTCCGTGCAACATCCACATTGACCAACTCGCCGTCAGCGTGGCGATGGGCGTCAACGAGGCCGGCGGCAAGGCGGTCGTCTTCAACACCATCACCGTCAGCGACGGCATCTCGATGGGCAGCGAGGGCATGAAGTATTCCCTCGTCTCGCGCGACGTGATCGCGGACTCCATTGAGACCGTCGTGGGCTGCGAAGGTATGGACGGCCTCGTCGCCGTGGGCGGTTGTGACAAGAACATGCCCGGCTGCCTCATCGCGATGGCGCGGATGAACCGCCCGTCGGTCTTCGTCTATGGCGGCACGATTCTGCCCGGCGATTACCACGGCAAGCCGGTTGATGTGGTTTCCTGCTTCGAGGCAGTCGGCCTGCACGCGGCAGGCAAGATGAGCGACAAGGATTTGGCCGACCTCGAGGAAGTCGCCATCCCCGGCGCGGGTTCCTGCGGCGGCATGTATACGGCGAACACGATGGCCAGCGCGATTGAAGCGCTCGGCATGAGCCTGCCCAACTCCAGCGCTCAGGCCGCCGTCTCCAACGACAAGACGAAGGACTGCGAAGCCGCTGGTGCCGCAGTCTTGAACCTCATCAAGAATGGCATCCGCCCGCGCGACATCATGACCAAGAAGGCGTTTGAGAACGCCATCACCCTCGTCATCGCGCTCGGTGGCTCGACCAACGCGGTGCTGCACCTCATCGCCATGGCCAGCGCGGCGGAAGTGAAGCTGACGATTGATGACTTCACTCGCATCGGCAAACGCGTGCCCGTGCTCGCCGACCTCAAGCCCTCCGGCAAATACGTGATGGCCAAGCTCGTGGAAATCGGCGGCACCGTGCCGCTCATGAAGATGCTCCTCGACGCTGGCCTGATGCACGGCGACTGCATGACCGTCACCGGGAAGACGCTCGCGCAGAACCTGAAGAACGCCCCGAAGTATCCCGCCGGCCAGGACGTGGTGCGCGATTTCGCCAATCCCATCAAGCCGAACAGCCACCTTGTTATCTTCCGTGGCAACCTCGCCCCCGGCGGCGCGGTCGGCAAAATCTCCGGCAAGGAAGGCCTTCAGTTCAACGGCAAGGCCATCTGCTTCGACAGCGAGGAGAAGGCGCTCGCCGCGATCCTTGAAGGCCGCGTGAAGAAGGGCCACGTCATCGTCATCCGCTATGAGGGACCGCGCGGCGGCCCTGGGATGCGTGAGATGCTCTCGCCCACCAGCGCCATCATGGGCAAGGGACTCGGCAAGGACGTGGCGCTCATCACGGACGGACGCTTCAGCGGCGGCTCGCACGGCTTCGTCGTCGGCCACGTCACACCCGAAGCCTACGAAGGCGGCCCGCTCGCCATCGTGAAGAACGGCGACCCGATTCTCTTCGATGCCGAGAAGCGCGAAATCACCCTCGGTATCAACAAGGGTGAACTCGACAAACGCCTCCGTCTCTGGAAGCGCCCGGCTCCGCGCTACACGCGCGGTATCCTCGCGAAGTATGCCGCCACCGTGAAGTCCGCCAGCGAAGGCGCGGTGACGGATGTGGATTTGCAGGTGTAGCCTTCATGCCGCATGGTCTGCCCGACCAGACAATGATCCAGCCCGAAGACTTGGTGAGCGGCGAGTGGGCCGAGTGGTATCGGCTCACTCCCGTGCAGCGCTGGCTCGAAAGCGAGAAACTGTGGCAGACCTATCTCTTACTCGGAGGCACGCTTGATCCCGAACCCGATACGCAAAGTCCTTTCTTCGATGCGCGAGCACCGCGTCCGCGCACTGCTCATGGGCGGACAGGCGTGCGTGTTCTACGGCGCGGCGGAGTTTAGCCGTGACACGGATTTTGCCATCCTCGCCAGCCCGGCAAACCTCGCGCGGCTGAAACGGGCGCTGACCGGACTGCGCGCGGAACTCATCGCAATCCCTCCTTTCGCAGCCAAATTCCTGCTCCGGGGTCACGCGCTTCACTTCCGATGCCAGCATCCCGAGGCTGCCGGTCTGCGCGTGGATGTGATGACGAGGATGCGCGGGGTGGAGCCGTTCCCCAAACTGTGGAAACGTCGCACGACTTTGGCCCTTCCGGACGGCCTGGTTTGTGACCTGCTCTCGCTGCCTGACTTGGTGCAGGCGAAAAAAACCCAACGGGACAAGGACTGGCCGATGCTTCGCCGGCTTGTGGAGGCGCACTATTTCGAGCATCAGGCCAGGCCCCGACCGGCTCACGTCCGGTTCTGGCTTCAGGAATTGCGCACGCCGGAACTGCTCTGCGCCACGGCCTCGCGTCACGCGGCAGCGACCCGTCGAATGATGCTGCGCCGACCTTTGCTGAAGCTTGCGCTGGGCGGTGACTCGGCCGCTTTGGCCGCCGCCCTTGCCGGGGAGGAGCAGGGCGAACGCGCTGCCGACGCCGCGTATTGGAAACCGCTGCGCGCCGAATTGGAGGCGCTGCGCCATGCCCGCTTAAAATGAACAAGCGCACCCTCCTCAAAGCCATCCTTGCCGCCCTGGACGCTGAGGTTCAGACATTCGTCCGAGCCGCCAAGTCCGCGCACGCCGAGGCCACCGACCCACAGAGCCGGGCGGAGAACAAATACGACACACGCGGGCTTGAAGCTTCCTACCTTGCCGCTGGGCAGGCGCGGCAGGTGCGCGAACTCGAAGCCGCCGTGGCCGCCTTTGCCAGTCTGGCCCCGCAGAAGTTTGCGGCGGGCGATCCAATTGGGCTCGGAGCGCTGGTGGAGCTGGAGCAGGGCGGCGTGCGCAATCACTATTTCATCGGACCCTGCGCCGGCGGGACGGAAGCAACCGTGGCCGGCAAAACCGTGCTCGTCATCACGCCGCAGTCGCCGTTGGGCGGCCAGTTACACGGACGAAAGCAAGGCGAACGCCTGGAATTGCTTCTTGGTGGGGCCAAGCGACCGGCGACCGTAATGGCGGTGAGTTGAGGGCTCGGACTTTCCGCGCGACCCGGTTCAAACGAGCTTTTTCAGCCGCACGTCTTCGGAGAGCTTCTTCACCAGCTCCTTGATCTTCTGCGACTGGCTCTTGTGCGCGACCAGCGTGGCGTCGTCGGTCTGCACGATGATGCTGTCGCGCAGGCCGACGATGCAGATCGGGGTGCGGCGGTCCTTGCTGCGACCGTCGTAGATGATGTTGCGGGCCGCGTCCACGTGCAGGAAGTCGCCCACCGCACAGTTGCCCTCGGCATCCGCCTTCACGTGATGCGCGAGCGCATTCCACGAACCGAGATCGTCCCAGGCGAATGCACCATCCGCGACAACCACGTTCTGCGCCTTCTCCATCAGCGCGTAGTCAATGGAGACCTTCTTGATCTCCGGGTATTCCTTCGCGAGCACCTTGGCCAGTTTGGCGGGTGACTTCGCGGCCTCGAACCAACGGTGACAGGCGGCGGCCATCTCAGGCTGGTGTGCTTCCAGGCCGTTGGTGACGGTGACGAAGCTCCAGATGAACATGCCAGCGTTCCAGCGATACTGGCCGCTGTTCACGTATTGCAGCGCGGTTTCGTAGTTGGGTTTTTCCACGAAGCGCTCGGCCTTGAACATCGTGGTCTTGTATTTCTTGACCCCGGCGGGCGGCGGCAGCTCGTTGCCGGTGTGGATGTAACCGTAGCCGGTCGCCGGCTCGGTCGGCTTGATGCCGATGGTGACGATCGCCTGGCCCCGGCTGGCGAGATCGAAGCATTCCGTCAGCACCTGTTGAAACTTCTTCTCCTCCGGGATGACGTGATCCGCCGGCAGCACGGCCATGACGCCGGTGGTGGAGCGGGCCCCGACCAGGGCGGCCCCGAGTGTCACCGCTGCGCAGGTGTCACGGCCTACAGGTTCGGCAATGACGTTGTCCTTGGGCAGCTTCGGCAACTGTTTGCGCACCTCGGGAGCCTGCACCGCATTCGTGATGACGAAGATGTTCTCCGCCGGCACCAGCGGACTTACGCGATCCACGGCCTGCTGTAGGAAGGAACGGTCGCCCAGCAGCTTGATGAGTTGCTTGGGGGTCTTCTCACGGCTGATGGGCCAGAAGCGCTCACCGCGTCCTCCGGCCATGATGATTACGAAACGATCCTTCGGATTCAGGCTGCTAGTTTTCTTCATCGGTGGCGGGACTCTAGCGAAAGCAGTTCAAGCGTCAAACCGAAGGGCGCTTACGCCACACTCAGATGCCCCAGCGCCAGCAGCCCGTAGAATGTGTATTCGGCATCGAGATGGTCGTCCGCCCAGTGGCCGTGGAAACCGCCCTCGGCGGACCAGAGGGTGTCCACGTAATCCAGACAACGCTCGCGCTGCTCCGTCGTCAGGCGGCGGTCAAGGCTTGCCAGGGCGTGCAGCGCGGTGGCGGTGGACAGCAGGTCCGGCATCGGCGCGCCGGGCACGGCCGTGAAGCCACCCTGCGAATGGAGCCGGGCCAGCAGCCAGTCGCCCACGGCGGGGTTGAGCGGCAGGTGGAGATGCCGCAGCAGCGTGACCGCGCCGGCGGTCGGGTTGGTTGAGCCGATGGGCAGCCCGGGCGCGTTGTTCCAGGCGTGGTCTGGGGTTTCCAGGCGCTTGAGGCTTTGCACGATGCTCAACGGGCGCGGCGGGAACTTGCCGAGGTCTTGATACGCCCCGAGGGCGAGGAAGGAGCCGTAGGCCGTGCCGTGCGGCTTGGCGAGGCTGTTGTCGTAGCCACCATCTGGCTTGCGGAAAGTTTCGAGCCGGGTCAGCAGCGCCTTGGGAAGCCCCTTGGGGATCCGCAGTTTGCCCAGCGATGCCCAGCAACGGGCCAGTGCAGTCAGATGAACCAAATCCAGTTCTCCGCCCTCGCCGAACGTGCGCAACCATGTCTCCAACTGGGCCTCGGGAGCCGGCATGCCCAAGGCCTCGCACCCGTTCAGCGTGAACACCGTGTAGTAGAGGTCCGGCCGATCCGAGCGGTCACGCCCGCCACCCGCGACGGTCCACTGGCGGCGATAGAAATCGCGCACCAAGTCGGCGGATTCGCCCAGCATCTGCGCGCCCAGGCGAGCCACTTGAATCAGTTCCAGACGGACACTCACGCGCGAATGGAGTCAGATCGCCGGCCGGGGTGCCAGCCGCAAAACGGCCGACCGCAAAACGGCTCGACTTGCCCGGCTCGCTGTCAAACCATTCGCCCGGCAAACAGCTGTGCATTCAAACTCCGTCTATTTTTACAACCGCTACACCCGCCGGGTGGAGCCTGAAATGATCTACGGGGAGGGCTTCCTGCGCTGGATTTATGGCAACCCGCTTGGGCGGCTGGCGCTGCATGCCGTGGCCAAGCGGGCGTTCTTTTCCCGCTGGTATGGCCGGCGCATGGATGCTCCGGCCAGCCGCGCCAAGGTCGCCCCCTTCATCTGGGAGTATCAGGTGGACCCCAGCGAGTTTGCCGCCCCGCCCGAGACGTTTCTTACGTTCAACGAGTTCTTCTACCGCAAGCTCAAGTCCTCCGCGCGCCCAATCTCCGGCGATGCCCGCACCGCGGTCTTCCCGGCGGACGGAAGGCACCTTGGATTTCAGGACGTGTCACGAGTGGAGGGCATCTTCGTGAAAGGCCAGGTCTTCTCGTTGAGCGATCTGCTGCAGGACACGGAGCTGGCGCTGCGATTCCAGCGGGGGGCGATGGTGTTGTCGCGGCTATGTCCGGTGGATTATCACCGTTATCATTTTCCCGTCGGCGGGATGGCGACCGAACCCAGCTTGATCAACGGCTGGCTCTACTCGGTCAATCCCCTCGCGCTGCGGCGGAACATCCGCATCTTCACGGAAAACAAACGTGCCCTCACCCGCATCGACTCACCGGAGTTCGGTCAGGTGCTCATGCTGGAAGTGGGAGCCACCTGCGTGGGCAGCTTTGAATACACCTTCAAGCCAAACACGCGGGTCCAGAAGGGCGCGGAGAAGGGGTATTTCAAGTTTGGCGGCTCCTCCACTATCACGCTCTTTGAGCCCGGCCGCGTGCGCCTCGCCGAAGATCTGATCGAGCAGACCGCCCAGCATCGCGAACTCTACGCGCGCATGGGCGACCATCTGGGGGTGGCAACTTAGCCCGCCTTCCGCGAGGTGCGCACCCGCGCCGCCGGAGAATTCCATCGCGACGCCGCTGATCCCGCTGTTGACACCCGCCGGCCAAGTTGTTTCCGTTCGCGCGCCAAAATATGAGCAAATTGAAATTCACCGAAGTGCCGGGCGCGGTCGTGGCCCCGCAGGGTTTTCTCGCCAGCGGCGTGTTCTGCGACATCAAGCGTCTCGGCACCGGCAAGGGGTCCAACAAAGGCCAGAAACGCGACCTCGCCCTCATCGTCTCCGAAGTGCCCGCGACCGTCGCCGGCATGTTCACGACGAACCAAATCTGCG
>Ga0255198_1000113_pt1 | contig 17167 bp, 10 predicted proteins | sample Miss_Law_RepC_8h_FD_188421 | JGI IMG/M metagenome (GOLD analysis project Ga0255198, IMG submission 188421) | Freshwater microbial communities from Mississippi River, Louisiana, United States - Miss_Law_RepC_8h | ecosystem: Environmental > Aquatic > Freshwater > River | place: USA: Louisiana...
CAGCGGATGGAACTGGGCGTTTGCTGGTGGTGTGGTCGAGCTTCACCGGGGTGGCAGCAGGGGTTGACCTGTATGCCCAACGTTACTCATCGGCTCAGCCGGTCCCGACCCCTGCAGCGCCGCGGGTGAACGGGCTCAACCACTCGCGGCTGGTTGTTTCATGGGCGGAACTGGCTGGCTACGAGCTCCAGCATTACGCCATCTACGTGGATGCCAGCCCGGATGCCTTGCTCGTCACCAACCAGATGGTGGTGATCAGCAATTTGGTGGCCGGCAGCGAGCACACGGTGCGCATGGAATACGTGCTGCGGGATGGGCGACGGTCTGCGCTTTCTGCGGCTGGGACAGGTGCCACTTGGGGGGATGATACCAACTTTGACGGGCTGCCGGACGACTGGCAGGCCCGTTATTGGGGTGCGAATCCGGTCCGGTGGCCGGCGGGCAGTGTGGACACCGATGGTGATGGGGCGACCAATTTGCAGGAATTTCTAGCCGGAACGGACCCGATCAATCACGCCAGCTCACTCCGCTTGGGCATGACCCGCAACGGGCAGGGACTCTGGCTGAACTGGAACACGGAGCCGGGCCTCGTTTACCAAGTTCAGGTGTCAACGAACGCGGTGGACTGGCTGAACTTGGGCCGGGCACGCTTTGCCCCCGGAGGAACTGACGCGCTGGCCGTGGGCGGCAGTGACCTGCGCTTGTATCGAATCATACGAATGAGATGAACCCGACCATGCGCCATCTCTATACAAGCTTGCTGGCAGTGGTATTCCTGTTGGGCGCCACCTTGCCGGGGCGGGCCTTTTCGCTCATGGGGCCACCGGCGAGCTGGCAGACTTCCGCAATTGGATACAACTTGGCGGCTGACGTGGGTGCGCCCATGAATCTGAGCGAGGAGTATCGCATCACGATGCCGACCCTGAATTACGGCTACGATGCGACTTTCCTCAACTTCTTCGGCTCGAACGGCGTGGTGGCAGTCGAGGCTGCCATGGCCATTTTGAATGCCATCCCGGATGTCCGGACGATGAGCTCCACCTTGACGGAGTTTCCGCTTCAGGCGATCGGACCGGCAAACAGCACGGCAGCCAATCTACAGATCCGCGACCTCAAATCAGCGACGCTCTCCACCGTGCTGGGCCAGATGGGTTTGGCCAGTCCGGAGCGTTGGGTATTCTCGCTCCGGGACCGTATTGTGGCCGGGAACGTGACGAATTATTTGGTGATACGACGCAATTTTGACCCGGTTACGTGGACCCCGACCAATACGGTTAATAGCGTGCTTTACACCTACACCGTTCGTGATCCAGTGCTCAACCAGGCCACCACCTTTGCAGACGCGGTGGAGTCGCCCGCCGACGGTCGCACGGTGAACCCATTTTTGTCCGTGGCGGGAGTGGATGACGGCGGAGGTTTGGCGGCAGGGCAGTTTTTCACCAGCCTGACCCGGGATGATTTTGGCGCCTTGCGCTATCTGCTGCGGTTCAACAACGTCAACACGGAGCAAATCACCCTCGGCACCCCGGGCGCGGGGGGGAGCGGGATTACGCTGGTCCCGTTTGATTCACCCTTCAGCTTTCCCAGTGGCACCAACGGGAGCAACACGATCAGCACCAACCTGCCCATTGATCTCGCCCGCCGACCGGGCATTGGCAAAGTGTCATTCCGTTCCCTGCCCATTGATTCGCTGTTGGGCATTAACATCCTCCCGGTGACCAATCGCTACACTGACTTCTACTATCATCCCACCAATCTTTATCTCACCAACCAGAACCTGCAGCGGGTGTCCACCCTGCCGGATATTTTGTTTACCGCCGGCGACTTGTCCACGGGGCAGATAGTTATCTCCAATGGGGTGCCTGTGGCGGTGCCCCCACTCTTGTCGCGACCGACGAGTTCCCGATGGATCAACAATGCTGGCTTGCCGGGCAATAGTTCGATTGGGGGAGTTGGCACTGCCCCCGGACCGGGGGTGATTCCTGAAGGTGACGGCACCAGCGTCGCGATACCGATCATCTTCGACACCTTGGGGTCGGCGCGCATCAACTTCCAGAGTGGAGGCGCTCGCTTCTTGGATGAGCGTAGCGCGGTGCTTAATGGCGTGTGGGGGTTCTTTGACACCACGACCATTTATTCGGTTTTCCCGGATGGGCTGACCATCCAGGATCTGGAGCGGCAACTTTACGGACCATGAGGGCATTTTTGGAATCAGTTGGCATCCAGTCGCCCGCCGGCTTGGCACTCCCTCAGCGATTCGCTAAGGCCCGGATTTGCCCGTCAATCGGAGTGCTGTTGCTCGCCTTGTCGCTGATTCTGGGCGGGGCCGGCCGGGCCCGGGGTGCTGCGTCGGCGTTGACCAATTTTTCCGACGTGGTCAATCCACAGATCGACGCCACGACGGTGGTCAATTTCGGCACCATCAATGCCACCGGATCTGGCTTCCTGTTCCAGCTCATAAACAATCTAAATTTTAGCAACACGATCGGCGCAAAAATGCTGGGGGACGTGGGGTTTCAATTGGAGTTCATCACCAACACCTCGCGATTTCCGTCCCGCAACATTGTGAATCAGGGACTCATCGCGGCCCCCACGTTGCTGCTTTCCGCCACCAACCTGATCAACTCCGGCGAACTGCGGGGGACGGATTTGGTCAGCCTCGGTGGTCAGAGCGTCACCCTGTCCCGCTCCATTCTATCCGCCGCTGGTGCCGTTGTGGCCCGTTCAGGTTTTAGTTTGGTGGCCACCAATGGGTCGGTCACGTATCAAAATCCCAGTTCAACGATTGACCGTTATTGGGGAGCCGGGACTGGGGATGTTATGACGGCGGCATCTGCCCGTCCGCTGTTCTTGCCGGACCTCGATGTTTCCGGATTAGGTTTCCGTCCGCCGCGCTCGGTTTCCCCCTTCCATGAGGTTCAGACCAGGCAATCCGGGGCGGGGGCATTGGCACCCTTCGTGCGCATCTCGGGAACCAACTTCATTTCCTTCGCCCGCACCACGCAGCAGGGCACGAACGTGAACTACCAGATCGTGTTGGTGCAGACCAATACTGCCGCCACGAACGTCGCCGTGGATGTCCGTTTCGCCGACGGTTTCGGGGCGAATTCGTTTTCCGGGAATGTCCCGCTGGTGCGCTTCAACACCTTTGGAACGGACATCACCACGGGCACCCCCTACACCAACAGCCTTTATTTTCAGGACCGCATCAACACGCTGACAAACGCGGGTTTGGCCGCCAGTTTGCAAGGTGGTTCCTCCCGTCCGGCGGCCTACGAGTTCATTCGCAGCACGAATCTGGAAACATTTTTCGCCCCGGGATTTGGCACGACCAGCAACGCTAACATCGCGAACATCTCCTTTTATCAAACAGGGTTCGCGGTGGACACGGTCACGAATCACAGTTACGCCGCCTGGCAGGTTGATGTCGGCAACGCCGCCTTGATTCAGCCCGGAGCCGCCAATTTTGTGGCGCATCTGGATGACCCCACCAATTTCACGGGCCGGGTGGAAATCGTTGCCAACGACTTGGACCTCGGGCTGGCCCGCATCAGTGCGGACAATCTGGTCAGCATTCGGGCCACGAACCTGCTCAGCAGCATCGGGACGTTGATTGATGCGCCTTTCATCCAGGTGAACATCGCCAACACCAACACGACGCTCATTTTGACCAACTTTGCCACCCCACAAGTGACCCGGCCCAACGGCACCATTTCCTTTTACAGCACGGTGTGGACGAATTCGCTCACCAATCCTGCCACGCAGTTGAACTTGCGATACCATGTGCTCATGGTGGATGCGTCTCAACTGGCGGGGATTGCTCCGGTTACGCTTCAGGAATTCTCCGCCTTGGGCACCAACGTCATCATCAACAACACGCTCAACATTGGTCGGTTGGTGCAGGTAAATTCGCCGGCGGTGACCTTTACGGCCTCCAGTTCGCTGACACTGCCTTTGGTCGGGGCAACGAACCTTGTCTCCGCCAATTTCCCCAGCCTGACGCACTTCACAAATTTCGGTGCCATCACAGTGCCGTTCCAGTGTGCGCTGGGCAGCGATCGCCCCACGCCGTTAACTTATTTCGCCCAACGCGGAGCGCTGGTGGCTGACAGCATCACTATTCGGGCCGCCGAATTCGAGAGTTCGGGCACCAACCGCACGCGTTCGTTGTCCCCTTCTGGCAGCGCCTTGGGTGGCCCGATTTCCATCACGGCCGATTCCGCGAAGTTCGATGGCGGGACGGCGGGCGGAGTCATCTCGGCTGGCGGCAGCATTTTTCTGACGGGCAACGACATCAAGCTCCGAAGCCATCAGGTGACGACGGCGGGCACCCTCTTCATGGCGGCGACCAACTCGCTGGCCGACACCGGGGCCAGCGGCACCAATCGGATTAATTGCGCGTTGGGCTTCGAGCTGACGGTCAAGCCCCGGCTGGGCGATTTGCTGGGCACAACGATATCCACCACGGCTCCATTCAATCGTGACGTGCCCCACGTTTGGGCAGGCACGGATGCGGGCCCGACTCCCGCCGGGTATTTGAACAACGCCGCCTTGGGGCGGCTGCTGCTGGACACGGGCACCAACACTTTCTCGCAAAACCGCTTGGTCTTCAATGGTGCCGGCTCTGGCAACGCCCTTTATGTTGACTACTTGGAGTTGTCCGGGACGCTGACGAATGACCTTGCAGCGCACATGGTCGTGGCACCGAACATGGTCATCTATTTCGCCAATGCAAATGTGCCGGTTGAAGTGCTGGACGGCCAGTTGGGCGGGCGTTTGCGGTGGGTGCGTGACTATGCGGGCATTAATTCCGGAGTGGACGTTCGTTTGGCAGACGGGCGGACAGTGAAGGTGAATGCGGCCAAGCTCACCAGTCTGGTGTTGGATTCGGATGCGGATGGCACAGTCAACGGCAGCGACCTCAGCCCTTTTGACGGGGTGAACATCGAAAACGAGGTGACGTTTGTGAACGTCCCGCCGCTCACCGCGTTCATCAAGTGGGAGGCGGCTGGCCAGACTGCTTATCAGATTTCGGTCAACACCAATCTCCTTACCGATGGGTGGAACTTGCTCGCCACCATCACCAACTCCGCCACGACGAACAGAATCATCACCTTTTCCGATCCTGTTCCGGCTGGCGGCACGGAACGTTACTACCGCGTGTCGTATCAACCCTGATTCCGCCCAATGGCAGCCAACAATCAGCAGCAGGAGCAAAACAGGGGATTCGGCGATGTGAGGCGATGGAGCCATTTCCTGCGGATGGGCGCGTTGATGGTGTTTTTCATCATCCTGGGCGGTCCGGCTGCGCACGCACAAGACGGCCGGGTGCCTTTCATCATGATGGATGGGCAGCGCGTGCATCCGACCAGTGTCTTGGTGAAGTATGGTCCACGGGTGACGGCGGCCAATGTAGGTGCGACCCTGCAGGCGGCGAACTTACGGGTTGTGAAGGAGCTGTCCGCGCCTTCGCGCTGGGTGGTATTGGACTCACTGCCGCAGGCTCAGCCAGCACCGGCGGGCGAGGAAGCGCGCGCGCTGCGGGAGCGGATCGACCAGCTCCGTCAGTCCGGCCAGTTCGAGACTGTGGAGCCCGACTATGTGCGGCAACTCTGCCTGCTTCCGCCCGACACGTTTTTTCAGGATGGGACCTTGTGGGGATTACGCAATGTCGGCCAGTCCGGCGGCGTGGTGGGGGCGGACATCGGGGTCACGAACGCGTGGGACATCACTATCGGCAGCGCAAACGTCGTCATCGCGGTCTTGGACTCGGGCATCCGGTATGATCACGTGGATCTTGCCAGCCAGATGTGGCGAAACCCCGGCGAAACCCCCGGTGACGGCATGGACAACGACGGGGATGGTTTCATCGACAACGTCTTTGGCATTGATGCCTTGACGGGATTGGGCGATCCGAACGACGACAATGGCCATGGCACGCATGTGGCAGGGACCATCGGTGCTGCGCCCAACAACGGGCAGTCCCATGTGGGTGTGGTGTGGAACTCACGCTTGATGGCGGTCAAGGTTGCGGACCGCTTCGGTTTCCTCACCTCCAGTGCCATCATAACGGGAGTGGACTTCGCGGTGTCAAAGGGGGTCAAGGTCATCAACGCCAGCTTTGGCGGCTACTTTTTTTCCCAAGCGGAGTTCGATGCCTTCCTGCGCGCCCGGAACGCTGGCGTTCTGGTGGTGGCGGCTGCGGGCAACGATGGCATCAACACGGATATTCAGCCCTTCTACCCGGCCGGTTATCAAATCGACAATATCATCTCAGTAGCTGCCCTGGACCGACGGGATCGATTGGCTGGTTTCTCGAACTATGGGCGGACCAGCGTTCATTTGGGTGCGCCGGGTGTTGAGATCACCTCCACCTACAACACCTCTCCCACGAGCTACCAGCAGTTGCAAGGAACCAGCATGGCCGCCCCCCATGTGGCCGGTGTGGCCGGGCTGGTTTTTGCGCTCACCAACACCATCACCCTCAGTGAGGTGCGCAACCGCATCTTGTTCACGGCGACGCCGGTGCCGGCCTTGGCGACCAATACGGTTCAAAACGGACGGGTGAATGCTCATCGCGCGCTCACGACCGTGCAGGACAACTTGCTGGAGGTGCTGGTTACGCCTGCCCCTGGTTCGACCTTGCTGGCCGGCTCGCCGCAGATCTTTACGGTGGAGGTGAGCGACTTGTTGCCGGTCAACGACGCCGTCGTGGTGGGCACCATCCCGGGTGTCTTTACCAATCAGGTCTTCTTGAACAACGGGGTCGCCCCGGACACGGCCGCCTTGGACCACCGCCACTCCCTCAGCATCGTTTTGCCGGCCGTGGCCACCAACAGCCTGCCGTTGACGCTGGCCGTCACCGCTGCCGGCAAAACCAATTTCTCGACCACGGTCACCTATCGGACCGCGACGGTGCCGTCCAACGACAACTTTGTGCCCACTGCCAAGATTCCTGACGGCGGTGGAACCGTGGTGGGTGACAACACCTTTGCCACCCTACAAACGGGCGAGCCTGCGCATGCTGGCGTGGCTGGTGCGGTGCGGTCAGTTTGGTGGAACTGGGCTCCGGTCCGGTCCGGTCCAGTGCTCGTGGACACAGCGGGGAGCACCTTCGACACCGTGGTGGCCGTTTACACCAACAGTCCGCTGAACACGACGCTGACCAATTTGAGTTTGGTGGCCGGCACCAATGACGCCGGCGGGATTCTACAGGGATACGTGAAGTTTAATGCCGTGGCGGGGCTTACTTACCGGGTGGCGGTGGCCAGTGCTTCGGCCAACAGCTCAGGGCAAATCCGGCTCCGGGTGCTGTTTGATGCGGACCCGGACACGCAGCCCCCCACGATCACGATTACGAACTTGGTGAGCGGGCCGCTGTCTGTGACGAATCCGCCCAGCGGGTTGATTGTCACCAACGCGCAACTCGTGTTGTCCGGCAACGCTATTGATCCGGGGACCAACGCGATTGGAGTCCGTCAGGTGCAGGTGGTGTTGAACAACGGCCTGGCCGTTTCAGCCACCGGCACCAACGACTGGACTGTGCCGTTGTTCCTCACCCCCGGGGCCAATCTGATTTCGATTTCCGCCTCGGATTTCTCCGGCAACGTCTCTGTGCCCGTGGCCTTTCAAGTCAACTACCGTGTCTTTGATCCGTTCAACGACGTGCTGGCCAACGCCTTGGAACTGGCCGGCGCCATCGGGTCGATGAACACCAACACCGCAAACGCCACCAGCGAGCCTGGTGAGCCGCTCCATGTGGGCAAGCAGGGCGGCAAATCCGTGTGGTATTTCTTCACCCCGGCCACGGATGGCCTGCTCTCCCTGACAACTTCCAACTCGACCTACGACACCCTTCTGGCCGTTTACACCGGCACGCGGGTGGACCGGCTCACGGCGGCGGGAGCCAACGATGATGCGCCATTCCCCGATGTGGTGCACAGCGATCTTCAGCAGGCGGTCCGGGCCGGGGTGAGATACTACATTGCGGTGGATGGTCTGGCCGGCGCTTCAGGGCAGCTTGTGTTGACCTATTCCTTCACGGCATTGCCCATCTATCAGGTCACCGTGAACGCCACCGCCGGCGGCACGGTATTCCCCACGTCGGGCACGTTTGTCAGCAATTCGGTGGTGGACATCTCAGCCGTCGCCTCCAATGGCTTCAACTTCGTCACCTGGCAGGGGGATGAGACGGTGCTCGACAATCCCCTGCGCTTGACCGTGACACGCCCGGTGACCTTGACGGCGGTCTTTGCCCCTCGGCTGTTGGCGGATGGATTTGAGTCTGGTTCCTTCCGGCCCAACATCGGCTGGAACACCAGCAATCCGGTCGGCGTCCAGCCGTGGTTTGTGGCGGCCACCAACAGCCAGTCAGGCGCGCCCGCGCAGGGCGGGGCATTCCACGCGCGTTCCGGGGTGGCGGCTCACAGTCAGACCAGCGTGCTGCGGCTCGCAGCTTGGACCCGGGCGGGCAGTGCGTCCTTTGCCTACCGCGTCAACAGCGAGGCCAACGGGCCGACGAGCGGCGACTTTTTGGAGTTTTACTTGAACGGCAGCCTGCAGGTGCGCACGAATGGTGACAGCGGCTGGCTCACGCATTCCTTCACCGTTCCGGCGGGCACCAACGTGCTGGAGTGGCGCTACGCGAAGGACTCTTCGTTCAGTTCCGGGGAGGATGCCGGCTTTGTGGACAATCTGGATTTGCCGGTTGTTGAACCCGTTGATCCGTCGGTGGTCATCCGGTTCAGCACAAATTCGGTGCGCACCGTCAATGGTGGCCTCCAGTTCCGGGTCGAGGGCCAGAGCAACCAAGTCTATCGCGTGCAGGCTTCCAGCGATCTGGCCAACTGGGTGAACATCTCGACCAACTACGCGCCCTACGGATTGATTCAGTTTTCGGAACCGCAGACCTTTACCAACGCGAGCCGCTATTACCGCGTGGTGGCTCCCTGAAGTTTGCGGGGAGTTTTAGTCCTGCCGCCACACTGGCAGGCCGGGGGACCGGAACCAGTGCAGCCTACTTCTCCTTGATCTGCAGCCGATAGGGCTGGGACAGCACACTGTTTGAGCGCGGGGCGGGGATGGCGTTGTATTCGAAGTCCACCTTGACCCGGTAGTCCATGACACTGTTGGTGGCGGGCACGGGCAACAGGGTTTCCCAACGGGTGTCCAACCGGGGAGTGCGGCGCATCGGATAGTTGTTGTCACCCACTTGCAGGTAAGGCTTCAACGTCTCCTTCTTAAGCGCCTGCATGTTGCTGCGAAATTCGATTTCGACCGGGTAAAGCCCCTCGGCGTTGCGCACCTGTGTGCGGGGGGACAACAGCGTGACGGTGGAAGTGGTGCCGCAGCCGACCTGCAACACGGCCGCCGCCAGACTGCCAAACTGAAGTGCCTTGCGCATCATGGGCCGAGTGTGGCCGTGCCTCCCGCGCGCGTAAAGCCGGTTTTGCCGCTTGCGAAACCAGGTCCGCCCGCTACCGTCTGCCGCTTGAAAATTGCGGCCCGCAGCGCGGCGTCCGCACCCAAATCCGAACGCATCATCCATCATGGCTTTTCTCAACGACAACTACCTCAAACTTAAGGCCGGCTACCTGTTCCCCGAGATTGGTCGCCGGGTGAAGGTCTTTTGCGAGTCGAACCCGGAGGCGGCCAAGCGCTTGATCCGGTGTGGCATCGGAGATGTCACGGAACCGCTTCCGCCGGCAGTCCTCACCGCGTTGCATCGGGCGGTGGATGAGATGGGCGTGCGCGAGTCGTTCAAGGGCTATGGGCCGGAGCAGGGCTACGACTGGCTGCGGGGCGCGATTGCCAAGCATGATTTCCGTGACCGGGGCATCGAGGTGGCGGATGACGAGATCTTCGTCAGTGATGGCTCGAAGTGTGATTGCGGGAACATCCTCGACATCCTCGGGCATGAGAACCGACTCGCCATCAGCGATCCCGTTTATCCAGTGTATGTGGACACCAACGTCATGGCTGGCCACACCGGTCTCGCTGATGAGTCCGGGGCATACTCGGGCATCGTCTATCTGCCCTGCACGCCGGGGAACGGTTTCATCCCGGAGCCGCCGAAGGAGCATGTGGACGTCATCTATCTGTGTTCGCCCAACAACCCCACCGGGGCGGTGGCCACGCGGGCGCAACTCGAGGCCTGGGTCAAATACGCGCTCGAGCACAAGGCGGTGATCCTGTTCGATGCCGCCTACGAGGCTTACATCAACGATCCCGCCATCCCGCGCTCCATCTACGAGATTCCCGGGGCCCGGGAGTGCGCGATTGAGTTCCGCAGCTTCTCGAAGAACGGTGGATTCACCGGGGTGCGCTGCGCGTTCATCGTGGTGCCGAAGTCGCTCAATGCCCAAACCCAGACCGGGGAGAGCAAGCCCTTGCATCCGCTGTGGCTGCGCCGCACGACCACCAAGTTCAACGGGGTGTCTTACCTCGTGCAGCGGGCGGCCGAGGCGCTTTACTCGTCCGAGGGCAAGGCGCAGGTCAAGGCCTTGATCGAGCATTACATGGGCAATGCGAAGGTGCTGCGCGAAGGGGCGCAAAAGGCCGGCTTGCAAGTCTTCGGTGGTGTCAACGCGCCCTACATCTGGGTCCGCACGCCCGCCGGGGTCACAAGCTGGCAGGCGTTCGACAAGATCCTTGGCGCGGCCAATGTCGTCATCACGCCCGGCAGCGGCTTCGGCTCACAAGGCGAGGGCTACTTCCGCATCAGCAGCTTCAACAGCCGGGCCAACGCGCAGGAAGTGGCGCGCCGCCTTCAGGAATTGAAGTGGTGAGCGTTCCACCCGTCGAAGTGCGATGAAATTCATGTGCGGGTTGTATTCGTTGGCTTGTGCGGCCGCTTTGCTGGCTGCTCCAGACGCCACCGCTGCGGACGGCGAGTTCGAGCCGCTGTTCAACGGGCGGGATTTCACCGGGTGGCGCTTTTCCCTCCAGAAGGCCGGTGACCCTTGGCCGGAGAACTGGCGGGTGAAGGACAGCGTCATCGCCATGACCGGGGGCATGCGGCCGAACCTCGTCACAGTGCGGGAGTTTGGGGACTTCGAGGTGAAGTTTGAATGGCGCACGCTCGTGCCCAAGTTCAACGGCGGCTTCTACATCCGCTGCAAACCCGACGGCGGCAACAATCAGATCCGAGTGGACCGGAACACCGAGGGTGCCTTTCTCGCGGGGAGCCTCACGGGCGCCAAAGCCTCGCCTGCGCTGCAACGGGCCACCGGTGAGTGGAACGCCTGGCGCGTGCTGGTCAAGGGCACCTCGGTCACGCTCTGGTGCAATGACAAGCTCGCTTGGGAGGCCACCGGCCTGGTGCCCGCGCGCGGCCACATCGGCCTGCAAGCCGAGGGCACGCCCATGGAGTTCCGTAATTTCTTGGTGCGCGAAATCAAGTGACGGGCGGCGGTCCGGCTGGGCTTCACCGCCCTTGTCGCCCCGGTGGAAATTGCCCTAACGTCCCCCGTCAGCCGGACTCGTGAGCGCGGGAAAAACATACCTCAAGTGCAAGTGCCCGCATTGCGGCGCGGAGGTTTCGTATCCTGACTACGCTGGGGGCGGTGCGAGCAGTTGCGGCCAGTGCGGGAAAACCGTCGTGCTCCCGAAGGCGGCTGCGCCAACCGCTTCAACTCCGCCTCCTGCCGCTCCGGCAAGGCCGGTGCCGAAATCTGCCCCCGCTCCCGTTCCCGCTTCCAAGCCCGCGCCACCACCGCCTGTCGCTCCGCCCAAGCCCGCGCCCGCTGGCGTCAAGCGCGTGGATCCGGCTGCGCTTCGTGACGCAGCGCCCGGGGCTGGCACGCGCGGAAAAAGCCAGTGGCTGCGCGTGTGCTTGTGGACCGTCAACGTGGCCGTGGTGATCGCGGTCGTGGTGGTCGTGGGCTCCCATCTCAAGCAACGCGAAGAGCAAACGCCCGAGACGGCTCCCGTCCAAGGACCGGCACCGGCCTCGCCACCCACTCCGCCCGCCCCAACCGGCCAGCCGCCAGCGCCACCCGCTACTCCGCCAAGTCCCCCCGCCAAGTCGCCGGCCGCCCCGGCCCCCACCGCCCCTCCGGCGGCCATGCCCGCCCCGACGCCGAAGGGGCCCAAACTCATCGGCGATTTGAAGGTCACCCAGATTGCCCTCGACCAGCCCAAGGGAGCCAAGGGCAGCCGGCTGGTCTATGTCACCGGGCTGTTGAAAAACGACTCCGACCATCAACGGCTCGGCGTGCGGGTCGAACTGGATCTGCTCGATGCGGCGGGAAACAAAGTTGGCACCGCCACCGATTACCGGCAGACGGTTGAGCCCCGCGCCACCTGGCAATTCCGCGCGATCGTCACCGACCGCCGGGCCACGGCCGCCAAGCTCGTTGGCGTGAAAGAGGACGAGTAACCGGGCGGGAGATGCCCGTAGGCGAAGTGGGTGCGATGGCCGTGTCATTTGAGCCCGAAGTCCGAGGCAGGAAGTGGGTAACCACGGATGGACACCGAGGAACACGGATGGGGCCGAACCCCGCGCCGTTGTTGGAGATTTCCCAGCCCCAAAGCGACCCGCTGAACAGTTCATCGTGCTGGGTCTTGCTTATCCGTGTTTATCCGTGTCCATCCGTGTCCATCCGTGTCCATCCGTGGTTCAACTTCGGTGCTCGGGTTGAGCGTGCCCGGGGCCGCAACCTGCCAAGCGGCTTGCAAAGCCCGCCTGGGATGTTGACGGCCATCTTCGCCCATGTAGTTTCACGCCCGCTCATGCTACATCGACTCAACCGCACCACCCGTCGCGCCGCCGCCTTCACGCTGATCGAGCTGCTAGTGGTCATCGCCATCATCGCCATTCTGGCGGGCATGTTGTTGCCCGCGCTTTCCAAGGCCAAGGCCAAGGCCAACGGCATCAAGTGCGTGAACAACCTCCGGCAAATCGGCCTCGCAATGACCATCTATGCCGAGGATCACGACGGGCGTTATGTGGACCTCAATCGGAATCAATACACCGTCAACAACGCGGGAAACTGGTGGTTCGACATCCTGACCCAGGCGAAGTATCTGCCGCCGACGAATGGGGCAAATGTTGTCTGGAAGTGCTCGTCCGTGCGGGACGAGGACATCAACCCGAGTGGGCAGCTTGGGTTCGGAGTCATTGAGGCAAGCATCATCCGGTATGGCACTAATGGGGCGGGGGCGCCTCTCGGCAGCCGCCGCATCACCGAGATCAACCGCACGAGCCAGGTTTGGTTGATGGGCGATACGGGGGTTCCGATGGCTGGCCCCCCCATTCCCTTCTGCCGGTTCCGCACATGGTTCGCCACCTGGGCGTCACCGTCTTGGAGTAGCTTTGTTCAAGGGGATGGGAACAACCATCAGGCCGCGCCCCGGCACAATCTGCGCGCAAACGCTCTCTTCGTTGACAACCATGTGGACCCGTGGACCTACGGCGACCTGTCCAACAATGTGAACAACATCTGGGCCGTGGGCGGGCTTTTCTGAGCTGCGGCCAGCTTCGCCAGAAAGGGGCTGACAGAGCGCTTGCCTCTGCCGCTGTAGGTTTCCATACTCCGCCCCGCATTTTGAACTTATGAACCAACCCATCCGTGTCGCTGTCACCGGCGCTGCCGGCCAAATTGGCTACTCCCTCCTCTTCCGCATCGCCTCCGGTGCGATGTTTGGACCGAACCAGCCTGTCATCCTCCACCTCATCGAAATCCCTGACGAGAAGGCGCTCAAAGCCCTCAACGGCGTCATCATGGAGCTGGAAGACTGCGCGTTCCCGCTGCTCAAGGGCTGCGTGCCCACGAGCGATTTGAACGAGGGCTTCCGCGGCGTGAACTGGTCACTGCTCGTCGGTGCCCGGCCGCGCGGCCCCGGCATGGAGCGCAAGGACTTGCTCACCGCCAACGGCAAAATCTTCACCGGCCAGGGCGCGGCCATCGCCAAGAACGCCGCCCGCGACGTGCGCACGCTCGTCGTCGGCAACCCTTGCAACACGAACTCCCTCATCGCGATGAACAGCGCCGCGGGCGTGCCGCGTGAGCAGTTCTTCGCCATGACTGCGCTTGACGAAAACCGCGCCCGCACCCAACTCGCCAAGAAGGCCGGTGCGCCCGTCGAGTCCATCACCAACCTCTGCATCTGGGGCAACCACAGCTCCACGATGTATCCCGACTTCTTCAACGCGAAGATTCAGAACCGCCCCGTCACCGACGTCATCGGCCATCGCGAATGGCTGGAGAAGGACTTCATCACCATCGTGCAGAAGCGCGGCGCGGCCATCATCGAGGCGCGCGGCCTCAGCAGCGCCGCCAGCGCGGCCAACGCCGTGGTGGACACCGTCCGCCGCCTCACCACGCCCACGGCGGCGGGTGACTGGTTCAGCGTCGCGGTCTGCTCCGACGGCAGCTACGGGATCGAGAAGGGCCTGATGTTCAGCTACCCGATTCGCACCGATGGCAAGAAGTGGGAAATCGTCCAAGGCCTGCCCGTCAACGAGTTCAGCCGCGCGAAAATCACCGCGACGGAGAACGAGCTGAAGGAAGAGAAGGCACTCGTGGCCGACCTCCTTCCATAGGCGTAATGCCACTTAACTCTGAAGCCGCCGACGCAAGTCGGCGGCTTTTTGTTTTCCGTGCTGAGAGTCTGAACCTGAAATGATGCTTCACGCAACGGACGCGAAGGACGCAAAGGGGGAGGGAAGCGGCCAGGCTTCGGCCCTTTGCGCCCTTCGCGACCTTTGCGTGCGGCACTGGGGGAATCGCTGATGAAACAACCGCAAACTCTGGAGCCGACGGCTTCCTTCCGTCTCGGCGAACTGACTGTCGAACTCACCGCGTTCGCACCGGATGTTCTGCGACTGCGGTTGCACAACGCGCCGCTCTCCCTCACCCCGGCCCTCTCCCGCTGGGGGAGGGAGAAACTTAGCCAGTCGCAGGCTGACTCGACGCGCCCGGAGCAGCTCAAAGCGCGGTCTGACTTTCCCCCTCTCCCAGCGGGAGAGGGCCGGGGTGAGGGAGAACGCGTCGCCCAAATCACACGCGGCCTCCAACTCCACCGCACCGCTCACCGCCTTACACTCACCACCACCGCCGGGAAATTCTCCGTCAATCTCCGCTCTGGCGCGTGGACGCTCCACGACTGCGGCGGCCTCGAAGTCTTCCGTTGCTCGCAACTCGACCTCGCCGACGCCTCACCCCAGCTCACCCTCCAACTCGACGACGGCGAAAGCATCTTCGGCCTCGGCGAATCCACTGGCCCGTTCAACAAACGCGGCCTCATCCGGGAGTTTTGGAACGCCGATGTGCTCGGCCACGCTTCCTGCATCCACCCGAGCCTGCGGAATCTCTACGTCTCCATCCCCTTTGCCCTCTCGCTGCGCGAAGGCCGGGCTGCTGGCCTCTTCTGGGATAATCCCGCCCGCCAGACGTGGGACATCGGCTGCACCGAGCCGGACGAGTTCCGCCTGCGTGCCGGCGGTTTGCAACCGCCGTCGGTTGCGACCAGCAGCACGGAGCGGCGGTTGCAAACCGCCGCCACGGGCGATGGCTCCCTCTACCTCTTCCTCGGTCCCACACCCGCCGAGGTGGTTGCGCGCTTCACCGAGTTGACCGGCCGCATGCCGCTGCCGCCCCGCTGGGCGCTGGGCTACCAGCAATCGCGCTACGGCTACGCGAGTCGCGCCGAGGTGGAGCGCATTGCGCGTGAGTTCCGCCGCCGCAAGATTCCTTGCGATGCGCTGCATCTCGACATCCACCACATGGATGCCCACCGCGTCTTCACCTTCGGGAAGTCCTTCCCTCGTCCGCGTGAAATGCTCGCGAAGCTGGTGCGGCGCGGCTTCAAGGCGGTCGCCATCGTGGATCCGGGGGTGAAGGACGATCCCAAGTTCGGCGTGTTGAAACGCGGCTTGGCCCAACGCGCCTTCGTGAAAGCCCCTGGCGGCAAGCGTGATTTCATCGGCAAGGTCTGGCCCGGCAAATCCCGTTTCCCTGATTTCCTCAACGCGCGCGTCCGCCAGTGGTGGGCGCAGGAACAAGCCGCCTTCCAACGTCTCGGCCTCGCCGGCATCTGGAATGACATGAACGAGCCCGCGCTCTTCGACACGCCGGGCAAGACGCTGCCGGATGACTGCGTGCATGGTTGTGAGGCGGACACTCCTGTCCGCTTTGGCCCGCTGGCAGAATCGCCGACTGGGCTGGGGGACAAGAGTGTCCCCCTCACTCCGACGCCCCACGCCTCCGTCCACAATCTCTACGGCTCTGCGATGGCCGCCGCGTCGCGCGAAGGTGCGCTGCTCGCCGCGCCGGACCAGCGGCCGTTCATCCTCACGCGCGCTGGCTACGCGGGCATCCAGCGGCACGCCGCCGTGTGGACGGGCGACAACAGTTCCACCTGGGAACACCTCGCCGAGTCCATCCCCATGTTGCTCAACCTGAGTCTGAGCGGGGTGGCGTTTTGCGGTGCGGACGTGGGCGGTTTCCTGGACCACTGCACCGGGGAGCTGCTCGCGCGGTGGACCCAGATGGCCGCCTTCACGCCGTTCTTTCGGAACCATGCAAACAACGATTCGCGGTCCCAGGAGCCGTGGGCCTTTGGTCCGGCGGTCGAGGCGCAATGTCGCGATGCCATCGCGCTGCGCTATCAACTGCTGCCGTATCTAAGCTGCCTCTTCGCCGAGGCGCATCGCACCGGCGCGCCGATTATGCGTCCGCTGCTGTGGCATCATCCCAACGACCCGGCGGCGGTCGCCTGCGAAGACCAGTTTCTGCTCGGCGAAAGCCTCCTTGTTGCGCCCATTCTCCGGCCGGAAGCGCGCGTCCGGAGCGTGTATCTGCCGGTGGGGCAGTGGTTCGACTTCTGGAGCGGTGAGCTTTACGACGGTGGGCAGCATGTCCTGATCGAGACCGTGCCGGAGCACATCCCGGTCTTTGTGCGCGGCGGGTCCGTGGTGCCGACGGGTGCGCCCCGGCAGTTCATTTCGGGCGAAGCCGATCCGGTCGTGAACCTGCACGTCTGGCCGCACGGGCGCTGCGCCTTCACCTGGCAGGAGGATGACGGCGAGTCATTGGGCTACGAGCGCGGCGAGCTGGCCACGCGGACGATTGAGTTTGTGGATCGCGGGCCGCGCCGGGAGCTGGTGCTGGGTGCCACTCAGGGAGCCTGGGTCAGCCGGGTCCAAACCTGGCGCATCGTGGTG
>Ga0255198_1000116_pt1 | contig 16970 bp, 13 predicted proteins | sample Miss_Law_RepC_8h_FD_188421 | JGI IMG/M metagenome (GOLD analysis project Ga0255198, IMG submission 188421) | Freshwater microbial communities from Mississippi River, Louisiana, United States - Miss_Law_RepC_8h | ecosystem: Environmental > Aquatic > Freshwater > River | place: USA: Louisiana...
CCTTGCGGCCACCGTGTAGCGGGCCGCTGCGTTCAACCGCCGGATGCGGAAAACCGCACGTCCGGTGGTGTGGGAGGGTGCCGGGGCGCAATCCCCGGCACCCGACCCGATCGGCAACGGCATCGTTCCGGTTGAGCAAACTACCCGCAACGCGGCGACTGCAAGTCGCCGGCACGGGTTCATGGTTCCAATGCGCGGCCTTCGGTTCGTGGTGGCCACCCAGGAACCGGAATTGGGTCAGAAAGATTTGGGTCAGGAAAATGAGGTGGAAAATCTTCCTGCCCCTAATTTTTCTGCCCGTTCCCTGTCCGGGTTCAGGGGACGGAATCGCGGCTGTTGGCAAGCATGGAGGGGAGCGAGCAGGCTTCCTCGTTCGGATGCTGCGGGTGGCCAGATGCGCCGCTGAGGGATGGCTTCGGAACCAGGGGGCGAGCCCGCCGTCATTTGGGCGCGGCGATGAAGCTGGAGACGGGTTTGCCGTCCGCCCAGTTCCAGACGCGGACTTCGCCATTGTGTGCGCCGCTGGCCAGCCATTTGCCGGGCACGTGGGCCGCCAGCGCGTAAACCCGGTCCGCATGGCCGGTGAGGGAGCGGACGAGGGAACGGTCCTCCAGCTTGTGCTGGCGCACGGTCTTGTCCGCGCCGCTGCTGAACACCTGGTTGCCGGCCAGCAGGACGCGGAACAAGTCGCCTTCCGCGCCGGCGATTTCGCCGGTCTTCTTCCCGCCCTTGGCCGCCCAGAAGTGCACCTTCCGGTCCCGGCCGGCGGAGTAAATGGTCTGCCCATCCTCGGTGACGGCCACGCTGAAGACCGGGGCGTCATGCCCCATGTAGCTGGCCTCCAGCTCGCCGGTCTCCACATTGAAGAGGCGCGCGGTGCGGTCCCGGCTGCCGCTGGCCAGATGCTTGCCATCCGGACTGAAGGCCAGGCTCAACACCCAGTCGGCATGTTGCTGGATCAGGCGTTGTTCCCCGCCCTCGGGCACGGAGAAGATGCGGATGGCGTTGTCCGCACCGCCGGTGGCCAGCCGCGTGCCCGCGGCGTCAAAGGCCAGTGCCATCACGGTGTCGATGGTGGTGCCGAGCACTCGGGCCACCTCGCCCTTGGCCACATCCACGAGGGCAACTTCACCCGACTGGCCGGGCGAACCGCCCGCGACCGCGAGCCACTGCCCCTGCGGATGCCACGCGAGAGCCAGAATCCGCTGGGGCAGGCCTTTGATGCGGCGGCTCAGCTTGCCGGTGGCAGGATCCCAGAGCGTGATTTCGTGATAGCCGCTCGCGGCGAGGTGCTTGCCGTCTGGGCTGAAGGCCAGTGCCGCCACGGGGACCGGCTGCGGATAGCTGGCCGGCGGATTGGGGTAAGGCACGCGCGGAATGAGCGCGGCGAGATGGGCCTTGGCGTCGGGACCGTCGAACTTGGCACCCTGCTGAATCCATTTTTCGACCAGCGCGATTTGGGCCTTGGGCAGCGGGTCATCCTTCTGCGGCATCCGGTCGTCGGCATCCGAGGTGACCAGCAGGCGGAAGAGTTCACTCTTGGCAGGCTGGCCGGGGATGACGGCTGCCGTCTTGCTGGCGCCGGGTTTGAGCAGCATCTCGAAGTTGTGGAGCTGGTAGTTGCCCTTGGCCTTTTCCGGCCCGTGGCAGGTGACGCATTTCTTGGCCAGGATGGGGGCGATGTCCCGGGTGAAACTGACATTGGCGCTGGCCGCCGACAACGCACCCGCCAGCGGCCCCGCCCCCAGTCCGGCCAGGACCAGCAAACCCCGGAGGAAGCAAAGGGATCGGGCGCGCGGCATCATGCGGGAACCGACTCTGCCGCGCCGGGAAGCATTCGACCGGCCCGGCCGTCAACTTTGAACTTTCGCCCCGCCCTCGACTTTGCCTAGTGTGCGTCCGCAATCCGCCCGCTGGTGTTCTGCTGGGTCCGGCCGGACGTGGTTGTCACAGCGATGACGGATAGCAAACAGGCGCGAATCTTGGCGGTCGATGACACCGGGGCCTTGCACGGGATGCTGCGCACGGCCGTGGCGCTCAATCTCCCCGGTCATCCGCTGGTCCTCACGCCGGCCCTGCTTGCCGAAGCCCTGGCCGTCACCCGCCAGGAACGGGCGGCGGACCAGCCCTACGCAGTGGTCTTCCTCGCCCTTTCGCCGGTCAACGCCGTGGCCGCCCTGGAAGTTGGAGCCCAACTATCGCTGGAGGATGACGATCTCCAACTCGTCTTCTGCCCCACCGCCGGGCATGTGGTCGGCGATGCCCTGCAGAGCCGCTTTGGCATCTCCGACCGCGTGCTGTTGCTGCCCCAGCCGGTGGAGCCGGCCGTGGCACTGGCGCTGGTGCGCGCCTTGGTTGCCAAGGCAGGATTACACCGCGACCTGCGCGCGGCCCGGGCGACCACGGCCGCCCATCGCCGCGATCAAGTCGCCGCCGCCACCGCCGCCAATTCCGGCTTTGCGCAGGAAGCGCAGTTCGAACGGGCGTTGATGGACACCTTCCTGCTCAACGCGCCCGAGGCGGTTTATTTCAAGGACCGCGAATCGCGCATCGTGCGGGCCAGCCTGGCGCTGGCGCAACGCGTGGGCTTCGACGATCCCAACGAGCTGGTGGGCAAGAGCGATCTGGACCTGTTCGCCGAGGCGCACGCGCTCGCGGCCTTCAGCGACGAGCAGGAGGTGATCCGCACAGGCCGCCCCATCCTCAACAAGGTGGAACATGAGACGCTGCCCGACGGCCGCTCCTGCTGGGTGCTCACCTCCAAACTGCCGTGGCGCAACCCGGCGGGCGAGACCATCGGCACCTTCGGCCTCAGCAAGGACATCACCGCGATCAAGCGCGCCGAGGAGGATTTGCAGAATGCCAGCGACATGTTGCAGGCCCTGCTCGACAACATCCCCGACCGCATCTACTTCAAAAACGCCCAGTCGCGCTTCATCAAAGTAGGCAAGGCGCTGGTCACACGTCTGGGCATGACCACCGCAGAGCAGGTGCTGGGCAAGACGGACTTTGACTTTCATCCGCCCGAGCTCGCCCGCCAGTTCATCCACGATGAAGAACACATCATGGCCACCGGCGAGTCCATCATCAACAAGGTGGAGGAGCAGGTGGGCACGGACGGACAGCCCATCTGGGCGTCGGTGACCAAGGTGCCGGTCTATGACCGCATGGGGCAGATCGCCGGCATCATAGGCATCTCGCGCGACATCACCGCCCTCAAGCTGGCCGAGGAGGAGCTTGAACAAAAGAACCGGGAATTGATCGATGCCTCCCGCGCCGCCGGCATGGCTGAGGTCGCCACCGGCGTGCTGCACAACGTCGGCAACGTGCTCAACAGCGTGAACGTCGCCGCCACCCTCGTCAGCGACATGGTCCGCCGCAGCAAGGCCGTGAACCTCGCGCGCCTGGCCGCCATGCTCAAGGAACACGGCCACGACCTCAGCACCTACCTCACGCAGGACGAGAAGGGCAAACAGATCCCCGCCTACCTCGACCAGTTGGGCCGGCATCTGGCCGAGGAGCAGCAAACGCTGCTGCGCGAGCTCGACGAGATGCGCAAGAGCGTGGACCACATCCGCGACATCGTGGCCACCCAGCAGGGCTACGCGAAGGTGGGCGGCACTGTGGAACCGATTGTCGCCGCCGACCTCGTGGAAATGGCCCTGCGCATGCAGCTCTCCGCGCTCACCCGGCACGATGTCGGCGTCCACCGCCAATACAGCCCGGTGCCCACCGTGCTGGCGGAGAAGCACAAGGTGCTGCAGATCCTCAACAACCTGATCCGCAACGCCAAGCAGGCCATGGAGGCCAACCTGGACGGCCGCAAGCACCTCACCATCCGCATCGCCCCCAACGGCCAGGGCGGCGTCAGCATCCAGGTGCTCGACAACGGCGTGGGCATCTCCCCCGAGAATCTGGCCCGGATTTTCTCGCACGGTTTCACCACCCGCAAGAGTGGTCATGGCTTCGGCCTGCACAGCGCCGCGCTGGCGGCCCGGGAGATGGGCGGCTCCCTCACCGTTCACAGTGAAGGCGTGGGCAAGGGCGCGACCTTCAGCCTCGACCTTCCAGCCCAGCCCAAAGAGGAGTCAAAACCTTGATCAGCATCCCCGAAAACAAGCGCGTTCTCATCATCGACGACAACCGCGCGATCCACGACGATTTCCGCAAGGTCCTGGCCGACAGCGGCGACTCTGGCAGCCTGGATGCCGCCGAGGCGGCGCTCTTCGGCGAGCCAACGGCCACCCCAAAACGCAAAACTTTCCAGCTCGAATACGCCTCGCAAGGCTTGGAGGGCGTGGAGAAAATCCAGGCCGCGCTCGCCGCTGGCAGCCCGTTCGCCATGGCCTTCGTGGACGTGCGGATGCCGCCGGGCATTGATGGCATCGAGACCACCGTGAAAATCTGGGAGGCTGCCCCGGACACGCAGATCGTCATCTGCACCGCCTACTCGGACTACTCCTGGGACGAGATGGTGGGCAAGGTCGGCTACTCGGACCGGCTGGTGCTGCTCAAGAAACCGTTCGACAACGTCGAGGTGCTCCAGCTTGCCTGCGCGCTGACCGAGAAATGGCGGCTGCGCCAGGAATCCCAGCTCAAGCTCGAACACCTCGAACGCATGGTCAACGCCCGGACCGCCGAGCTCCGCAGCACCGTGGATCTCCTCCAGCAGAGCCTGACCAACTACAAGCGCACCGAGCAGCGCCTGCGCCGCAGCGAGGAGCGCTTCCGCCTCATCACCGAGAACGCCGCCGACCTCATCATCGTCGTGGACGGCACGGGCCGTCCGCAATATCTCAGCCCCTCCGTGGGGCACGCGCTCGGCTATGCGACGGAGGAGCTGCTGCGCGGCTCGCTCTTCTCGCTCGTCCACCCGGAGGACCGCTCCCAGACTGTGGACATCTTCAAGTCCGCGTTGCGCCAGAGCACCGGCCAGGTGCTCGAATACCGCCTCCAACACAAGCAGGGTTACTGGCGGCGGTTTGAAGCCCACGCCAGCGTGGTGCGCGAGACCGAGGCCACCACCGCCAACCTCGTCATCGTCGGCCGCGACATCACCGAGCGCGACCGCGCCGAAAAGGAAAACTTCCGCCTGGCCATCCAGTTGCAGCGTGCTGGCGACTCCGGCAACCTGGCGGCCCTCGCCACCGAGCTTGGCCCGCTGCTGGAATCCGTGCAGGAGAAGGTGCGCTTTGCGGAAGATGCCGCGCGGCAACTCCAGCCGCTGCTCCGGATCGAGAAGGAGCTGATCGAGGCCGCCCTGGCCCAGACCACGGCCGCGGACCGGGCGACGGATGTGGAATACCTGACCGCCGAAGTGCCCAAGGCCCTCGCGGAGTGTAACGCGAAGATCGACCGCATCGCCGACATCCTCGCTGATTTGCAGGCCAACCCGCCGGTTGAAGGGGGCGGGAGCCGAGGCCCCGCTTGACAAGCCCCTGCCGCGCCGATTCAGTCGCCGCGTGCAATCCACCCGCTGCCTCGTCCGTCCGGCGTCCCGCTGGCTCTGCCTGCTGGTCCTTGGTGTTTTTTCCGTGCTCGCCCAGGCGGCTGCGCCCGCGACCAACGCCGTCGTCGCCGGCACCTGGACTTACACGCTCGAGGTCTCCCTCGACACCTCGGTGGATTTCGTTGCGGAGCTGAAGCAGGACGGCGAACGCGTGACCGGCACCGTCACCGCGCGCGAGGTCATGGCGACGGTCGAGAAAGGGCAGTTCAAGAACGGGCAGCTCACGTTTGAAATTCCCCGCGAGTATGGCGGCGTGAAGTTCACCTCGCGCTATCAAGGACAACTGGCCGGCGACCGCCTCAAGGGCAAGATCGTCACCGGCACCGGCCCCTTGGAGCGCACCTACGAGTGGAGCGCCCAACGCGCCAAGCCGGCCGCCAAACCTTAGCCGCCTCACCACGCCTTCATCATGTCCTCCCGTGTTCTGATTGCTGGCCTGTTCCATGAAACGCACACGTTCCTTGAAGGCTCCACCGGCCTGGCGGACTTCGAGGTGCGACGGGGAGAAGAGCTGCTGGCCTGCATGGGCGACGCCTCGCCACTCGGTGGCATTCTGGAATCCGCGCAACGCTTTGGCTGGACGGTCCTGCCCACTGTGGACTTCCGCGCCTCGCCCAGCGCAACCGTGCAGGACGCGGTGGTGGAGACGTTCTGGGAGGAGTTCCGCCGCCGCGCGGAACCGGAGTTGCAGCGCGGCGTGGATGGCATCTGCCTGGTGCTGCACGGCGCGATGGTCTCCGCCTTGCTGCCCGATGTGGAAGGCGAACTGCTGGCCCGGTTGCGAGCCCTGCCGGGCGCGGCCCGGGTGCCGGTCTTTGGAGTGTTCGATTTGCACGCCAACTTCACAGAGCGCATGGCGCGCCATGCGGACTGCCTTGTGGCTTATCGCGAGAATCCGCACACCGACGGACGCGAGTCCGCACAACGGGCGGCCACCCTGTTGCAGCACTGCCTCACCACCGGCGAGGTGCCCCGCATCACCTTCGCCTCGGTGCCCGTGATCTGGCCGCCCACCGGCACCGGCACGGCGGGCGAGCCGATGTGCGGCTTGGAGGCGCTGGCCCGGCAGTTGGAGACGCGGCCCGGCATCTGGGCGGCCAACGTGGTCGCGGGCTTTTCCTTCGCCGACACCTTCGACACGGGAGTGAGCTTCTCCGTGGTTTCAACTCTCAGCGAAGCCGAGGCCCGGGCCGCGCTGGCGGAACTTTGCGCGCTGGCGGTTCGCAACCAGCAGCAGGGCAACGTCAGCGATCCGCCGGTGGATGAAGTGCTGGCCAAGCTCGTGCCCACGCCGCCGGGACTCACGGTCCTAGTCGAGCCGTCCGACAACATCGGCGGCGGCGCGCCGGGTGACGGGACCGGCCTGCTCCGGGCGCTGCTGCGCCATCAATTGCCCGCCTGCGCCATCGCCATCAACGACGCGGCAGCCGTGGCGCAACTGGCGACGCTGCCATTGGGCGCACGCACGACGCTGCCCATTGGCGGCAAGGGCAGCCGGCTGGACGCAGGCCCGCTCGTGCTCGATGTGGAATTGCTGTCGCGGCGAGCGGGCCGCTTCCAACTGGAAGACAAGCAAAGCCACCTGGCCTCGATGGCCGGGGACGCCTTCGACATGGGGCCCTGCGCGGTCGTGCGTCACGCGGGCGTCACGATTCTGCTCACCAGCCGCAAGACACCGCCCTTCGATCTGGGACAGTGGCGCAGCCAGGGACTGGAGCCGCGGGATTTTTCCTTCATCGGCGTGAAGGCGGCCGTCGCACATCGGCGGGCCTACGATCCCATCGCCGCGCGGATGTTGTGGGTGGACACGCCCGGCCCCTGCACGAGCAACGTGCGTTCGCTGCCTTACCAGCGGGTGCGGCGTCCGGTGTTCCCGCTGGACGCCTAGCCCCAGAGTGGCAGCTCACTCGAACTGTTTGCGGAAGCGCGTCAGCTCCTCGCGCAGCTCGGCCACCGTGATCTTCAGCGCGGCGACTTCCGCTTCCAGCGCCTCCAAGCGGCCGGGCACCGGAGCGGCGACGGGTGGCGCGGCGGCGAACGACGGCGCTTCCAAGACCGGCTCACCGCTCAGCAATTGCACGAATCGCCGTTCCTTCTGTCCGGGTCGGGGCTCCAGCATGCGCACCAGCGGTGCATCACCGGCGGCGAGGGCTTCCAGCGCCTTCTCCAAATCCGCGATGGACTCAAACGGGTGCAGGCGCTCGGTGCGGATGCGCAGTTCACCGGGGGTTTGCGGTCCGCGCAGCAGCAGCACGCAGAGCAACGCCACCTCGCCGGGGTTCAGCTCGAAGACATCCAGCAGGTTGTGCCGGAACTTCTCCACGCGCGCGCCCGCGCCCCACACCTTGGTGGCAAGTTTTTTGCCGCGTAGATCGTCGAGCGCCAGATTGACCTCCTGCTCGGAGTAGTGGACCACGGGATCGCGGTTCGTGGATTGGTTGCACGCGGTGGTCACGGCGAGCAGCGAAAGGGGATAAACATCCGGCGTCGTGCGCTCCTTCTCGATCAAACATCCGAGAACGCGCGTTTCAACCGGTGACAGGGTCAAGGCCATGCGCGGGTTCTAACATCCGCCCCGGACAGTCTCAAACAGATACCAGCCAGCGTCGGCCTTCCCGCCGTTGTGTCCACGCGTGCCCGCGCTTGCCATCGCCGTGGAGCGTGTGTTTAGTTCCGCCCACATGCCGCCCGCTGCCACGCCATCACGCCCGACCCAGAGCGCGGAAGATTATCTTGAGCGCATCCAGGAGCTGATGGAGGAGAAGGGCTACGCGCGCGTGGTGGACATCGCCTCCTCGCTCAAGGTCCGGCAGGCCAGCGTCACCAGCATGGTGCAGAAGCTCGCCGAGCAGGGCTACCTGAACTACGAGAAGTATCGCGGACTCATACTCACCGACAAGGGGCGCGCGGTGGCCAGCCAGATCCAGGAACGCCACGCCACCCTGTCACGGTTCTTCTCCTTGCTCGGCCTGGACGCCGCCACGCAGCAGGCAGACATCGAGGGCATCGAGCATCACCTCAGCCCGGACACCGTGGCGTGCCTCGCCGATTTGGCGGCGTTCTTCGAGCGGAATCCCGCCGTGCTCAAACGGTTCGCCAGTTCCCGGGCGGGCACCCGCCGCGCGTGACCCCGGCCCGCCGCCTGCCTGTCCCGTGGGACCGCCTGCCCGCCCTCGCGGAGGAGGAGGTGCGCGCCACCATCGCGGATTTGCCGCCGGAACTCCGCGCGCGTGCCGAGCCGCTGCCCGTGCTCTACGAACGCCTGCCCGGCGAGGATCTGCTGGCCGACGGCGTCGCCGCGGACACCTTGGGGCTTTTCGTGGGCGAAGACTTCCCGCATGGCGAAGGCGGGCCCTTGCCGCTGCCGCCGCAGATCATCCTGTTTCTGGAAAACCTCTGGGACTTCGCCGGCGCGGACGAGGAGGTCTTCCTGGACGAAGTCCACATTACTTACATCCACGAGCTGGGACACTATCTCGGCCTGACCGAGGAGGAGCTGGACGAGCGCGGGCTGCTGTAGCTGTCCGCGACCGATCGCCGCCAGCAGGCGGGCGCTGCGCGGCGAACCTGCTTTTGACACGCCCTGGCATTCCGCCTACAACCCTCCGCGATGAAAGTCCTCATTCTCGCCGCCGGCTACGCGACCCGCCTGTATCCGCTCACGCTCACGCAGCCCAAGCCGTTGCTCACCGTGGCGGGCAAGCCGATGATCGACTACGTCATGGACAACCTCGCCGCCATCAGCGGGATCGACCGCGTCTATCTCGTGACCAACGCGAAGTTCGCCGGGCACTTCCAGAAATGGGCGGACGACTACAGCAAGCGCGCCGCACTGGCCTTCACCATCATCAACGACGGCTCGACCGACGACACGAACAAGCTCGGCGCCATCGGCGACTTGAACCTCGTCCTCAAGCAGGAGCAGGTGGATGACGACCTCATCGTCGTGGCGGCGGACAACTTGTTCAGCGAGAAGCTCGGCGCGTTCGGCGAATTCTGCCGCGCCAAGAACGCCCCCGTGCTCGGCGTCTATGACGTGGAAAGCCTCGATGCCGCCAAGAAGTATGGCGTCGTGGCCGTGAACCGCGAGGGCGTCATCACCGACTTCAAGGAGAAGCCCGCGCAGCCGGCCAGCACGATGATCGGCATCGCGCTCTACTACTACCCGCGCGCCACGCTCAAGCTGGTGGACCAATACCTCGCCGAGGGCAACAACCCCGACCAGCCTGGCCGCCTCGTCCAGTGGCTCTATCCCCGCACGCCGGTCTTCACTTGGAGCGTCCCCGGCATGTGGTATGACATCGGGTCCAAGGAGACGCTCGAAGAGGCCAACCGCATCTTCGCGCGGAAGTGACTTCCGGTTCGGAGTGGCTGGCGCGCAGGACCGCGGCGGTGGGCGTCATTCTTTCCCCTTGGCAAAGCGAGGTCGCGTGCCTACAACCGCGCCGGTTCTTTTGATAACGGCGGAGTTGCTCCGCCACCACCGCTTACAAGTGCAGGGAACCCCGTGAGAACCGGGGACGGTTGCGCCACTGTGACGGGCTACAGACTCCCAATGCCACTGACTGAAGGTCGGGAAGGCGGGAGCGAGGTTTGAGGCCCGGAGTCAGGATACCGGCTTGTCAGTGCTCGTCAGGGCACGCTCACGCGCGCCCGCTTCTCCGACAAAGAGAAGGATGAGGCCAGCCCGCCGAACTGTCTTTCGGCGGGATTCTGAGATGCCTTCATTCTCCAATTTGCGGAGGTGAAGGCTTTTTCCTTTTCACCTCCCTTCTGGTCTCCAACCCCAACCGCTCCGCGCGCCCAAGAACCCGCGTGGGGCTCGCAGTGAAAGACCAGAATGAAAACAGTCAGCAGTAATCCGTGTTCAGTGTTCAGTGTTCAGTCGTGCCGGCGGTTTGTAACCGCCGCGCTGGGGGTTAGAAGTCATCACGCGTTGCCTGCGAGGGCGGCCACCGGGCGGCGATGGCAAATCGCCGGCACGGGCTTGGCCGTGCTCCTCGCGCTCCTCTCCGTCACCGCCGCCGCGCAGGAGAGCAAGACCAACGCTCCGGTCGAATTCCCTGCCGTCGTCGTGACCGCGACGCGGTTGCCGGAGCAGACCGTCGCCGTGGAGAAGGTCCCGGCCAACGTCACCGTCATCACGCGTGAAACCATCGCGCAATCGCCGGCCTTCACGTTGCCGGAGTTGCTGCGGCAGCAGGTGGGCTTCACGTCCTTGGACACCGTCGGCTTCGCCGGGCAGCAGTCCCAGTTCAGTCTGCGCGGCTACGGCGACAAGGCAGGCACGCTCATCCTCGTGGACGGTGTGCGCGTGAACGACGCCGGTGGCGGCTTCTTCCTCTGGAACTCCGTGCCGCTGGCGGCTATTGAGCGGCTCGAAATCATTCGGGGCGGGGCTTCGACGATTTACGGCGAGGGCGCGGCTGCCGGCGTCATCAACATCATCACGAAGGCCGCTGCGAACCAGCCGCTCTCCGGCAGTGTGAGCGCGAGTGTCGGCAACCTGGGTTTCTACCAGGGCAACTTCACCTTGAGCGGGCGCACGAATGCCTTCAGCTATGTCGTCACCGGCAGCCGCAACGAGTGGGCCGGCTGGCGCGAGGGCGCGAACTATCGCGGCTGGAACCTGCTCGCCAAGCCCTCGGTCGAGACCCCAGCGGGCCGCTTCACCTTCAGCTACCAGTTCCACGACGATTACAGCGAGAACGCGGACGTGCTCACGCCGGCGCAGTTCGCCGCGAATCCCCGGCAGCGCGGCGCGACGCAGTTCACCTTCGAGCAGGAGCTGCATCGCGGCTGGATTGACTACCACAAGACGTTCGAGGACGCGTGGACGGTGAATGCGAAAGCCTTCGCGATGAAGGACAACGGCTACGGCACCGGCTTTGCCAACGTCACCACCGTGCAACCCAGCTACGGCAGCACGGTGCAAGTGGACTGGAAGACGGAACCGTGGCAGCGCGCCAACACGCTGACCTTCGGCGGCGAGGCGGTGCGGCAGGACTTCACACAGTCCAGCGCGTTTGGCACCACGGTGCATGACTCTTCCACGTTGAGCTTCTTCGCCCAGGACACGCTGGAGCTGCTGCCCAAGCTCACGCTCGCGGCGGGTGTGCGCTTCGATCACCGCAGCACGTTCCTCAACGTGCCGTTCGCCTTCACCGGCAGCAAGGACAACGACGTGTGGAGCCCGAAAGGCAGCTTGAACTATGAGTTCGCCGAGAAGTCCTCTGCGTGGGTGTCACTCTCGCAAGCCTACCGGCTGCCCAGCGCGAATGACACGGTGAGCGCCGACCCGCGCTTCGCGAGCAACGCGTCGCTCGTGCCGGTGAACGCGCGCACGGTGGAGTTCGGTGTGCGCAGCCAGCGGCACCAGCTCCTCGGCGGCAGCCTCGCCTACTATCACAGTTGGGTGGACGACGACATCTTCTCCGACCCGGCCACCGGCGGCAACGGGAACGCGGACGCCGTGCGGCAGGGCGTGGAGCTCACCTTGAACTCGCGTCCCGCCGAGTGGGTGGAGGTGGACTTCAGCGCGGCGTGGTCCGACGCGCACTTCACCAGCGGCGCGTATGCCGGGCAGCAGCAGGTGCTCGTGCCGGACTGGCAGTTGAACGGCGGAGTGAATTTCCGCCCTGCGACCGGCTGGCTGTGGCGCGTGGAAACGGTTTACGTCACCGGCCAGCGACCCTTCAACGACCTGCCCAACGCGCTCGCGCAAAACACCTACACGGTGGTGAACACGAAGTTGAGTTATCAGTGGAAGAACCTCACCACCTACGCGGCGGTGAACAACCTGCTCGACCGGCTGTATGAGCAGTTCCCGACCTACAATGCCTTCATCCCAGCGGTCCGGCATAATCCGGCCCCGGGAATCAACTTCCGCGTCGGCATCACCGCGACGTTCTAAGTCAATCGGATGGCCGCCGAGGCAAGACGGTGAAGGCCCGGAAAGCTTTCGCCTCCCCAACTCGGCGGCTACGCTTTACCCCATGAGCCGCCACGCAGAGAACAAGCGATGTCCGGAGTGCGGTGCGGAATTCCAGTGCCTCGCGCACTGCGCCGCGAACACGTGCTGGTGCATGGAGCTGCCGCGCGTGCCGATGCCGACGGATGCGTCAGCCGACTGCCTCTGCCCTGCTTGCCTGCGGGCCCGCGTGGGACAACTCGAAAATCCACGCCTCGCCGAGTAGGAGACGACGTGAGGAGTCTCTGATCCCAAATCCGGCAGTTGAAACTTAACGCAAGGACGCAAAGACGCAGGGTCGCAAAGAAAACCGACTTGGCTGGTTTCGCTCCCGGCCTCACCGCGCAGGTGAACGCGCTTCACCTTAGTAACCAATCCAATTCCTTCCTCTCCGCGTCTTTGCGCCTTTGCGTTAACTGCAGTTTCTAGGCTGATTATGTTGCTTCCAAAGTGAGACTCCTCACGTCGTCACCTACGGCAAATCCAGCCGCCGCCACTGGCCCACTGGCAGGTCTCCCAGCTCGAAATCCCCGAAGCGGCTCCGGTGCAGGCGCGTCACCGTCCATCCTTGGCTGGCGAACATCCGTTTCACCTGATGGTATTTACCCTCGGTCAGTTCGAGTCGCGCTTCACGGGCGCTCACGATTTCCAACTTGGCCGGGAGACAGGGCTTGTGCTCGTCATCCAGCACCAGCGTGCCCGCCGCAAATAGTTGGATGAGTGAGGCTTCGAGATCGCGGTCCACGGTGACTTCGTAAAGCTTCGTCACATGCCGTTTGGGCGAAGTGAACTGATGCACCAAATCGCCCTGATCCGTGACGACCAGCGCACCGGTGGCATCCTTGTCGAGGCGACCCACCGTCGTGACGGGCGGGTTGCGCTTGAGCCAGCGGGCGGGCAGCAGGTCAAAGACCCGCTGGCCTTCGCGGTCGTCGTGCGAACAGACATAGCCAGCCGGCTTGTGGAACAGCACGAGGATGCCGTCGGGTGATTCCAGCGGTTCGCCGTCCACCATCACTTCCTCAGGCAGAAACTTCTCATCCGCAGCCTTCACCACCTGGCCGCGCACCTGGATGCGACCGCCCCGCACCCACAGCCGGGCTTCGCTGCGGCTGCAGTAACCGCAGGAGGAAAGCAACTGGTCAAGGCGACGGCGCGGTGGAGTTTTCGGCACGGCCCGGTTCTATGGCCAAAGGCGCGGCGTGCCAACTCTTCCTGTGTAGGCGGGACACTCCTGTCCCGCAGTCGGATTGCTGAACAATCAGCCGAAGGTCCAAGGCGGACAGGAGTGTCCGCCTTACTCACGGCTTCAGGTGCGTGCGGAAGAGCTGGTAAGCCTTTTCCCGCATCGCCTCGGGGAAGTCGTGGTCGCAGTCCGGATGCTCCACGATGAGATGATTCGGCTTCCCCAGCAGGCGATACACCGGTGCGGCGGCGGCCGCCACACGGTCCACGCTGTCCCACTTGAAGTTCGAGTCCTTCAGCGGCGCGGCGATGAAGCAAACGCGCGGGGCGAGGGCACCGACCATTTCGTGGAAATCAAACGGGATTTCCTCTAGCCGGCCGCGATAGCCCGCCAGCTTCAGCATGTAACGGGTCTGGCACCAGCCCTTCTCCGGCTCCCAGACCTTCGGGTTGCCGCTCATGTAATCGAGGTAGGAATCCAGCCCGCAGCTCGAAACGATGACCTTGATCCGCGTATCAAACACACCGGTGTAAACCGCGTTGTGACCGCCCAGTGAATGGCCGATGGCTCCAAAGCCGGACTTCGCTTCCACAAATGGCAGCGACTCCAGCAGGTCGAGGCCGCGAACATTGTCCCACACCGCCTTGAGCGTGCCGCTCTCCCAGCCCAGCGCCTTGAGGTCGGGCTGGTAATTGGCCAGCAGCGGATACGACGGCGCGAGCGCGACAAACCCGCGCTCGGCCAGCTCGCTGGCATATTGGCGGTTGGGCTTCCCGCCCAGGCCCACGACGACCTTGTGTCCAATGGTGTTCTCCGTCGGGTGCAGGCAAAGGACGGCGGCGGCTTTGCGCTTCCCGGCCAGCACGTCCTTGGGGATGAGCAAATAGGCCGGCACGCTGCCGCCGGGCTCGCTTTGGTAGGTGATGAACTGCCGGATGTAACTGCCGCAGTCCGTCTCCTCCGCGATCTTCATCTCCAGCGGGCCGCGCTTCGCCGCACCGGGCAGAATGCCCATCACCCGCTCCATGCCGCGCACGATCTCGGCGCGGCGGCGCTCCCAGTCCTTCGCGGATTTGACCGGTCGCGCGTTGCCCGCCACATCGCGGTAAACCAGCAGGTTGGTGCGCTCCAAGCGCGGCAGGCCGACGGGCGGAAGCAAATCGGCGGCGGACAGGGGCAGAGCCAGCGCAGCCAGCAGGAGGAGTTGGTTCATGCCTCTGCTTGTAGCCGACCCCGTTCCGTATGGCAATCGCCCTGCCCTACGGCTGGGCAGCCCGGTAGAAGAGCGGCCCGAGCTTTTCCTTGTGGACGCCCTCCACCCGGCCATCGCTGAAGACCAGGTTGCCGTTGTCATCATGCCGGTTGGTGCTCCAGTAAGGCCGGAAGCCGAAGGGCGAACCGCCTGAGGGCAGCCAGGTGATGTTGTTGTCGCCGGACAGGATGGTGTTGTGGTTGTTCCGGCGCGGCCGCACGGCGGTGAAGTAGCTGACATTCGTGCTACGCACCTGGGCGAAACTGGCCGGGGCGCGCAGCTCCCGATCGCGCGGGCAGATGAGGATCTTGGTGCTGCCCAAGTTGTTCGAGGCCATGATGAACGGTCGGATGTCCCGGGCAATCATCCCCCCAGGCAGGAAAGTGTTGGTGGCCATCGGAGCGCAGCCGCCCTGCTGAAACGGCACTTGCTGCGGAAACCGTCCGTCGTTCGATTCGGCATAGCTGATAAGCCCCAGACCGACGCCCTTGAGGTTGTTGCTGCAAAAGGTCTGAAAACCCTTGCTCTTGGCTTTCATGATGGCCGGCATCAGCAGCGAGATGAGAATCGCGATGATGAGCGTGGCCACCATGGTCTCGATCAAAGTGAAGGCCAGGTGCGCACGCTGAAGTCTGTTAGTCAGCCGGATCAACTGTCCTAGAGAACGCCTTCCACCAGCGAGCGTCAAGGCGGAGGGAAAGCCCCGGCCGGAGCGCGGCTGTGTCGCAGACCAGCCGCAGCAACGTCCACACAGCGCAGCCCACTCGAACCTTCCACCCGCATCGTCATGGCGCAGCGGCTGCGACTGGCTGGCAGCACAGTCGCGTTCCGGTTCATGGGTGGGAGGTGAAGTGCCCCTCTCCATGAACCTCGGAGCGGGCTTGGGGCCAGGGCAGGCTCAACAGCGGTGCTGAAGCCACCGCAGTCCAAACGCTGGCGCGAACCAGCGAGATCCCCGTGCGGCGCGAAGCGTCTGGACTGCGGCGGCTTCAGCGCCGCTGTTCCCCGGAGCGGGTTCAGGGGGCGAAATCGCGGAAGTTGGCGGGCCGTAGGTTCTCTCCCCGCCTTCTCCTCCATCCAATGGAGGAAGAGGGAGCAGGCTGCCTCGTTCGCATGGTGCGGGTGGCAAGTTGCGCCTGCTGGAGGGTGCAGCCTGCGCGGCCCCGCACCTCAGGCGCACGAGGACAAGGTTCCTTGCCCGCCGGAACCCTCTCAGCCGCGCGCCGAGATCTCCAGCATCCGCTCGATGGGCGCGCGGGCCCGCGCGAGGATGTCGGCCGGCAGTTCGAGCCGCGGCGCGAGGTGCTTCATGCAGTCGCGGAGCTTTTCGAGCGTGTTCAGCTTCATGTAGCGGCACTCGCTGCACCGGCAGTTGTCGGTGGGCATCCGCATCACGTCATACACGGGCGCGCAGAGGAACTCCTTGTCCGGGCATTCCTTCTTCATCCGGTGAATGATGCCCGACTCGGTGACGATGACGAACCGCTTCGCCGGGCTGGCCTTGCAGTAGGTGATCATCTTCTCCGTCGAACAGACCGAGTCGGCCAGTTCGCGCACCTCACGGAGACTCTCCGGATGGACGACAATCTTTGCGTCCGGGTAGGCGGCGCGCGCGCGCTGGATGACACCCTGCTGGAACTCGACGTGCGCGTAACAGTTGCCACGCCAGAGCGTCATCGGGCGGCCGGTCTGCTCCATCACCCACTGGCCGAGATTTTCGTCCGGCACAAACAGCAGGTCGCGATCCTTCGGGGCGGCGTTGACGATCTTGAGGGCGTTGCCGCTGGTCACGATCACGTCGCTCAAGGCCTTCACCGCCGCCGAGCAGTTGATGTAGGCAATCGTGTAGAAGTTCGGATTGCTGGCTTGGAGCTTCGCCAGTTCGGGAGCGGGACAACTTTCTTCCAGCGAACAGCCGGCATCCTTGTCCGGCAGCACGACGATTTTGCCTGGGTTCAAAATCTTCGCCGTCTCTGCCATGAAATGGACCCCGCAGAAGACGATCACGTCCGCGCTGGTGCCCGCTGCCTGTTGCGCGAGGCCGAGGGAGTCG
>Ga0255198_1000120_pt1 | contig 16869 bp, 26 predicted proteins | sample Miss_Law_RepC_8h_FD_188421 | JGI IMG/M metagenome (GOLD analysis project Ga0255198, IMG submission 188421) | Freshwater microbial communities from Mississippi River, Louisiana, United States - Miss_Law_RepC_8h | ecosystem: Environmental > Aquatic > Freshwater > River | place: USA: Louisiana...
ATACTGTCGATCGCGATAACGCCGATCGGCTGATCTGACTTCTTGTTCTCGTCTCCAGGGCAAAAGCCTCGGCCGAGTTTCACTTCCAACTCCATGGTGAGCTTTCGCTTCTTATCCAAGGTGCAGATGACCTGCTCGGGATTCACCAATTGAATGTGCTGGTTCAATTCAATGTCCCCAGCGGTCACAACGCCCTCTTTATTGACACTCAGGATCAGTTGTTGAGCGTCATGGGTGTCAGACTTGAATTTGACCTTCTTTAGGTTGAGCACGATCTCCGTGACGTCCTCCACCACTCCTTCAACAATGGCAAATTCGTGCTGTGCCCCGTCAATCTTTACCGAGGTAATTGCCGCCCCCTCAAGGGAGCCAAGCAAGACCCTACGAAGTGAGTTTCCTATCGTATGGCCAAAGCCCGTCTCGAAGGGCTCAGCACTGAACTTGGCGTAGGTGGTGGTCGCAGAAGATTCATCCTTCTGCAAACGCTTGGGCATTTCAAAACGACCTAAACGGATTGGCATATGTGTTTTCTGGCGATTTTAATCTGGCTGCAAACGCATTATTCCCGCTCGCTCACAGCCCGTGTAATCGCTTTGTGCCTCCGCACGGCGGAGGCGTTTATATTAGCGGGAATAAAACTCGACTACAGCCTGCTCGTTGGCAATTGGCTGGATTTCGTCACGCGAGGGCACTCGCACCAATGTTCCTCGAAAGGCGTCTTTGTTGAGCGTAAGCCACTCGGGGACCGCACGCGAGGTGGACAACTCCAAATTCTTCGTGGCGAGCTGGCGAGAAACGCTGGAGTCCTTCACTTCAATCACATCGTTCACTTTCACCGCATAGGACGAAATGCTGACTTTGCGGCCGTTTACCTTGATATGGCCGTGGCCGACCATCTGGCGAGCCGCAGACCGCGTTACCGCAAAGCCAAGTCCGTATACCAGGCTGTCCAAGCGGGTCTCAAGGATCTGGAGCATCAACTCACCCGTTACACCACGCTGCCGGAGTGCTTTGGCATAAATGTTACGGAACTGCTTCTCTTGCAAGCCGTAGTAATAGCGGAATTTTTGCTTTTCCAGCAAACCAAGTCCGTATTCCGTGGACTTGCGGCGAGCACCCTTGGGACCGTGAACACCCGGCGGATAGTTGCGGCGCTCCAAGTATTTCGAGGGGCCAAAAATCGGAATGCCAAAGCGTCGGCTGATGCGAACACGAGGACCTGTATAGCGAGCCATAAGTTATTTCTAAACTGAGAGTTGCATTGCGGGACTACACGCGGCGCTTCTTGCGAGGGCGGCATCCATTGTGAGGCACGGGGGTCACGTCCTTTATGGTCGAGATTTCCAACCCTATGGCCTGCAACGCACGAATTGCCGACTCGCGGCCAGATCCAGGCCCACTGACACGAATCTCAACCTCACGCAACCCGTGAGACATCGCCTGGCGAGCGGCATCTTGTGCTACCTGTTGTGCGGCGAAAGCGGTGCTTTTGCGGGACCCTTTGAAGCCCACACGTCCTGCGCTAGACCAGCCAATTACGTTTCCCTGCATGTCCGTAATCGAAACGTTGGTGTTGTTAAAGGTAGAGAGAATATGCGCAATACCAATGGCAATGTTCTTTGCCCCCTTGGCCTTTATGATCTTTTTGCCAGCGTTTTCATCGGCCAGCAACTCAGCGGCTGTCGGGGCAGCAGCCATCACAGGTGCACCTGCCGCTGGAGCGGCCGCCGGAGTGGCAACCGACGCTGGAGCAGCATCCCTCCTTGCCTTTGACTCCGCAGTCACTTCCGTGGGCGGTGCGCCTTCAGCCTTGGTTTCTTTCTTAGCCGGACTTTTTTTCTTTTCTTCAGCCATAGCAGTAATTCTTTAAGCTGCGGGTTTGGCGGCAGCACGCTGCACGCCCACAGTCCGCCGCGGCCCTTTACGGGTCCGCGAGTTAGTTTGTGTTCTCTGACCCCGAACCGGCAGACTCTTCAAATGGCGGACGCCACGGTAGCATTTGATCGCCTGCAACCGCTTTAAATTGAGGCCCAATTCACGGCGCAAATCACCTTCGATGACATACTTGCCGTCTTGAATTGCATGCACAATCTGCGACAACTGAGCTTCGGTAAGGTTTTTAGCCCGGGTTGCCGGGTCAATCTGAGCCTTCGCGATAATCTCCCGCGCATTAACCGGCCCGATGCCATAAATGTAGCGGAGTGCAATATCGATCCGTTTGTCTCCAGGAATATCAACACCAATTATGCGTGCCATATGCTATAAGTATTAACCCTGACGCTGTTTGTGCCGAGCGTTACTGCATATCACGCGAATGACGCCCTTGCGCTTCACTATTTTGCAGTGCTCGCACATTTTTTTAACCGACGCCCGAACTTTCATAGTTTGTCTTCTTTCAAGATTACTCTGCCCTGCGACAAATCGCAGGGCGACAATAGAATTGTCACCATCTCACCGACTTTCACTTGCGTGGCCAATGGCCTCTGAACTCGTGACAAATGGCCTAACATTTGATGACCGTTACTTAATCCGACGACAAAAACAGAATTTTCCAACATTGCTATGATTTGGCCCTCAATGAAGAAGGCAGATTCTCTGGACATGTCAGTATTTCTGGCTCGGATTGAGTGATGAGAACTGTGTGCTCCATATGAGCCGACGGCAATCCGTCCTGCGTCACCACAGTCCACCCATCACTCAACACCTTAACGACCGCAGACCCCGCATTGACCATCGGTTCAATCGCGATAGTCATGCCAGGCCGCAATTTCACAGAGCCCTTTCCATTCTCCACGAAGTTTGGCACTTGTGGCTCTTCGTGAACAGTTCGACCGACGCCATGCCCGACAAATTCCCGCACCACGTTGAATCCGTGAGCTTCAACGTGCCTTTGAACGGCACGCGAAATGTCAACTACACGGTTACCAGGCAGGGCGCACGCGATACCTTTATACAGGGCCTGCGTGGTCACATCAATCAATTTCTGGGCAACCAGACTACATCCGCCGACCGCAACAGTTTTCGCGGTGTCCCCTACATAGCCTTGGTATCGGACGCCGACGTCCAGACTTATGATGTCACCAAACTGAATACGCCGAGTCCCTGCGATGCCGTGAACCACTTCGTCGTTGACCGATATACATATGTTACACGGGTAACCGCGATACCCTATAAACGCGCTCGTTGCCCCGTAGCACCGAATCTTTGATGCAGCGAATCCGTCAATTTCTTGCGTGGTTACACCAGGACGTATGTATGCGACGATGTCGTTAAGCACGACGGCAGCTATCGCGCCGGCAGCCCGCATAATGACCAGTTCGCGTTCTGTTTTGTAATTTATCACGGGATGATCCAGTGATGGATAGCACCTTACTGCTTTCCACACCGTCACCGGCTTAGAATCAATGAACAAATCAAAATCCTAACACTAGCAGATGAAAGGTCCGACCATGCTAGCCCTACCCATTCTATCCCCAATATTGCGATGTAGAATCATTCAAAACTGAAAGAACTAGAAACGTCCGCGCAGTCTTGGACCTTTGCCGCCCTTTGACCCGCTAAGGAATCCGTCGTAGTGTCGCATGAGAAGATGTGACTCCATCATCCGCATTGTATCCAGAACAACTCCAACTGTAATCAACAAACTTGTCCCGCCAAAAAACTGAGCGACATAATAGTTAATACCTAAAGAGCGAGAGAGAACCTGTGGAATAATCGCGATGACCACAAGAAAAAGAGCTCCCGCGAGAGTAATTCGGCTCATCGTATGATGTAGAAAATCGGTCGTTGCCTGCCCCGGCCGAACGCCAGGGATATAGCCCCCATATTTCTTCAGATCGTCCGCAATCTGAACTTCGTTAAACTGGGTTGCGACCCAAAAGTATGAAAAAAACAAAATCATTCCACTAAACAAGAACATATGGAGATATTGGTCCTCCCTGAAGTGAACCGCCAGTTCCTCCAGAAACTTGAAATCCAGCGACTTGCCAAGCATATCTAGTAATTTTTCCGGAAACATCAAAATTGCCTGTGCAAAGATAATGGGCATTACGCCGGCATAGTTTACTTTCAAGGGCATAAATGAACTGCCTCCTTGAACCATCTTCCGTCCGACTGTCCGCTGAGCATACTGAACAGGTATTTTTCGCTGTGCCTGAGTGACCGCAATTACCCCAGCAATCACGAACAGCAGTAATCCGAGCATCATCGCGCCATGGAAGACTGGATTGAAGCGAGACTCGACTCCTTCGGGAGGGAAAAACATTTCGATTAGTGCCTGAATAGTCTGGGGAATACGGGCGAGAATGCCCACGGTAATAACAAGCGAAACACCGTTCCCAATGCCGCGTTCACTGATCTGCTCACCCAGCCACATAAGCAGCAAGGTCCCAGTCGTAAGTAGAAGTGTTGTCTGAAGCCGATACAGCATTCCAGGCTCTTGCACCAATTGTCCCGGAAAGCCTTGGAATATTTTGTCGGGATTTTCCCATGCAATTGCCATGACGAAGCCCTGCCCCAAACAAAGTAAAACGGTAAGATATCGTCCGTATTGTATAATTTTCGCTCTTCCGCCTTCTTCCCGAGCTAGCTTGCTTAGCTGGGGAATTACCGCGCTTAACAACTGAATAATAATTGTGGCGCTGATGTAGGGCATGATACCCAAGGATCCGATGCCGCAGCGCTCAAGAGCACCACCTGTAAACATCGAATACATACTAAGGAGGCCGCCCCCTTCCTTGGAGGCCATTTTCTCGAAGTAGTCGGACAGCGCCTGACCATCAAGGCCGGGCAGCGGGAGCATGGATATAAGGCGGCAGATCCCTAGAACAATAAGCGTGTAGAAGATGCGAGACTTCAGCTCCGGTATTTTGAAGCAGTTAACAAATGTGTTGAGTATGTTTTGGAACATGAGCCGAAACTATCCGACTTGTATAACTGCTAGGCTGTTTTTTCAGCAATCACTTCACACATTCCGCCCATACTTTCGATTTGCTTTCGGGCCGAAGCACTAAACGCATCGGCGACGACCGTAAGCTTCTTAGTTAGCTTACCACTACCAAGAATCTTGATCCCACCGTTCGTTTTCCCTCTGGCGAGTCGCGCATCCCGCATGGCCGCGACATCAACGCGCGCACCATCGGGAAATGAGTTGAGCGATTCAACGCTGACGGGAAGGTAAGCAATGGCAAATCGTGCATTGTTAAATCCCCTCTTGGGAATTCGACGAATCAGTGGCATCTGGCCACCTTCAAATCCAATCCGGATTGAGGAACCGCTGCGAGCCGTTTGGCCTTTTCCGCCACGACCTGAGGTCTTCCCATGGCCGCTGGACTCACCGGATCCAAGACGCTTTTTGCGATGCTTAGCCCCGGGACGGGGCTTAAGGTTGTGTAAGCGCATCATATCGTAAATTAATCGTGCAATTTTGGCTTCTACTTATTCGAACCGAGCTGAACGCCCCGTCGCGCCGCTACCTCATCGCGCTGCCGAAGGCTCAAGAGTGCAGCAATTGTCGCTTTTGCAACATTCGCAGCATTCTTGGAACCGAGCGACTTGCTCAAGGCGTCCTTGATGCCCGCAGTTTCCAAAACAGCGCGCACCGTCTTGCCGGCGATAAGTCCTGTGCCTGGAGATGCGGGACGCAGAAGAACTTTCGCTCCATCGAATGCACAATAGCAATCATGCGCGATAGTCGGCCCAGATATTGACAGAGTGAGCATGTTCTGACGAGACGCCTCTCCACCCTTTTTTATGGCTTCGGACACTTCGCTGGATTTTCCAAGCCCAAGGCCGACCCGGCCCTTTCGGTCTCCAGTCACAACGAGGGCGCTGAAACTGAAGCGGCGCCCACCCTTTACAACCTTTGCGGAGCGGTTTATGAAGAGCACCTTCTCCATGAACTCGCTGTTTTGCGCAGATGAGTCCTCTTGGTTCCTATTGCGACGAGGCCCGCGCCCAGGACCACGGCGGTCGCCTCGTTGGTTACCTGAAGACGTTGACGCTTCCACAGGGTTAGGTTGCGTATTTACTGGGGCGGGGGTAATCTGTTCAGACACGGGAAGAGTCTCCTAGTTTCGATTAAAATTGCAAACCACCTTCACGGGCTGCATCAGCAAGTGCCTTAACTTTCCCGTGATATCGCGCGCCTGCACGATCAAACACCACCGACGAAATACCCTTGGCTCTAGCTGCTTCCGCAGCGTTTCGCCCAATGGCTACAGCACTTTTAACGTTTGCTCCAAGTGTTGTGACTTTGGCTGAGGATTTAGACCGTGTGGAGCTGGAAGCCAAAGTTACGCCCTTCGCGTCGTCAATGAACTGCACGTAAATATGAGCGTTTGTAAAACGAACGCTCATTCTAGGACGCTCGCTCGTGCCAACTACTTTTTTTCGGAGACGCCAAACTCGCAACTGGCGCAACTGATGTTTCTTCTGAGTTCTCATACTTGTCACACGGTTTTGGCCGTGAGCTTTAATATTACTGAACGGTCTTACCTTCCTTGCGCACAATGTGTTCGCCAGAATAGCGAACCCCTTTACCCTTGTAGGGCTCAGGAGGGTAGAAGGAACGAATTTCTGACGCCACTTGCCCAACGACCTGTTTGTTGGGACCTTCTATCGTAAGTTTGGTATTGTCTTCCACTGTAACCTTAATCTGCTCAGGAATATCGTAGAGTATCGGGTGAGAAAAACCAAGCGCGAGATCCAAATGTTTTCCTTTTACGGCAGCCTTGAAGCCGACCCCGTGGATCTCCAGCTTTTTGACATAACCATCACTGACTCCCTTTACCATATTATTTATAAGAGCCCGAGTCAGCCCATGCAAGGATTTCGCCTGCGCATCGTCGCCCTGACGCTCAACCACAACTTGGTCCTTCTTCACAACTGCGGACACACGCGCGGGGATAGTCTGCCCTAGCTTCCCTTTGGGTCCTTCGACGGCAACGAAGGAACCCTTTACTTCCACCTTCACCTTTGGAGGAATGACAACCGGTAGTTTACCAATTCGTGACATATACTTCAAATTTCTTACCAGACGTAGCAAAGCAATTCACCACCTGTGTTATTTCGGAGAGCATCGCTTCCTGTGACAATGCCTGTTGGAGTAGAAAGGATGGCCGTGCCCATTCCATTACGAACCTTGGGAATCTCTGTCGAGCCAACATACCGCCTGAGACCTGGACGGCTGACGCGCTGCAGGCCGTCAATAATGCACTTTCTGCCTTCATACTTCAGGCGCAGTTTGATGGTCTTCTTTACAGTTCCCTCAACTGTTACATCAGCAATGTAGCCCTCGCGCTTCAGCAGGCGTGAGATGCCTTCCTTCATCTTAGAATGTGGAACTTCAACAACTGTCAGTTGGGCGTTGCCACCATTCCTAAGCCGGGTCAAAAGATCTGCAATTGGATCGCTCATAATTACCAACTAGATTTGGTCACCCCTGGGATCATACCGGACAGCGCAAGCTCCCGAAAAGTCAAACGAGAGACTCCAAATTTCCGAATAAAGGCATGACGACGTCCACTGATTGCGCAGCGATTAACAAGACGCACCGGTGAAGCATTTCTGGGAAGCTTGGAAAGGCCCGCATAATCACGCTTTGCCTTTAACTCAGCGCGCTTAGCGGCGAATTTCTTGACCGTTGCCAACTTGCGCTTGTCGCGCTCCAACCATGCAGTCTTTGCCATAATGATGTTACTTTTCTGCGAAAGGCATGCCCATCAGTCTCAGCAAGTCGCGCGCTTCATCATCTGTAGGCGCTGATGTGACGATGGTAATGTCCATGCCTTGTTGACGCTTAATTTTGTCCAAATCAATCTCTGGGAAAATTGTTTGATCAGAAACTCCCAGCGAATAATTTCCACGACCATCAAACTTTCTGGGACTAATACCGCGAAAGTCACGAATGCGAGGCAAGGCGGTAGCGACCAAGCGGTCGAAAAACTCATACATGGCATCACGCCTGAGGGTGACGTAGCAGCCAACTGGCTGATTCTGTCTGAGCTTAAAATTCGCAATGCTCTTGCGCGATTTAGTGACAACCGGTTTTCTGCCAGTGATTGCTGCTAGATCCTTCGCGGCGTCATCTACCGCACTTTTTTCCAAGGATGCGCTTACGCCCATGTTGACAACAATCTTTTCAATTCTCGGAACTTGGTGAACGTTCCGATAATTCCGCTTGTTTGCCAGTGCCGGCCGCACTTCGCTTATATACTTCTTGTAGATTCTCGATTCCATAGGGTTCAACCTTGGGAAGTTGTGGCAACTGAATTGCGCCGTTTGTCGTATTTCTCGGCCTTCATCACGTTGGAAACGTGAATAGACCCCTCGCGCTCGACGATGGAACCATTAGGATTCTGCTGACTCTTGCGCAAGTGCTTCTTCTGGATGTTCACACCCTCAACAATCACCCGGCTCTTCTTAGTGAGCACCGAGATAATCTTGCCGCGCTTGCCTTTTTCCTTGCCGGTGATGACGACAACCTCATCTCCGTTTTTCACATGAAATCTACTGGCCATAACTAGATAACCTCCGGAGCAAGGGATATAATTTTCATGAACTTGAGATCACGCAATTCCCGGGCAACAGGTCCGAATATGCGGGTTCCTTTCGGGTTTTGTTCAGCGTCAATAATGACGATCGCATTTCTATCAAACCTTAGATACGAACCGTCGGCACGACGAATTGACTGACGCGTCCGAACCACGACCGCATCACACACGTCGCCTTTTTTAACCGAACCATCAGGAGATGCTTCCTTAATGTGGCATTTAATGACTTCGCCCACGTGCGCGTAAGCTTGATTTTTTCCAAGAACGCCAATCACCGCTGCCCGCTTGGCACCGGTGTTATCGGCAACATCACATATGGAGCGAATTTGCAGCATATTTTATCTCGGTTAGGCAGTTACTTGAGCCTGCTCCGCAGCCTTCTCCACTACCTCAATCAAACGCCACCGCTTGGTTTTCGATAGAGGGCGTGTTTCAACGATTCGAACTATGTCACCAATATTGGCTTCGCCTTTTTCGTCGTGGGCGTAAAATTTGTGAAAGCTCGTAACTACCTTTTTAAACTGAGCATGTGGAAATCGGCGTTTTACACTAACAACAATGGTCTTCTGCATCTTGTTGGAAACGACTTCGCCAGTGCGTTCCTTGCGCTGGTTGCGGATATTCTGTTGGGCAGTCTCGGACATAGGTTGATTATGCGGCTTTAGTTTGCATGCGCAACTGTGTGATACGTGTCTCAACCCGAGCGATATCTTTACGCAAGATGCGAAGTCGGGTCGGCTTTTCCAATTGAGCAGTGGCTTTTTGAAGGCGCAAATTGAAGAGTTCCTGGCGCAAATCCCGGCTTTTGGACGCCAGTTCCACGAGGCTAAGATCTTTTAGTTCAGAGAATTTCATGACTCACCTTCAGTGTTAAGCGTGTGCGTGGCGTGTGATGAATTTCGTTTTGATTGGCATCTTGGTCGCAGCCAAACGCATAGCTTCTCGTGCCATAGGCTCTGGAATCCCATCGACTTCAAACAATACATTTGCGGGTCGGATCACTGCCACCCAACCCTCGACACCACCCTTTCCGGTGCCCATTCGAACCTCGAGCGGTTTCTTTGTGAAGGATTTGTCGGGGAAAACGCGGATCCACATTTTCCCACGACGCTTCATGTGACGTGAGATAACTACACGACAGGCCTCGATAATCTTGCTATCCAGCCAGCATCGCTCCAAAGCCATGAGGCCATACTCGCCAAATGCGACAGTGTTGCCACGGGTGGCCAAACCACGCCGCGCACCACGGTGCATTTTACGATACTTTACTCTTGCGGGCATCATCGCCATGGCTATTCCTCAGTCTAAAGATTAATTGGTTTGGGCAGAAACGGAATTGGACGAACTAATTGCAGGTTGCTTCGCATCCTTCTCTTTGACTTCGTCCTTACATATCCAGCACTTGACGCCAAGCTTGCCGTAGACAGTGTTGGCCTCGGCGAAACCATACTCGATATTAGCTCGGAGTGTATGAAGGGGAACACTTCCTTCCAGATATTTTTCAACGCGGGCAATTTCTGCCCCGCCTAAGCGCCCTGCACAACGGACACGAATACCTTGAACGCCCGACATTTGCATAGCCGTTTGAACGGCCTTTTTCATCGCGCGGCGGAACGAAACGCGCCGTTCCAGTTGCAAGGCGATGTTCTCCGCAACCAACTGAGCATCAGCCTCCGGGGACTTGACCTCGATGATGTCCACATAAACTTCTTTACCCGTGAGTTTGCTCAAATCTTCCTTCAGCTTGTCAATTTCAGCACCCTTGCGACCGATCACCACACCAGGACGAGCTGTGTAAATCGTGATTCGGCATCGGTTTGCTGCCCGCTCAATACCGATGCGTGGAACAGAGGCTGACTCCAGCTTCTTTTTGAGAATCGAGCGAATCTTGTAGTCTTCCACAAGCAGAGGGCCAAAGCCTTTCTTGTCTGAATACCACTTCGACCGCCAGTCTTTGTTGACGGCGACACGAAGTCCGACGGGATTGGATTTTTGACCCATACAATTACTGGTCGGAGAGAACGATTTTAATATGGCTATTACGCTTGATGATCGGTCCAGCTGATCCGCGCGCCTTCGGCGTGAAGCGCTTCAATCGGCTTGCGGTAAGCGCCAAGGCTTCATGCACAATCAGATTCTCTGCTTTAAGCCCGTTGTTGTTCTCCGCATTAGCAATCGCCGACTTCAGGGTTTTGGCAACTGCACGAGCTGACTTGCGGGGGATCACGGCCAGAACATTCTGGGCGTCAAGCACGCGCATGCCTTGAATCTGCCGAACGACTTCACGCACCTTTTGGGGTGACATGCGGAAGTTTTTGAGAAAAGCCTGAACTTCCATACTACTTTGCCTCCGCCTTGGCGGTGTGAGCGCCGTGCTTCTTGAAAATTCGCGTGAGAGCAAACTCACCCAATTTGTGCCCCACCATGTTCTCAGTAACGAAAACCGGCAGGAACTGCTTACCGTTGTGAACATTGAAAGTCAAACCAATGAACTCGGGAGTAATTGTAGACCGCCGCGACCAAGTTTTGATCGGAGCCTTCGAACTCGAGCTTTTAATCTTCTGGATTTTTTCCTGAAGACTGGCCTCAACAAAGGGGCCTTTTTTAATTGAACGTCCCATATTCTATTAGCTTTGCTTCATCGGCCGCCCATCGCGACGGACCACAATAAAGCGGTTGGAATCCTTGGTTTTAACACGCGTGCGGTAACCCTTTGCGACGACACCCCAAGGAGAAGTTAATTGTTGCCATCCACCGCCACCCTTGCTTTTCCCCTGCCCCCCACCATTGGGGTGGTCAACTGGGTTGCGAGCCATACCGCGGCTGATTGGTCTAATCCCGCGATGCCGACTACGACCAGCCTTGCCCAAAACTATCTTCTCATGTTCGGTATTGCCGACCTGCCCAATAGTGGCGTAGCAGCTCTCGTTCACCTTACGAATTTCACCCGAAGGTAGGCGCAACTGCGCATAGCCCGAATCCACAGACATGAGCGTCGCGGCAGAACCTGCGGAACGAACTATCTGCGCACCCTTACCAGGGATCAGTTCGATCGCATGAATCGGCAATCCAACTGGAACTGACTTTAGAGGGATTGAATTCCCCACGTCAGCAGATGCAGCGGGTCCTGACATCACCTTAGCCCCAACGGCTAGCCCAACTGGCGCAATAATATAACGCTTTTCACCGTCTTTGTAAGTCAGCAGTGCCAAGCGGGCGGTTCGGATTGGGTCATATTCAATCGCAGTAACTTCCGCTATAACCCCATGCTTGTTGCGTTTGAAGTCAACCAAACGGATTTTCTGCTTGTGGCCACCACCAATTCCGCGGGCAGTAACGCGTCCATAAGAATTACGGCCACCGGTTTTTTTTCGGATCTCGACGAGACTCTTCTCCGGTTTGCTCTTGGTGATGTCGCTGTAGTCCGAGATTGTTATGTATCTCGTGGACGGCGTCAGCGGGCGGAAAGACTTGACTGGCATGGGAATGAACTAGGTGAGATTAATTTTGTCCCCTTTTTTAAGGGAGACGACGGCCTTCTTCCAATGTGCTTCACGGCCCTGATGCTTGGTGCGCTTGCGGCGCTCTTTTCCAGTCACATTTGAGGTGTTGACCGCGACAACCTTGACTTTAAAAAGCTCCTCAACCGCTTTGCGAATTTCAATTTTGTTGGCACGCGGATCCGCAACAACAGTGTATTGGTTGTATTTCTCCGACTGCATCGCGCCTTTTTCGCTAATGCGCACAGTCTTGATGATGTCAAAGGAATTCATGTGCTTATTTCCCCGAAAGACGGAGTGCCACTTTCTCGATGGCCGCCTTTGTGAACACTAACTTATCGCATAGCAAGGTATCGTAAGTGTTCAAACTTTCTCCGGTGCTATAGGTTACGCGCGCAATATTCCGGGATGCAAGAACCAAGTTCCGGTCATCCGAGGCTACCAACAGGATGGTTCCATCTGAAAGTTTCAAAGTTTCGAGCAGGGCAATAAAGTCCTTGGTCTTGTGACTCGGCAGCTTGATGTCTTCAATGACCACCACATCTCCGGATTTGAGCCGCTCGCTGAGAGCCTTCCTTAGAGCAAGAGCACGGGTCTTCTTGTTAACTTTCTTTGAAAAATCACGCGGCTTGGGACCAAACACCACACCACCACCACGCCACAACGGTGAGGCATAAGATCCTGCCCGCGCCCTGCCAGTGCCCTTCTGGCGCCACGGCTTCTTATTGGACCCATTGACTTCACCAACGGTTTTGGTGCAGGCAGTGCCACTTCGCTGCCCAGCGCGAAAGGCAACGACAGTGTCATGGACGGCTTGAGTGCCGCGACCGTTATCAATCAGCTCAAAGCCCACCTCTAGCTCGCCTCGGCTTGCTCCGCTGATATCTAAGACTGGAAGTTTCATGACTTGATCCTACTTCTTCTTGGCCGCATCCTTCTTGCCCTTTGCAGCGTCCGCTTTTGCCTTTGCGTCTTTGGCCGATTGCTCACGATCCTTGCGAGCCTGCGATATTGGATATTTTTTGGCTTCCCGGATAACGACGTAGTCACCTTCAGACCCCGGGATGGATCCTTTTATTAGAAGGAGATTTTCATCTTTCCGGACTTGGATGATTTCCAAGTTCTGAGTGGTCCGGCGCTGGCTGCCCATGTGACCGGGCATCTTGAGCCCGCGACGAACAGTGCCGGGAAACAGGCGCTGGCCAATGGCACCTGAACGACGTTTCCACCCCTTACAACCGTGAGTGGCATCACCACAACGGAACGACCACCGCGCCACCACGCCTTCAAAGCCCCGCCCTTTAGTCGTGCCAATGGCGTCAACAAAATCGCCAACTGCAAAAATGTCAGGGCCCACGATATCGCCAGACTTCACTCCGAGAGAATAATCTCTAAACTCTCGGATGTGCTTCACTGGCACCCCCTTTTGCTTGGCAATGTGGCCAAGCTCAGCCTTAGTCACTCGGGACTGCTTTTGGTCGTCAAAGCCCAACTGGACTGCATTATAGCCGTCCTTACCATCCTTTGACTTGATCTGAAGAACACGGTTGGGACCTGCCAGAACGACGGTAACCGCTATCGCATTACCCACCGCGTCATACACACGTGTGTGGCCAAGTTTTTTTCCAAGCAAGCCGATCATAAAGTTAGATCTTGATGGTGATGTCAACCCCCGCCGGCAGGTTGAGCTTCTTGAGTTCATCCACCGTCTTAGCCGTCGGATCCAAAATATCCAACAACCGCTTGTGGGTGCGTTGCTCGAACGTCTCCTGGGACTTCTTGTCAGCATGGGGGGAGCGAAGCACAGTCAGGCGCTCAACTCGCGTAGGAAGAGGAATCGGCCCCGCCACCCGCGCGCCGCTGCGCTTGACCGTCTCCACAATGTCGTGGGCCGACTGGTCAATGACCCGGTGGTCGTATGCCTTAAGGCGAATGCGAATGCGTTGTCCAGCCATACAAAGAACAGAGTAAAACTATCAGAGCATACCCGCGCCCCCGAACAAGTCGCCCCAAAAGGAGCATACCATTCCGGCTCGCGGATTTTCCCAACTACGGTTGGTCAATTTTTTTGACACTTTTGTTTTCTTCCGTCGCATTCTTTCGACGAAAGGGCGGGCAAAATAGCAGTCCGCCTTTTTGTTGCAACATATTTCCCGTTTTTTTTTACCGAGTGCGCAATTCGAGAGCCCCACCTCGATTTATGAGGATGCTTTCGCCAGTGCCAAGGGACACCAAAGATGCACAAAATGCATGGCAATTGTCTAAACCAAGGACCGTCAGGGGGCCCGAAGACGGACAAGGGGGCCGCAGGGAAGCACAACACTGCAGTAACGGTCTGACGAGTAGCGGACCGGCAGATTTGCCCTCTCGCTCCACGGTTGCCCCGGCGGCCACGACACCCAAAGAACGAGCATGTATTGGATGCGGACCCGGATTTTCGCTGATTGTGCGTCGGGCGATATCCCTGCGTCCCACCCCTTTGAAAATGTCCCGTTGTCTCGCGTGACGCGGACACGCTACCTTTCCCCCATGACCTCCTTGTGCCCGGCCTTGGTTGCCGCACTCAGTCTTGGCTTCACCTTCATCTCCTACGCTGCCGAGTTCGCGGTCACTGTCCGCACCAATGTCCTAGTCGCCATGCGCGACGGCACGAAGCTCGCCACAGATGTTTATCTGCCGGCACAGGATGGTGAATCACACGTCGAAAAGCTGCCGGTCATTCTCACCCGCACGCCCTACAACAAGTCCGGCGCGCGTAGCTTCGGCCAGTATTTCGCGAAGCACGGCTATGCGTTCGTCGCGCAAGACACGCGTGGACGCTATGACTCCGAAGGCGTGTGGCACTGGCTGACCGATGACGGCCGCGACGGCGCGGATTGCGCGGCTTGGATCGCGCAGCAGCCGTGGGCCAACGGCAAGATCGGCATGGTGGGCACGTCCTACGTCGGCGGCACCCAGCACGCGATGGCGATGGAAAAAGTGCCGCAACTCGTCACCGCAATTCCCGTGGATGCGGTATCCAACATGGGCCGGCAAAGCATGAGGAACGCAGGCGCGTTCGAGCTGCGCTTCTGGAACTGGATCCTGCTCAACGCCGGCCGTGGCAGCCGCGCGGCGCAGGATCCCGCCACCGCCGCCGTGCTCAAGGAAATGGCGGCCCACCGGCTCGATTACCTCAAACAGCTTCCGCTGCGTCGCGGCACCACGCCGCTCAAGCTCGCGCCCGAATTCGAGGACTGGCTGATCGAAGCGATGCGCCACGGCGCGAACGATTCCTTCTGGGAGCAGAACAACATTCTGGACTTTCCCCAGCGCTACAAGGACATGCCCTTGTATCTCGTGGGCGGCTGGTATGACTCGTGGGCTGGCAACACAACGGCGAACTTCACCGCCCTCACGCGCGCCCTCAAGAGTCCGGTTTACCTCATCATGGGGCCGTGGATTCACGGCGCACAGGGTCGCTCCGCGCACGGGCAGGTGGATTTCGGCAAGGACGCCGCCATCGCCGACGAGCTGGCATGGCGACGCGCGTGGTTCGACCACTGGCTCAAAGGCGCTGACAATTCCATCGGCAAAGCCGCGCCGTTCGCCACCAAAGTCCGCCTCTTCGTCATGGGCACGGGCGACGGGAGCAAGACCAAGGAAGGCCGCTTGAACCACGGCGGCTACTGGCGCGACGAGCAGGAGTGGCCGCTCGCGCGCACGCGGCCCACCCCCTTCTACCTCCAACCCGGCGGCGCGCTCACCACGTCGCAGCCCGCTGCGCCCAACGCGAGCACAAGCTTCATCTTTGACCCGCGCGATCCGGTGCCCACGCTCGGCGGCAACATCTCCTCGGGTGATGGCATCATGCAGCAGGGCGCGTGGGACCAGCGTGGCGGCACAAACTTCTGGAACTGGCCGCAGCCGCTCCCACTTTCCGCGCGCAACGACGTGCTGGTCTTCCAGACCGAACCGCTCGCCGCCGACACCGAGGTCACGGGCGAAATCGAGGTGCGGCTGTGGGCGAAGTCCACGGCGGTGGACACCGACTTCACCGCGAAGCTCGTGGACGTGCATCCCCCGAATGCGGGCTTCCCCGGCGGCTTCGACTTGAACATCGCCGACGGCATCGTGCGCGCACGGTTTCGCGACTCGCTCAAGCAGGAGAAGCTGATGCGGCCCGGCACCGTGTATCCGTTCACCGTCAAGCTGTATCCCACCGCCAATGTCTTCAAGAAAGGCCACCGCATCCGCGTGGACATCTCGAGCAGCAACTTTCCGCGCTTCGACGTGAACCCGAACACGGGCGAACCACTCGCCGAGCACCGCCGCACCGTCACCGCCAACAACACCATCCTCCACGACCGCGAGCATCCGTCGCACCTCGTGCTGCCAGTAATTCCGGGCAAGTGACGGCCGCGGGCGGGGATGAGCCGTTGGTCACGGGGAGGACAATAGGCTGCTGTCTCCCGTCTGCTGGTCCACCCTCGCCGCTCTTCGCCTGCATGAACTCCTTTCGCCGATTCCCAAGCGGAACAAAGGCGGTTACTTTTCCCGCCCATGAAGTCGTTGCTGGCCGTGCTGGTTGCGTTGTCACCGGGGTTCGCTCTCCACGCGGCGGAGCCGGCCGGACCCGTCGTGGTCGTGCGCGACGCGGCGCAGTTGCGCGCAGCGCTCGGGGCGTTGCAGCCGGGCACGACGTTGCGCATCGGTCCCGGCGAGTATCCGGGCGGACAGTCGGTGCGCGGCGCGGCGCGGCTCACGGTGGAGGCGCTCGACGCGAAGAACCCGCCCCTCTTCAAGGGCGGCTCGGGCGGCTGGCATTTCTCGCAGTG
>Ga0255198_1000127_pt1 | contig 16627 bp, 16 predicted proteins | sample Miss_Law_RepC_8h_FD_188421 | JGI IMG/M metagenome (GOLD analysis project Ga0255198, IMG submission 188421) | Freshwater microbial communities from Mississippi River, Louisiana, United States - Miss_Law_RepC_8h | ecosystem: Environmental > Aquatic > Freshwater > River | place: USA: Louisiana...
ATCAAACAGAGATTACTCGCCATTTATAGTGCCTAGACGTAGCGCACTAGTTTTACAGCATGACAATTAACGGTTATGAGTTTGATCGGTTCTTGCGATTTGACGAAATGGTTGCGTGGCTAAATGCGATAGCAACGAAGTACCCAAAAATTGTAAGCGTCGAGTCGTATGGCAAGTCGCACAAGGGCCGCGATTTAATGCTCGCGACTATTACCGACACTTCGACTGGCATGCACAACACAAAGCCCGCCCACTGGATCGACGCGAACATTCACGCCACCGAAGTCACAGGCGGCGCAGCAGCGCTGTACATAATCCAAGATCTTGTCGAAAAATTTAACGCACGCGATGAAACAGTTGTCGAAGCGTTGCGCACCAGAACTTTTTATATTGCCCCACGCGTCAACCCCGACGGCGTTGAAGATGCTCTCGCCGATAGACCGCTCTTTCACCGCTCGAGTGTGCGACCTTGGCCATGGCGCGATGGTCACTTGTGGCCAGGTCTTCATCCACAAGACATTGACGGCGACGGACGAATCTTGACGATGCGCATCGCTGACCCCGATGGTGGATGGATTGAACACAAACAAGACGCCCGCGTCATGGTGCCAGTCGGTCCACTCGGCGCACCACGCGGTACTACTCGTTACAGACTGATTCAAGAAGGCCTGATTGAAAACTTTGACGGCTTCACGGTTGATCAACCGCGCGACCCTGCTGGTCTTGACCTCAACAGAAACTTTCCTGCAGGTTGGGGTGTCAGCGTTCTCGGCTCGGGAGACCACCCTCTTTCAGAACCAGAAACCGATTCGTTGGTGCGCGCGGTCAAAGCGCGACCAAATGTTTGCGGCTACAACGCGTTTCACACAGCCGGTGGTTTCATGTTGCGCCCGAGCAGCAGCAAACCCGATTCGCAATTGCCACCCGTTGACTTGTTCATCTTCAACGAGTTCGGCAAGCACTCGACACCGCTAACTACATATCCGGTGCACTCGGTGTTCGAAGACCTCACATGGGACAAATCTTCGGTGATGGGTGGTGCCGGCGATGACTGGGCCTATGACCATCTCGGCGTTTATTCATGGACAACTGAATTTTGGGATGCCGTCTATCACGCCACTGGCGAACACTCATCAACTGACATTTGGTATGTCGGGCCAACCGTCGAACAAGATCTCGCTGTGTGTCGATGGTCAGACACTCACGCGCCAGATAGCTACGTGAAGTGGTACAAGTTCGATCACCCGCAACTCGGCAAAGTCGAACTTGGTGGTGCTGATGCATTTCGTATTTGGACAAACGCACCTTCATCGAAGCTACGCGCCGAGATCGCGGCCCACGCCGAAGTCGCCGTTTATCAAGCGATGGCGTCACCACGGCTTGAAATCAAACACACAAAAGCCGAGTCGTTGGGTAACGACACCTGGCGAGTTGAGCTTGGCGTTGCCAACACGGGCTGGCTAGGCACTGAAGTGACGAAACTCGCCCACGATCACAAAATCGTGCTGCCAATCACGGTCGAAATTTCGGGCGCACAGACTGTTGGCTGCGCAGCCAAAGAAAAAGTTGGTCAATTAGCAGGGCGTTCAATGTTTTTGTTGAACGGTGGCGCGATGTCAGACGGCACACCCGATCGACTAATGCATTCATGGGTTGTGCGGGCAAGTCGTGGCTCTGAAGTTGCCTTGACAGTGCGACATCCTCGATGCGGAGAAGTCGCAACAACACTCAAACTAAATTAGTTTGCTGGCGCCTCGATTGGTGCCTGATATTTTTTGTGCGATTTCACTGCGCGAACCCAAATATAAAATGCTCCGAGCGTGCCAATGACGTTTGGTAGCGAAACAAACCAGTCGTCGATCATTGCGCCATAAATCAGCCACGTCAAACAACAAAAAGACAACAACCCATACATCGCCGCCGACACGCCGTACAGATGTTCTGTGCGGTACACGCGAACAACTTGCGGGATAATCGCGGGTGCACCAATTGCAACTGTGCACCAGCCCATCAGCGTGATCGAATAGTTGGCAATTAGAGATCCGATAACGAAAACAGTCATGAGAGTAAAAACAGGAATTGACCAAGAAATTTTCTTGTGTTTGACGCAAACATACAAAATTGAAGAGAGCGCGACGACTAATAGTCCGTTAGAAAGAGCGACTTGGCCTTCTGGTTTGTTGAGTCCATATATCGTCCACATCAGCGAGCCACTGCAACCCTGCAGAAACGAATATGGTGAGATACCTTCCGTTGAATTTTTCGCAAAAACTCGAACAACTTGAGGCCAAACAAACGCAATTGATGTGCCGGTTGCAAAAAAGCCGACAATCGTGGTTAATGACACTTTTTCACATTAGTTCAGCAAATCTGCCACAAATCGTCTATTGGTAGCGTTCATAACGTGATCACGACTTACGGCTTTTCGATTGCGACGCCAAACAAAGATTTACGACAAGCCGCAATTGACGCAATATTTCGTTGGCTTGACGATGTTCATCCACATGAGAAGCGAACAAACTCAACCCCAGTAAACATTCGCCACAGCCCTAACGACCCAATTTTTCGTGTCGATGTTCTCGAGCAAGATCCACGCCAGGCAGCGGCGCGTGGCACGACGGCGACTCTGATCGTCTCGAAGAGCGAACTCTATTTTGATTTACGTCGCACACTGCGACCGACGAAAGCAGCACTTTTGCCCAGAAGAACGATCGACCGCCCAGAGCCACGCCTAAGTCAACTCGTTATCGAAATCGTAGATCTATTCAAAACTCGTGATGCGGGGCAAGTAATCAGCCCGAAAATCATCATTGCCAACGATCAACTGACTGGCCAATCTCTTGCCGCTTTTGCCGAGGCGCCAGGTCGACGACTTCCAATTGTTATTGAAACAATTGTTGGCAAACCACGTGCTATTACAAATTCGCATACGGCAATACAACTTGCAGGTATCGCCCACGTTGCGCATATTGCCTCGCATGTGGCGGAAGAAGCTTTTAACAGCCTGCATGGCGCAAGGATTATCTCATCTAGTTGGATCACGGTCGTCTGGCCACCTGGTGCCGAAGTCGAAAACTTTCACCAACAAGATGATGACGAACTTGTAAAACAACTCATCGCCGCGTCTATCGGCTCACTTGCCACCCTTGTGCTGGCACCACCCAAAAAGCGTGTGATCGAACAAGTCAAAAAGTCAGAACCAACTTCACAAACAGCAGAGCCAGCGCAAAATTCAGCAATCGAGCTCGAAGAATTGCGAAAAATCAACCACGAACTCTTAGAAGAAAATGCAGGACTACTAGAAAACGCAACATTAACTTTCATGCTCAGTGCACAAAAAGCCGAAGAACGCGACCGCGCATACGATCAACTCGCAACATTTCTTTTGATGGACGAAGACAAGAGTTATCTCGACAAGGTTGCAGATGCCGTTGCTTATGCACAAAAAAATCTTGTAAATCTTGTATTCCATAATCGAGCTATCGAATCGGCAAACAATTCGCACCTGATGAACGGGCGTCGCGTGTATTCAAACTTGGTTGAACTGAACAACCTCGCGGCGCGCTTGCAACGTGGCGATTTTGCACCAAATGTTTTTAATATCTACTGCAATCAACAACTGAGCAACTTTGCCGCATCAATCAGCGACGAAGCAGAAAACCGTTACGCACAGGACTATGCGATCGAATGGAAGGGCGTGAATGTTCTGGCAAAACCACATATTCGCTGTGGCGATGCGCGAATTCACTTTTATCACGACACGACAACAAACGAAATTGTCATCGCCTATGTTGGTCGCCACTTACGCGACAAATCAACTAATTAATCAAAACTTATCTTCGCCTAGTTGTGCGTTGCCAAATAGTTTGTGCGATTCCAGAGCCAAGAATTGGTCTGACCAATCGATAAACCGTACCGGGCACGACGACACTCTTGTTCTTGCGCAAACCGCGTAGCGCCGCTTTCACAACATCATCTGGTTCAATCCAGAGCCATTTCGGCACTCGCTCGCGCAAATGAGTGAGCCCCGCCTGTTGATGCAACTCGGTTCGCACATAACCTGGGCAAACAACACAAACTCGTACGCCAGATTTGCGAACTTCAAGATTCAAACTTTGACCATAAGAGGTCACATAACTCTTTGCCGCAGCGTAAAGCGCTGACTTTGGCATCGGTGTGAACGCCGCAATACTCGAGACAATTACGACAGAGCCCATCTTTCGTTGCATCATCTTGGGCACTATCGCCTCGCAGACTTCAACCACACCAGTTGCCAATAATGTATTTAGTTTTGTAATTTCGTCGCCAGATGTTGAGCCGACTCGAGCAGCCCGAGTGATGCCTGCGTTTAAAATCAAAAAGTCGACATTGCTCGCTTCGCCAATGACGCTTTGCACACCACCACTTGTACTTAGATCAGCAACAACAACTTTCGTATCCGCGCCAAAAACTTGAAGTTCACTGGCTAGCGACTCAAGAAGTTCGCGACGACGGGCAACTGCAATTATGTCGTATCCACTTTTTGCCAAAGACTTTGCAAATTCGCGACCGATGCCCGAAGAAGCGCCAGTAATTAAAGCAAGTTGCCGATTCGACACACTTTGAGCATTACACGAAAACTGCGTAGGGTAAAGCCATGACTTCATTGCAAACACCCGAACAAATTTCGCCTGTCTACCAACTTTCAGATCAATACATCGAACAACTTGCCGAAAGCGACCCCGGTCTTGCCACTGCACTCGGTATTGCCGGTCACGATCACGAGATGACTGACTTCAGCCCACGGGGTCATGAGCAACGCCACGAGATAACTCGTGCGACATTAAACAAGTTGAATTCACTCGAAACATCAGCAGACCGCGATCGCCTCGCCGCTGGAGTATTGCGAAACTCACTCGAGATGTCGACACTCGAATACGACGCGGGCGAGCATCTGCGATCGATTCGTGTGCTTGCGGGCGACGTCGACTCGGCACGGGCGATCTTTGATTTGATGCCCACCGCAACCGCCGATAACTGGAAGACAATTGCCGAAAGAATGCAAGCAGTACCGACTGCATTTGCGGGCATGCGAGAGAGTTGGTCACTTGGTATTTCACGAAATGTTGTGGCACCACGTCGCCAGGCAATCGTTGTGGCAGAGCAACTTGAAACCTGGGCAGGTACACCAACATCACCAGGGTTTTTCACTCAGTTTGCCGAGAGTGCAAGCGCCGTAGAGGGCGCACCACTCGAAAAACTGCGGCGTGCCGCTATTGACGCTTCAAACTCAATGGCTGAAACGGCAAAGTTTTTGCGTCAGACATATGCCCCAGCAGCCGACCCACGCAACGGCGTTGGACCAGAACGACACGCACTTGCGCGCCGCCGATTTATGGGTATGAACGTCGACGCAAAAGAAGCATATGAATGGGGCTTTGCCGAAGTGTCTCGCCTCGATGCCGAACTTGTAAAAACTGCAAAAGAGATAAAACCAGGCGCCACTCTTGACGAAGTTCGCCACTTTCTTGACACCGACCCAAGTCACAGCATTGAAGGTGAAGAAAACCTGCGTGAATGGTTGCAGAATTTGATGGATGACGCGATGTCATTCTTGATTCGCGAGAATCATTTTGATATTCCAAACGAAATACATCGTGTCGAGGCAATGATCTCGCCACCAGGTGGTGCAGCCGCGATGTATTACACACCTCCAAGCGAAGACCTCGTGAGGCCAGGTCGAACTTGGTATCCCGCAAATGGACGCAAGCGGTTTCCACTTTGGAGCGAACCAACAACCGCGTATCACGAGGGCGTACCTGGACATCATCTGCAAATTGGCATGGCAACGGTCAACTCAGAAAAACTCTCACGCTTTCAGCGCAACGAATTTGTAAGTGGACACGGCGAAGGTTGGGCACTTTACGCAGAACGATTAATGGATGAATTGGGCTTCTTGGGTAAACCCGAATACCGACTCGGCTATTTATACGCACAAGCATTTCGGGCAGCACGAATCGTCGTCGACATTGGTATGCATTGCGAATTTACAATTCCAAAAGAGTCAAAGTGGCATGGAGGAGAAGCGTGGACTCCAGAGTTGGCTCTTGAGTTTTTGTCGGCGCGGTCTTCAAGCGATGACGCGTTCAACAAATCAGAAATCAATCGTTATTTGGGTTGGCCTGCACAGGCAATCTCATACAAACTTGGCGAGAGAGTTTGGTTGTCATTGCGCGAAGACGCAAAACGCAAGCACGGTGCAAGTTTTGACTTGCGTGCTTGGCATGCATACGCGCTTGATCTCGGTAACTTGGGTCTCGACTTATTGAAAACTGAACTCGCCCGTTTTTAACTCAAACTTTTAAGGAAGTACGACTACTTTCGTGCCAGGTTTGGCGAAATTGAAAATAAATTTCGCATCAATTGGGCTCATGCGAATGCAACCACTGCCTTGAAACGTGCCAAGTTGGTCTTCGGTCTGCAAAACCTTGTCGTCTTTTGTTGGTATGGCGTGAAAACCAATGTTGCCGCCTGCCGGACCTAACGCAAAACGAGTCATGTTGTTGAACCAAACACCCTCAAAGTCGAGACTGTACGAACGCAAAGACTGACTGTTGACTCTGTAATCTCCAGGTGTCGGCACACCGCGCCGACCTGAGACAGGCATCGAGCGCACGACATTGTTCTGAGCATCAACGACCCAAACCCACTGCAAACTATTTTTGTAAATAACTCTTCGTCCGCTGCCAGATTTGTTCGGTAACTGCGGTGGATTCAAGCGCGAGTATGGCGGAAACCTCAAGGCACGAGTCGGATACTGCGATGCAACTTCGGCTGCAGTCGGCGCTGGTACAACCGTTGAGGTTGGTGTATTTGGATCTGCGACAGTGGTCGAGCTTGAATTTGGCGTAGTAGTAGTCGTTGAATCGTTTGTCGCCGCATGCGCTGTTGCGCCCGACACTAAAGAAACTGCCACGACTGTGATCGCAAAAAGAACTCGACTAAGCAGTCTCACTTTATTTTTTAAAAAACTTTCTCTTGTTTGCTGACTTCGCGGCAGGAACGCCGACAAGTGGGTCATTAATAATCTCAAACCGATTTCCCCAGTTACCAACGATGCCCTGCACCATGGCTGCAAATGGCAATGCCAGAACCGCACCAATCGGCCCAAGTACAGCACCGCCTGCAATCGCTGCGCCGAAGGCAACGGCCGCATGCAGTTCGAGGGTCTGTGCTGTGATTTTTGGGGCCAAAAGGAAATTCTCGAGTTGTTGGTACACCGCGATGAACACAATCACAATAAGAGCCTTAAGCGGAGAATCTAAGAAAGCCAACAAAATTGGCAATACACCTGCAAGGTATGTGCCTACTACGGGCAAGAATTGCGAAACCAAACCGACCCAAACTGCAAGTGCGACGGGGGCTGGTGTACCGATGGCTTGAAATACGATCCAGTGAAAAAATGCCGATACAACGGCTAGCAAAGCGCGCGAATAAATGTATCCACCTGTTTTTTGAATCGCTAAATTCCATACAGCAAGAATGGTTTTTTGTTTGTCAGCGCTAAGTCGACTGCAGATCACCCGACGTAGGCGAGGCCCATCAGCAATCAAATAAAACGCAAACAAAATTATCGAAAACACTTGCAGTAAACCACTCAATGCACCAAGCGAAACATCAACGACTCGGTCTTGCTGATTTTCAAAAAAGTTTTGCACCGATCCATTCGGATCGCTGATTGATTCGACCCAATCTTGCGCATCAATCGAGGTGCCGAGATTGTCGTTGAGAAACTCGACCGTGTCAGTTACATACTGCTCCCGATTGTCGTAAAGGTCTTGAGCCTGGGTCGCTACTAGGGTGCCAATGGCGGCTCCAAACGAAGCAACGGCAACAAAAACACTGACAAGTAACAAACCGGTCGCTGAACCGCGAGACCAGCCGCGAGCTGCGAGGCGATTTACAGCAGGTTCAATCGCTAGGGCAAAAAATAGCGAGATAAGCAACAAAATGAAGAAGTTTGTCAACTGATGAAACAGTTCACGAACAACCAGGGTGGCTATGAAACCAACCCAAAACAACAAAATTGCCCGTGGTACCCACTTTGGCATTTTCGCGTTATTAGTCAAGTCATCAGACTCGGCATGACTCATGTCATCTATCGTACTTGTCGATCACATAGACAAATGTCCACTCGAGATGCCACGATATAACGAACCTTTATGAAGATTCTTGGAAAAACAATTTCAGTTGAGCAAATTCGCGAGACTATCGCAACCGAATTGCGCGCCCGCGTTGTCGGACCAAACGCCAGCCAACGCACACACGAAATAATGGAGGCACCAGGAGAGCGTTGGTTCGCCGAAGACCGACCAATTCGACTTGTTCACGGTGACGCTTCAATGTTCATTGGCGGACTGCGAGCATTACTTTTGCAATCGCTGCACCCACTCGCCATGGCCGGAGTTGCGAATTATTCGGACTACAGACAAGATCCATGGGGTCGTCTACAGCGCACTGCCGACTTTTTGGCGGCAACAAGCTTTGGCCCTGCGCATGAAGCGCAACGAATTGTTGACCGTGTCAAAGCGGTTCACGTGAAAGTAAACGGCGTTGCCAGCGATGGCCGAAAATACTCTGCTACCGATCCTCATCTTTTGAAATGGGTACACATCGCTGAAATCGATTCGTTTTTGTATACCTACCAAAAATTCAGTAAAGCACCGCTCGACCAAGAAGGTCGTGACGGCTACGTGAAAGACGCCGCGTTTGTCGCTCGTGCAGTCGGTGTAATTGATCCGCCGGAAACTGAGGCCGAATTGCGTGAGATGATTGATTCGTATCGCCCAGAACTTAAGAGCACACGCGAGTCGCGAGATGCGACAAAATACCTTCTGTTTAAACCGCCATTGCCTGGTGCAGCGAAAATCGCCTACTGGCTATTGATGGTTGCAACTGTCTCGACGTTGCCAGCATGGACACGAATTCCGTTGCGAGTTGGATATTTGCCGATCATTGAACAAGTGATTTTTCGACCACTTGGCTATCTAATGACTAGTGCGATCCGTTGGATAACAAGCACGCCAATTGATAAATCAAGTAACTCGTGACGAGGTTTCGGTAATCTCGAGATATTTTTTTGACGACACCAAGTCACGAATTCTTACGAACCCATCAAAAACTTCGGCATAGCTAGTTGCCAACGGCGAGATTGCCAACCTGATGCAATCAGGCTGACGATAATCGCCGATTACATTTGCAAAAATTCTCATCCCTTCAGAAATCTGGCGGGCATGTTTATGACGTACAGAGATATGACCTCCACGGCGATTTGCGTCGCGCGGTGTGACGACAGAAAAACCCAGGGGCGCTAGCCATGCATCGTGCAGAGCAATCATCAAGTCAGTGCCGATTGCGGCTTTTTTTGCAATAGCCGAAAGACCTGCTCGTTCAATCATCGAAATTGCGGTCTCGACACACCGCATACCGATAATGCTCGGGCTGGCGATCTGAAAACCTCGCATGTCTTGCGAACGATCAAAACCTTGACCCATCGCAAACTGATCACGCTGGGCAAACCATCCTTGGATTGGCACCTGCAACTCGGACTGCATTGTTTTGCTTACGTATAACCACGCAGGTGAGCCTGGCCCTGAGTTGCAATATTTATATGTGCACCCGACGGCCAAATCAACTTTGTCTCGCTCAAATTGCATCGGTACCACGCCGACAGCATGACTCGCGTCCCAAACAAAGAGCGCACCTGAGTCACGTGCTAGTTGAGTCAATTTTTCTACGTCGTGCAATACGCCAGACCGATATTGAATAACCGACAATGAAACAAGCGCGACATCGTCATTGAGTACGGCACTAAGCATTTCGGGTGAGACGTATTCTTCGCCTTCATCGTCGTTGATCAACACAAGATTCAAGCCGCGTTGTTTACAGATACCTTCCAAAATGTAACGATCGGTCGGAAAGTTTGCCGTATCAGTGATGACTGTTTTGCGATTTGGTTTGGCATCTACCGCTGCACTGCAAAGTTGATAAAAATTTACGCTCGTCGTATCGACGCAAAGTGTTTGACCTGCCGAAACACCAAAAGTTGTGCGACCGACCAGATCGCCGACGGTTTGTGCTTCATCGATCCAATCTGACCAACCAGTTACGAGTTTTGCGCCCCACTCATCGCGCAAATAATCTTCGACGACTTTGACTGTCGCTTTTGGCATTCGCCCAAGTGAATTGCCGTCAAGGTAACTGAGTTGGGGGTCCGCAATTACAAACTCGCCACGAAAAGCCGACAAAGGGTCTTTGGCGTCAAGTTCTTCGGCGTAACTTCGCAAAGTTAAATCATTTGGCATACGCTCACCGTATATGAATTCTGGGGGAAACACTAAAAAATTCGAACCCTCGCTTACTTATTCGTCCTACTTAAAAATTGACGAGTTATTGCAGTTACAAATGCCACGATCGACTGGGCCAGAGCATGACGAGATGCTCTTCATCATTGTTCATCAGACATACGAATTGTGGTTCAAATGCGTGTTGCACGAACTTTCTCGTGCCCAACAATTGCTTGAACTTGGCGACACACATGCTTCATTACCAGTGCTGGGCCGTGTTCGCACAATCTTCAAAGTTTTAGTCAGTCAAGTTGACATTTTAGAAACGATGACGCCCCTGCAATTCAACTCTTTTCGCGACCGACTTGAAGCAGCCAGTGGCTTTCAGTCAGTTCAATTTCGCGAACTCGAAGCCGTACTCGGCAGGCGCGACCCATCAATGGTTGACCATCTCGAACCAAACAGTGAACCGCAACTTCGAGTTCAGAGTGCGATGAATCGGCCGGCACTATTCGACTCGGTCTTGGTCTATCTGGTTAAACGCAACCACAAGATGCCAATTGAAATATTGCAACGCGACTTCAGTGAGGCCTATTTGGCTAATGAAACAGTGCAAGAGTCATTGGCCGACGCATACAGAAATGATCCTGAAGCAGCAATGCTTCTTGAGCGACTAATCGATATCGACGAAGGTCTTCAAGAGTGGAGATACCGCCATGTGAAAATGGTTGAGCGCACCATCGGCATGAAACACGGCACGGGGGGTTCAAGTGGCGCGGCATATTTGGCATCAACCTTGTTTAAGCCAATTTTCCCCGACCTTTGGGCGGTTCGTTCACACTTCTAGAACTGCGTCTCGCACATACTTAGGTCAGTAGCGTTGTCACCCAATGGGCACCGTTCGTCGTCATGCTTTTGTCAGGTGCAACGCCGACAAAGTTTGGTCGTTCGTTGGTGCACCCGAACGCTTGCATGAATGGTTTCCGATCACCGAATGTCGCGTCGAAGGCAACAAGCGATGGATTACTTTGGCTGCAGGCATCGTTTTCGAGGAAGACATAGTCACACTCGACCATGACTTGCGCAGATTTCAATACAAAATTGTCAATAACTCACTGATCAAGTTCCACCTCGGCACTGTTGATGTAATCCCCGACGGCGACAATAGATGTTTGGTGATGTACTCAACCGATATGGATCCTGAAGTGTTGGCATTGCCGATTGCTGGCGCAGCAAGTCTCGGTTTAGAAAAAGTTAAGCAAATGTTCGACGGAAAATAGCCATGGGACGCAAAATTTTATTTATCACCACCGACCAGCAGCGTTATGATGCGCTCGGTTGCAACGGCGGCACGATTGCGCGCACACCGAATATTGATGCACTTAGCAAAGCAGGTATCACTTTTGATCGCGCGCACCCACAAAATGTCGTGTGCATGCCATCGCGCAGCACGATGATCACTGGTCAACATGTCAGCACGCACGGCGTATGGATGAACGGCGTTCCACTGCCAGAAGATGCGCCAAGCATCGCCAGCGACCTGCGCCGTGCCGGTTATTCGACAGCTTTGATCGGTAAAGCGCACTTCGAGCCACTACTCGATCCATTTTTAAGATTCACCGAAAATCGAATCGGCAACCAACGCAAAACAACTGACAACCCCGATGACCCGCATCGCGGCTTTGACCATATGGAGTTATCGACACACGGTGCAGTCGGGCAACTGCATTACGCAAATTGGATGCGTGACAATCATCGCGAAGCAATCGCTGGTTATTACAGTGTTCTAGATCACGAGTTGCAAGTAAACGCCGAAGGTGGTGGCGACACAAACGCGCCGCAGCTAAAAGTCAATCCAATTCCGGCTGAGTGGTATCACACGAATTGGGTGGCTCAACAAACAATCAACTGGTTGAACTCGCTACCCGCAGATAAAGACTGGTTTTGTTGGATGAGTTTTCCCGATCCGCATCATCCGTGGGATCCACCGGCGTCTGAATTGCATCGCGTTCCGTGGCGTGAAGTCGACCTTCCGGCTGGCTACATCGAAGACAAGTCAAAACGCGAAAAAGTAATCGACGACAAATTGCGCCACTGGCGTGGTTGGTACGACGGAACATTCGTTTCAAATTATGAGGCACCAGCCAGATGGGTGCCAGCGTCAATGACTGCTGATCAAGTTCGCGAAGTAAACGCTTTCACACACGTAGAGAACGAATTGATTGACGACGCAATTGGCGAAGTGCTCAAAGCGATAAATGCACGAGGCTGGTCGAGCGATTTAGACGTCATTTACACAACCGACCACGGCGAGTTTCAGGGCGACTTTGGCTTGTTGTTCAAGGGCCCATATCACGTTGATTCGTTGATGCGTTTGCCCCTGATTTGGCGACCTGCGCCAAGCGCAAAGACTGCCCCAGCGCGAGTGAGTGCACCAGTTGGTTTAGTTTCATTGGCTGCAACATTTGCTCACATCGCCGGCATTGAACGACCGAAATATACCGAGTCACCCCGATTGCCAACATCTAACGACGATGCAACAAACCTGGGGCACGAACGCGTGCTTACAGAATGGGACAGCGTGCTCTTCGGCAAGATCGTGCATCTGCGCACGATTTGTCGCGACAACTGGGTTTGCACTGCAGCACTTGACGGCACGATGAACAAATTTGGCGAAGGCGAACTTTACGATTTAACAAGCGATCCCCTACAACATGTCAATCGATGGAATGATGAATCGGTAAAGGCGCTGCGCGACGACTTGCTGTCTGACCTATGGGCCAACCTGCCAGCACAAGTGTTGCCGCTACGCAATATGGACGCCCCCGTTTAACGATTAATCTTCAAAACATGGAAGTCGGTTTTATAGGACTCGGCAATATGGGTTTGCCGATGTGCAAACGATTGCTTGCTTCTCACAAGAATGTAAAAGTCTTTGACATAGCAACAAAAAATGTCACCAGTGCAGTCGCTCACGGTGCTATCGCAGCGATTTCGGCAGCTGATTGCGCATCGCATGTTGATGTTTTATTCACATCTCTGCCTAAACCAGAGAATGTAAATGAAGTTATGGTTGAAAACTTTGCGCTGCAAAAGCTAAAACCAGGTGCAATTTGGGTTGACCTGACAACCAACCGAAAAGAACTCGTAATTGAACTTGCGAACAAAGCGCCAAATGGTGTCACAGTATTGGATTCACCAGTCACTGGCGCCGTTGATGGTGCGAGAAATGGCAGATTGACACTTTTTGTGGGCGGTGACAAATCATCTTTTGATCAAATTTCTGCTCTGCTTGCAAATCTCGGAAAAGCGATTCACTGTGGTCCTCTTGGTTCGGGCAACGTTGTAAAACTCGTGACAAATCAACTTTGGTTCATTGCGGCAGCCGCGATTGGTGAAGGTTTTGCAACGGGCATAGCCAACGGAGTCGAACTCGGCACATTGTGGGGTGCGATCAAAGACAGTGTCGGCGACAGTTTTGTCGCGCGTCACGACGCACCTTCGATTTTCGCTGGCCACTACGACCCATCATTTTCGCTCGAACTTTGTCTTAAAGACTTAGGACTTATCAGCGAACTCGGTAAACGGGTCGGCGCTGAACTTCCGATGACCGCAGCCGCTGTTTCTGCGTTTAAAGCTGCTCTAGACCGATATGGACCGAGCGCCGCAGAGTTGCATGTTGCCAAAAGAATTGAAGACGATGCGAATCTCTCCATGCGACTTGACGGTGATTGGACGCCACCATGGGAAGCGTAGAACAATTCTGAATATGGCAAGACAATTTCGAATTGATGACCTAGTTGACTTTGCAACCTATCCATTAGATCAACCGAACAGCACTGCCTATAAGAGTGCAATCGCCGACGCACGTACTCAGCTTCAAGATGATGGTTGCGCTGTAATCAAAAATTTGTTACGGCCAACTGCAGTGAAGATAATTAGTCAAGAGATCGTCGAGAGAAAATCAAAGACTCACTTTTCAACATCAAAGATGAACCCATATTTTCACTCTGCAAAAAATCCTGATTATCCAGAGCATCATCCGGTCAACACTTTTATCGAACGCTCAAGTGGTTTTATCCCCGGTGATTCATGGAATTCATTTCTGGCGATCGATGTATTGTTTCGCAGTAACGTATTGACCAACTTCATTCGTGACGCGCTTGAGACTGAAGCAATTCACTGCTATGCCGATCCATTGGCTGGCTTGACAGCAAACATTCTTGATCCCGGACAACAATTTGCCTGGCATTTCGACACAAATGAATTCGCCGTTACGGCAATGATCGACGAGGCGGACGAAGGTGGCCTTTTCCAATATGTCCCGATGATTCGCAACCCCGATGACGAGGCTTTTGACAAGATCCAACACATACTTGATGGCAACCTTGAGACTGTCAAGACACTCGAGCTTCGTGCAGGAGACCTGCAGATATTTCGAGGCCGTCATTCTCTTCACAGAGTGACGCGAGTACCAGAAACATCAAAACCCCGCCACGCAGCAATTTTTGCCTACACGGCCGAACCCGGAGTCATCGGCCGAGTTGAACGCACTAAACAACTTTTCGGTCGAGTATTGCCCGCACACGAACAAGCCGAGAGACAACGCGTGCGCACAGATCAATTAATTGATTAAACAGCGGGTACTTGTTGGGTGATGCAGTGAATGCCACCGCCACCACGAGCAAGAATCTCACCAATTTCGAGACCGACAATGTCATGACTCGGAATGAATTCGCCGAGTAGTGCCAACATTTCGCTGTCGGCGTCGTGGCCGCAAACTGGCACGATAACTGCGTTGTTGCAAATATAAAAATTTAAATATGGCACCGCTGCACGAATCGAGTCAGTAACTACAAATGGCAACACCGGTATCTCATGAACGGTTAGACCTGCGGCTTTTGCAACGGCGATGTTTGTCGCACACCGCGCAAAGTCTTCTTCGTTCTTGTCGTCGCAGCCTTGCATGATCACAGTTTTTGGGCCGATAAATGCAGCCACGTTGTCGACATGGCCATCGGTGTCATCATCAAGAACAAGACCAAACGGCAACCAGACGACTTGTTTTTGACCTAACTCTTTACACAACCGATCTGCAATCTGCTCGCGCGAGAGTCTTGGGTTGCGATTCGGATTAAGCAGACACTGCTCTGTAGTTATCAGTGTGCCCGCGCCGTCAACATTTATCGAGCCACCCTCAAGCACCATGTCGATCATTCGCGTCTTATGACCAGCATGTTTTGCCCAACGCGATGCAATCGTTGCATCTTTGTCGAATGGAACAAATTTTTCACCCCATCCGTTGAACTGCCAGCACGTGGCGAGAAGTTCACTATTTTCAATTACGTAATTCGGGCCTGAGTCTCGAAACCAGGCATCATCAATTTCAAGTGCGACGACCTCAACATTTTCAGCGCATGCTTGACGCGCATTTGCCACATCAATTGGATTAGCAATTACCGAGACGGGCTCGTATCCCGAAATGGTGTTAGCAAGCGCAGCATGAGCAGTTTGTGCTTCAGCTAAGCGCGATCCGTAAATTTCTGAGCGCGCTGGCCAACAGATTACCGTTCTCTCGTGCCGAGAAAACTCGGCCGGCATGCTCACTGATCGAACCCGTCAAGACTCAGCAGCGGTTTATACAACTCTGGTCGGCGGTCGCGAAACAAACCCCAGAAAGTTCGCGCAAGTTTTTGAGCTTCAAGATCAAAACTTGCCACCAAAACTGCTTCTTCGGTGCGATTCGCTTCGGCCACCTTCTCACCAGTTGCATCACAGATAAATGAGCATCCATAAAAAGTGATTTCGGTAGCTCGGCCAACTTCACGACCCGTACGATTTGCCGCCATGACTGGTATCAAGTTGCTGGCCGCATGACCTTGCATCGCACGTTGCCAATGGCCAGAAGAATCGAGTTCGGCGTTCGACGGTTCGCTGCCAATCGCCGTCGGATAGAGCAAAATCTCGGCGCCACGAAGTGCCATCACACGAGCCGCTTCAGGAAACCATTGATCCCAACAAATGCCGACGCCGATCTTGGCATATTTCGTTTGCCAAACTTTAAAACCCGTGTCACCAGGGCTGAAGTAGAACTTTTCGTTGTACCCAGGACCATCAGGAATATGGCTCTTGCGGTACGTACCAAGCACCTTGCCGTCGGCGTCGACTATCGCCACTGAGTTAAACAACGAATTGTTGGCACGCTCATAAACACTGATCGGTAAAACAACACTGAGTTCTTTGGCAACTTTGGCAAAATGTGCGACAGTCGGATGCGACGACATTTCAATTGCCCGATTCAA
>Ga0255198_1000129_pt1 | contig 16544 bp, 8 predicted proteins | sample Miss_Law_RepC_8h_FD_188421 | JGI IMG/M metagenome (GOLD analysis project Ga0255198, IMG submission 188421) | Freshwater microbial communities from Mississippi River, Louisiana, United States - Miss_Law_RepC_8h | ecosystem: Environmental > Aquatic > Freshwater > River | place: USA: Louisiana...
GATAGTTCGAAGACTATCATTCTGATCACGCACGAGCAGGATGTTGCTGAACATGCCGAACGAATCATCTATGTTCGCGACGGAACAGTTGCCGATGATACGAAGAAACATACCCGCCGTGTCGCGCGACGCCACGAATAATTATGAAGCCACACGATGTCATTTCAGAAGTGTATGTCGCGCTGTCTGCGAACAAGGTCCGGTCCGGACTCACCATCCTCGGTATTGTTATCGGAATCTCCTCAGTGATCGCTATGGTGTCGATTGGCGCAGGGGCTTCTGCGTCGATTTCGTCATCGATTGCATCATTGGGGTCAAATCTGGTGCAGGTGACTCCTGGTCAGCAGCGGGGACCGGGGTTCTCCGCCTCACAGGGTCGTGGATCGGCGAGTACGCTCAAACAATCGGACGCTGATGCGGTGAGAGAGACTATTGCCCAGGTCAAAGCGGTCGCCACAAGCGTCACGAATAGATATCAGATCACGGCGAAGGGGACCAATACGAATACGACCGTGAACGGTGTGTCGCCGAGCTATGCCGAAATACGAAATGTATCTGTCGAGGAAGGTTTGTTTTTCACTGATTCGCAGAATCTCTCTGCGGCCAAGGTGGCCGTGATTGGGCCGACGACACGTGACGACCTTTTCGGTGATGGAGAGGAGGGCGTGGTCGGGCAGGTCATACGAATAAGCGGCCTCGAATTTAAGGTGATCGGCATCACCGTCTCGAAGGGAGGATCGGGATTTCAGAATCAAGACGACATCATTTATATTCCCGTGCGCACCGCGCAGCGTTATCTCGCCGGGAGCGATTCAGTCTCATCTATCAATATCCAGGCTGAGAGCGCAGAGGATATGGCGCAGATACAGGCAGACGTGACTGCGCTTTTGCTTGCCCGCCATCGTATCGACGATCCCGAAAATGCCGATTTCACCGTACTCAATCAAAACGACATATTATCGACAGCCTCAAGTATTACCGCCACACTCACGTACTTACTAGGTGCCATTGGCGGGATTTCACTCATCGTCGGCGGCATTGGCATTATGAACATGATGCTCACGACCGTCACGGAGCGGACGAAGGAAATTGGTCTCAGGAAGGCGATTGGTGCAAAAAAGAGGGACATTTCGCGGCAGTTTCTAGCAGAGGCTATCGCACTCACGCTCATCGGCGGAGTCATTGGAATAGCGCTCGGGTGGGGTGTGGCATATCTCGTAAATCTGACCGGAACCGTATCGACCAGCGTTACGCCACTATCCGTCGCACTTGCGTTCGGCGTTGCCGCGCTCACAGGCATTATTTTTGGATACTATCCGGCGCGCAAAGCCGCGAACATGAATCCCATCGACGCACTGCGCTTCGAATAACCGCATAGAGAAAGGGCGCGTCCGGGAGGACGCGCCCTAGGATTCACCGCTGATGCTGTTCGTCAGTATACGTAGACGATTCGGCACGAGCGGTCACCATATCCGGCCTGTTGGGCCTTGTTGAACGCGATCCATTCGGCCGCGCCGTAGTTGATGTTCGAGCCGCCGATGAAGCCGCCCTGGCCGCTGCCGTCGCGGCAATGGATGGCAATGACGTCACTCGTTGCGGACACCGCGATCGCATTGCACGAATGGAGCGAGGTCTGCTCGCACTCCGTTCGTGCCGAATTGCGTGCCCACGACTCCGTTCCCGGGTTCGAGTAGAAAACCCTTCCGTTCCGGGAGACCGCGAAGCCGACCCAGTTCGTCGAGGCGGTCTGGAACCGCTGATTTTGCCGCGGCGTGTTGGCTTCATAGGCAAACGCCGGCGACGCAGCGAAGGCGAGGGCAAGTACGATACCACCGATACGCATCTCAATCCTCCATGGGGCTTGATGACACACTTTCTGTGTGCAGCGCCATCATACGGGTGCGTATGACGACTGCAATAGCCCCTCTGTGGATTTCGTGGCGTGATAGTATCTCTCCATGAAAGCACAGATAGACGCGGGGCCGGGGACGCCTTTCCAAAAGCACGTCTGGCACGCCCTCTGTCGCATTAAAAAGGGTGAGTGCATTACGTATGCGGAGCTTGCGCGGCGTATCGGTAAGCCGCGGGCCATCCGCGCCGTGGCGAGCGCGGTGGGGAAGAATCCGTATGCTCCGGAAGTCCCCTGTCACCGCGTTATTCGATCAGACGGTTCCCTCGGGGGGTATTCGGGCGCAGGGGGTATTACGCGCAAAGCGACTCTTTTAAAGAGCGAAGGGGTCGATACGTGCAGGATCGCTTAGGCATCACAACATGACGCAGATATATAAGCTCGTATTCACAGTACCTATCGCGGCGGCAGATGATGTCAGGAGAGCGATTGGCGATGCCGGAGCCGGTCTCATAGGGAATTATTCGCATTGCAGCTTTAGTGTGCGCGGTGTTGGTCGCTTCGTCCCGCTTCCGGGAGCGGAGCCGGCAATCGGCAGTATCGGTGTTCCTGAGGAAGTGGAGGAAGAACGTGTCGAATGTCAGTGTAGTGAGGCGGTGCTCGACGCCGTCCTCGATGCTTTAAAAAACGCGCACCCCTATGAAGAGGTTGCGTATGATGTCTGGAAACTTGAGAGTCGTTGAATGGCCTTTTCGGCCTATCCTCGGCATGTCATCGAGAGGCCTACCCATTTCTCGAGGGGGTGCTAGTATGAAGGTCTTAGTTAATTGATAACAATGATATGGCAAAAGCTACATCAGCATTCATGAAGCCCATGACCGTGAGCGCGGATCTCGCGGAAGTCGTCGGAAAGGGTCCTATGCCGCGTTCAGAAGTTGTGAAGAAACTCTGGGTCTACATTAAGAAGCATGGCCTCCAGGATGCGAAGAACAAGCGCAACATTAATGCCGATGCAGCGCTCAAGAAGGTTTTCGGTGGCAAGGCTACAGTCTCAATGTTTGAGATGACCAAGCTCGTGTCGAAGCATCTCTCCTAGGTGATACGACGAATTGAAGCAAACAAGCGGCCGCAAGGCCGCTTGTTTCGCGTGTGGGCTTAACGGAAATGCTACACTTTATTTTATGGACCCCTCGCTTTCGATTGAGACAGAGGCAAGGCCGCGGAGTGCGCTCGCTGAGATTCTTAAGTTCACGCTCATTGCGCTTATGATCGTGACCCCGTTTCGCTTCTTCGTCGCCCAGCCTTTCATTGTTTCTGGTGCATCGATGGTCCCCACCTTCGATCCAAAAGAATATCTCGTTATTGATGAGCTCACGTATCGGTTTGAGAAACCATCGCGGGGAGACGTCCTCATCTTCAGGTACCCACTCGACTCAGCGGTGTTCTACATCAAGCGCGTCGTAGGGCTTCCGGGAGAGACGATCGAAATCAAAGGTGGATCCGTTTTTATCACGGATCGAGAGGGTAATACGCGCGAGCTCAGTGAGCCATACCTCTCGACACGGACACCCCTCAAAGACGAGAGTGTGACGAGACTCACCGATTCTGAGTATTTCGTGATGGGGGACAATAGGGTCGCGAGTTCAGACTCACGAGAATGGGGTCCGCTTAACGAGAAATTCATTGTCGGCCGCGCCGTTGCACGGCTCTTTCCTATTAGCGAGGCAGACATTCTTCCCGGCGAATACCGACAGCCGTAAATATTCTTATTTTCATGGAGAAGAACTCTTCTGAAACTGAACTGCGTCCTCGTGTCGGTGTTGGTGTCCTTATTCTCAACGCAGAAAAGCGGGTGTTGCTTGGATTGAGAGTCTCTTCGCATGGTGCGGGCGAATGGGCTTTTCCGGGAGGTCATATTGAATTTGGTGACACTATCTTTGAAGCTGCACAGCGCGAAGTGCTTGAAGAAACAGGTCTCACCATCAGTAACTTCGAGCTTATCTCCGTCTGTGATGAGTTGCGTTATGTTCATTCCGACAATAAGCATTACATCAACATTGGTGTGCTGGGGGCTTATGAGGGGGGAGAGCCGCAGATAGTCGAACCGGATAAATGCCTCGCATGGCAATGGTTTGCGCTCGATGCATTGCCAGAGCACCTTTTTGAGTCTACACAGAAAACATTGGAAAACTATACAAAGAACCGCATCTATTTTCCTGCGACGAAATCGCAACAATGAAATACGTGTTTTGCGCAACATGAGCGATTGCGAATGATTATCCACACCAAAAAGATTTTTTTGTTTTGAATGAGCGTATAATGACTGCACGTAGATCTTTATGTCGTCATTCCTCGACAGGCTGAAAAAGAAAGATGTTATTCCATCGACTGCGACCGATGCAAAGCAAGATAAATTGGTTGCACAACAAACGACAAGCGTTCAGCACAATCCTCAGCAAGTCGCCGAACAATTGAAGGTTGATATCATGCAAACGCAAACGGCGATCGTTATTTACGCGCAGATTGCCGGCGCATCCGTACATGATTTTAGCGTCACCATTGAAGGCGATGATGATGTGGTGACGATAAAGGGCCAGCGCACGCGTCCCGCAGACGAACATTTCGAGAATCCGTCTCCCGAAGGAAAGGAGCATATTCTTGAAGAGTGCGGTTGGGGTGCGTTTTATCGACAAATAATTCTTCCGGCAGAAGTCGATGCAGCACGAACCGAAGCGAAGATGCGCGAAGGAGTTCTCATGCTCCTCTTGCCTCTTAAAGTAGCTCCCGGAAACGGCAAGCGGATTCAGGTCACCCAAATTTAAGTGTGTGCGAGTCCGGGCGCACTCCACACCTCTTCCATTTCCGAAGAGTGTATATCGCTGTACCATGAAGATAATGCTCAGTACGAAAAGGGAACGTATGAGTGGGCTCGTCCTTGCTTTTTTGGGTGCGCTTTTTTTCTTCTCAGCACCCATTGCGAACGCGGCTGAGCTTTCTCTCTCTCCCTCGACGGCGGAATTCCCGATGGGGGGTGAGTTTTCGCTCAAAGTGTCGATAGATCCGAAAGGACAGAGTGTGAACGCGTCAGATGGCACGGTTAATTTTGATAAGGATGTGCTGTCGGTCGTGAATGTCTCTAAAGACGGCTCGGTGTTTTCACTCTGGACGGCAGAACCAGCTTTCTCAAATGGGAACGGTACCGTCACCTTTAGCGGAGGTACTCCCTCAGCGTTTTCGAACAAAGGCACCATAGTGACGATTCGTTTTAAACCGAAGAAAGTTGGGACGGCGAAACTCACATTCTCGAACGGTTCGGTTCTTGCAGCAGACGGCAAGGGGACGAACGTTTTTAGTGCAGGGCAAGAAGCAACTATTACCATCGTGGAGGGCACAAAAAGTGCACCAGTAGAGGCTGCTCCTGCTGAGTCTGAGAGCGTCATATCGGGAGGGGCGACCCCGCTCGCGCCCACGACGCTCTCACCGACGCACGCTAAGCCGGACTTATGGTATGGAACGTCCACGGCACAATTTACCTGGAAAGCCCCGGGAGACGTGACGAGCGTACGCTGGGTTCTCTCCGATAAGGAGGATGCGAAACCAACTGAGGTACACAAAGACGCGTCACTCCCACTTTTCGTGAGGGATATCAAAGACGGTGTCTCATTCCTTGTGGCGCAGTATCGCAACGAGTACGGTTGGGGGGAGGTCGGAACATTCAAACTTCAGATCGATACCGTTCCCCCCAAAGAGTTTGATTTCTCGCTTGTAGAATCGGCGGACGGCACCTCGCCGCCGCGCTTTGCGTTTGAGGTGACCGATGAGCTTTCCGGAATTGAGAAGTATGAGATTCTTTTCGGTTCAACCGCAGCGGTGACCATAAAGGCAGCGGATTTCCTGAACGGCTCGACGCCTGTGCCGCCTCAGTCAGGCGGTCCGACGATAGTTTCAATCAAAGCGTACGATAAAGCGGGAAACGTTCGAGAGGTGAAGAAAGAAATGACGCTCCCCGTAGTGGTGAAAGCAAACGCAAAAGCGGCTGTTGAGGAGGTGGAGAAGCCGCCGGTATGGACGTCTGAGCGCATTGTGCTCCTTTTGTTTGCCTTCATTATCGGAGGTCTGACGACATGGATCTTCTACACCCGCTCGCTCGCGTTCACTGAAAAGGATCGACTCTTGCATCGTGTCGCTGAGATTGCAGACCGTAACGACCGCGTCTTTACGGCGATGAGAGAGGAGTTCGAGCAGATGATCAACGACTTTGACGAGAAGCCCCAACTTACGCCAAAGGAGCGTGAGATGGTGGAGCACGTAAAGGAGGTTCTCGATATATCTGAGGAGCTAGTGACCGGCGATCTCTCAGATCTTAAGAAGATGGTCCGCGGTCAGTAATCAATGCTAAATGACCCCATTTATCCACTCATAATTCAATCCTGACATTGCCCACAGTTTCGCGCAGTTGAGCGAAAAAATAGCCATAACACCTGATAGAATTTAGGTGCGGACTGCCATATCCGGCGTTTTTGGTATGTCCGATGTACCGCATGCTCACGCGCATTAAAAAACAGAGATTGGTCCGTGCAATTCTGATAGTCACGGCGGTTCTGTGCTGCGCGTATTTCTTCTCCCTTACAGGTACCTATGTGCTCGCCTATCGCACTGAAAAGACCGCTCATATATTCCCGACTCAGACTTCGGGGGCGGGATGGTCGGGGCTTGATCGCGCGCTCGTGCAGGAACTTCCGCCACAGGCACCGCTCGGGGCTTTCAATGAAGCGAATTCCGCATTCCTGATTTCTGAAGTTGTTCAGGTGATACCCGAGGGCGCGGTCGAGGTTGCGGCGCCACTTCTCGAGACCGATAGTGCGACGTCCTCTCCGGAAACTAGCGGCGAGAATACTCCTGATACTAATGTCGATAGTTCTGTAGACACGACAACGCCCGAAGAGGTGCCAGTCATTGATGTGGAGGAGTCAGAGGCGCAAACAGAGATGACCGAAGAATCTTCGCCCGCTGCGCCGGTTGAGGAAACGGTAACTCCTGCGCCAAGCGATTCTCCAGAAGTGAGTCCTGATGCGGTACCGGCGCCGACTGAGTCGTCGCTCAGATACTTTGCGACTCCGGTATATGCGAAAGTCGATAAAGTCAAAACAGCGACGGACGAGCAAAACAGTGCGACGTCGACGGAAGCGGGCACTGATGATTCTCAGGACGAAGATGTTGAAACAGCGAAATCTGATGAGTCTACGACGGTTGCCGAAGGGATCTCAGACGTCGCCGCTTGTAGCATTACAGGGCGGGAGTGTCACACCATTCAGCTCAGTGGCTTCGGCGTAGAGGGCGGACTCACCACGCGTCCTCTCAAGAGTGTCGCGCTCAACTTCTCGTTCGCCTACGATGTGAACGATGTGGTCCCAAACGAAGATAAGCTGGTTGTTCGCTACTTCCATGAAGGAAGATGGCGACTTGCGGGAGAGATATTTCTCTCTAATGATATCTCGAATGCGACAAACGGTGGATATTTCTCGCAGGAACTCAAAGATATTACCGAGTGGTCGCAGCTCGATGAGGTGATCGTTGAGGTTGAGTATGAGCGCAGTGGCGTTTCCCCTGTGCGTGCGTATCTCGATGGAGTATGGCTCGACGCAGTGTACCGTGAGCGTCCACAAGATATCTTCTCCTCAGAGGAAGGACTGCCCGATGACGTTGCAGACAATGTGACCGACGAGCTGCGCCGTGATGCTGGCCTCATCAAACTTCTTCTCGATGATGCGTCGCACATCGTCTTTCCGTTCGTTGATGACATGGGCGAAGACACGCTCGTCATGCGAACACATAAACGTTCATATGACGCGCGCGCTGCGCGCGACAGTGGCGAGGTTTCGCGAAATACGGTGTATGCGAGCGTGACGAATGAGAGCGAAGAACCAGAGCAATTTGCTCTGCATGTAGCGTTTCCCGAGGCGCGGGGCTCGGTGTTGGAGCTCGCGCAATTCATGCGTAATGTTCCCGCGAGTTCAGTTCGCGAACTACGCGACAATGTGACATATTTCTGCGAGAGCGGATGGCAGGTCGTCCCTGAGAGTGAATTCTACTCATGCGAAACGACGAACGAACTGCAGGCATGTACGCTTCTCAATGAGGAGAGAACGAATTGCGAAGTGAGCAATGTGGTTGTGGGAACTGAAGAGTCGACGGTGTACGGCAGTGACTGGGTTACTCAAACCATTGCGCAGGCGCGGCAGCTCCCCGAGGGAATGTTGCCCGACGACATGCAAACGGTCGCTGCTTCTGAGCGATCATACGAAATTCTCCCTGGGCAGACGATATTCTTTAGGCTCGAGCTTGAGTCACCGGATGCCGGGGCGCAGCAATTCTTCCTCTTCGCAGAGGGATTGATTGGGCGCGGGGATGTGGATGCTCGATTCTTGCGCGACGAGGTAACCTGGCGCGCGGAAGAGGCTCAGCTCAAGAAAGCAGACAAGAAGCGAGTGAATCAGCGAATCTCGACGCGTACGGAATTCGATGGAGATGAACTTCCTGAGTTCTCATTCAAATTCAAGTCGCAGCGCTCGCCGTTTGAACGCGTTCTCAATGAGCTCATGGGGCGCGATAACTCGTTCGCCGTTGCGGCGACGCTGCAGCGGCCGCGCGGAGCGAAAGAAAATGTTGAGGTGAATATTGAGACCGAAGAGAACGGCGAGTGGAAGCTTGAATTCAAAAAGCATCCCCGGTCATTCAGGCCGGGTAAATACTCCCTTGAACTTACCATTACCGAAGGAGGATCGACCTACACGGATACTGTCGAATTTTATTGGGGAGTGCTCGCGGTGAACTCACACAAATCTGTGTATGAGCCTGGTGAGAAGGTGCAATTTTCGATGGCGGTTCTCGATGATGTGGGCAATACCATCTGTGATGCCAATACTGATTTTGTCATAACGACCCCCGAAGGCATCGTCCAGACAGTGCCGGTGAGCACCTCGGGCCTCTGTGGTCCTAACAACGTTGTCGATGTGCCAGACTATTCAGCGGTATATACCGCAGGAGGGACGGGGACCTATACCGTGACGTTTACGCACCTCGATGATGTGGGGAACGTGTTCCACCGTATTACCGATACGTTTGAAGTCTGGCAAGATGCCGGTTTTTCCGTATCGCGCAAGGGCCCCACGCGTATTTATCCCAAGGCACCGTACGACATGGAGCTTACGATAACGGCGCGGCGACCGTTTTCAGGAACAGTACGCGAACCTGTTCCGAAGGGATTCGTGATTACCGAAAAGGGAGGAGCGGAGTTGCGTCAATATGGCGAGACCTTAGAGCTCGTGTGGGGACTTTCTCTCGCCGCAGGGGAAACCAAAACACTGAGTTATACCTTCGACGCTCCCGATGTGAGCCCGTATCTTTTCATCCTCGGCCCGCTTTCGCTCTCAGAACAAGAAGTGATTTTTGAAGAGCAGCGTACGTGGAAAATCGCGTCTGACGCCCTTGGGTCCTATGTCGAAAAACATGAAGCTTGGTCGCCTGCTTCAGCCGGAACGTGGATCACCAAGGATCTCTCAGGTGCGCCGTTCAGTGTGCCCGCAAACGCGGTTGTTGAAATCGCGCTCGTGAACTCTGATCCTGGCAATGAATGGCAGGCTGGCGTGAGAAACGGAACGTCGACCCTAAGTCGTATCTTCGATATACACGAGCCAGAGCCGCAGGGTGTCACGATGATGACGATGCATGTGCAGGCATCGGCAACGTCGAGTATCGCGACATTCGCCGAGGATTCCACGTACATCTCATACATTTTGTTGGGGTATTGGAGTGATGGGCGCTACATCGAACGATTCGATCAAATCGACCCGGGCATCGCGAACGGTACGTGGGGCAACATCAATCTGACGACCTACGGTGTCGCTGACACGAACGTTGTCGAAATGGTTATTGGAAACTGGGACGGAAACAATCAAATGCTGGGCGGTGTGCGACATCGTGACTCGTCGCTCAATCGCTACGCTGATATTCACGAGCCTGAACAGGGCGGTATGACGGGGGTCACCATGATGGTGAAGGCAAGTACCAGTAATGCGACGATTCAAGGCTATGCCCAGACGGAAGGTGCAAATAATGCCAGCATCGACTACTGGCTGGTCGGCTACTGGCAGAGGAACCCCAATGGTCTCGACTACACGGAGCGGTTCGACACGCTTAACGGAACGACCTCCTCGTCTGTATGGGCAGATGAAGCCCTTGATAGTTATGGAGTTCCGCCGACCGGCATTGCGCAGGTTTTGTATGCGAACACTGCAGATGCGAATAGTTCCCAGATCATCGGCGTTCGAACAGACGGCTCAAGTGTCACTCGATCACAAAACCTGCATGAGGCAGAGGGCGGTGGTTGGAATGCAACGCAAGCACACGTAAAAGCAGGGTCAGGAGCGAGTTCTACTATCGAGCTGTTTACTGACGACACCACGAATGATCTGTATCGCTTGCTCGGATATTGGTCGGCGAATAATTACCCGGCGAATGCACCCACACTTTACAATGAGCCGTTCGATAGCGAGAAGACGGGCACATCAACGCCGACCTTCGTGTTCAGTACCACCGATCCAGATGGCACTTCCGATCTTGTGTATCAATTCCAATGGGATGATGATCCGGTACTCGACGACTCACCGGTCGGCGACCGCTCGTCTGACGACGAGAGCGGTTGTTCGCCGAACTGTTTCCAAAACGCGACAACACCTGCGGATACCAGCCCCTTCACCGAAGGAAACCTAATTCGATTCAAAATCCAGACGCCGCTCGTCTCAGGCACCACGTACTACTGGCGTGTTCGCGCAACCGATGTTACGGGATCCAATTCAGCGAGCGAATGGAGCGATGTGCACAGCTTTACTTATGTCGCGAACACCGACCCTCAGGCGTGGTTCCAGACCCAGGACACACAGTTTGATACAGGAACGTTCAGTAGTGCGGAGACGTCAGGTTCCAACAGTGTCGAGTTGGTGACGACTGCGCCAACAGGCGCCATGATCGCGTACGGTGAAGGTGTCGTTCAAACACCGCGGTATCGTCTTTGGAGTGGAACCTCATGGGGGTCAGAATTATCGGCATCGAGTGTCGGCGGCACCATTCAGTGGATGCAGGTGAAGGCGGGCACGACACGAAACGAGTATGTATTAGGAACGCAGGATGATCAGGGAGATGTGAATGTTCAGGTATATGATGGCGGCGGCGCCACCTGGGGCGACTTGCAGGAAGTACACGTGAACATCTCGGATGCCACGCGCCGAGGGTTTGACGTTACCTACGAGACTGTCTCTGGAGATGCAATGGTCGTTTCTTGCGTCGGCACAGAAGCGAATTATCGTACCTGGGACGGAAACTCATGGTCGGCTTCATCGACCATCAATCTCTCCTCGGCAAATAACTGTGAGTGGATACGGCTTGCGTCTGATCCTGCCTCCGACGAGATAATCATGGTCGCCCGTGATACAGGGTCAGTCTATGAAGCTCAGGTGTGGGATGGGAGTGCGTGGAGTAATCCTGTCACTATGGGATCGATGGAGCAGCCCGCTCACGAAGGTATTGCCGTCGAGTATGAAGAGTCGGGCAATCAGGCACTCGTTGTTACCTCAAACGGTACGAATGCGAACTTTGCGTGGGCTGCGTGGGACGGTACGAATTGGAGTGTGCCGACTACTCAGACGCTCGGCAACGATCTCGAGTGGGGAATTCTGAAGCGCGATTCCGGAAGTGACAACATGGCTCTCTGTTACAACGACCAGAGCGATGACTCGGGTTTGGTACGTTGGGACGGATCGAGTTGGCAGACCTTCCAGGAGTACGAGACGGTATCGAAGACAGGTGCGTCGGGAGTACCCGACGGACGGAGTGTTTCGTGTGAGTTTGAAACAACATCCGGACGCGATGGATACATCATGATTCCGTACAGTGATAGCAACAACGCGCGCTACACATTTTGGAATAATTCAATACTATCGACGGAAGCATCCATTAGTACGATTCTTGATTCGTGGACAATTGGCTCGGTACGAACAGGAGACGGTTCGATCCTCGGATTCTTCCATGATGATGGAAACAGTCGCTACGACTTCTCTTACTGGAATGGTTCGTCCTGGTCGGTGCTGCAGACGCTTGAGAACTCCGCATCGGTCACCGCTGATCCCTACCGGGAGCCCATTACTATGGCTGCGCAGGTATACCAGGCGAGTTCGGGCACGGTCACTTCGGAAACTATCGACTTTGACGTGGTTCAAGGACAGCCCACTTGGGGAGAAGTCACCTGGAATACAACGGAGCCAAATGGTACCAATGTTCTCCTACAGGTAATGTATGAATCCGGTGGCGTATGTTCAACACTTATCCCGGACGGGTCGCTGAGCGGGAACTCATCCGGCATCGACGCGAGCCTGAGTCCACTCGATCTCTCTGGTCTCTCGACGACGACTTACAATCGTATTTGTCTTAAAGCGACTCTTTCTTCCACAAACGCAAATATTCCGAGCCTCGATGATTGGACAGTTTCTTGGGAGCGGCAGCCGTTTCTCACGCAAGCGCATTACCGCTGGTATGTGAACACAACCTCGCTCACTCCAACTGATGCGTGGCCTTCGGGAGGCACGGATCTGGGAGAAGATGCGGCGATTCCAACATCGTATGCGCCTATTCCGAGCGACGTGCTGCGATTGCGTATGTCGGTCTTGAACGAAAATGTGTCGCTGAGTTCAGCGAGCCTGACGCTCCGACTGCAATACGCTGAGGGTTCGAGCTGTAGCGCATCGATGACCTGGCTTGACGTGGGAGCTGTCGGATCGACAACCGCGAAGTGGCGTGGCTATGACAACACCGGACTCACGGACGCGACAACACTTCCTTCGGTGCTTCTTACGGGGTCAGATGTTCGTGCAACCTACGAAGAAGGGAACGATGCAGCGGCAAATCCTTTGTCTGCAACAGCAAACCAAGAACTGGAATGGGATTGGGTGATTCAGCACAATGCCTCGAGTTCAGTTAACTATTGTTTCCGCACTATTACCGCAGAAGGTGAAGCGCTGAATGATTACGATGTATTCCCATCGCTCATCACGAATTCGCGACCGGGTGCGCCTACTCTCGAGAAACTTTTCGATAATGAACAAGTTGCCTCGACGACGCCGTGGTTCGAGTTCGCAGCAGAAGATCCGGAGGCAAACGACATGACCTACCAGATCCAAGTAGATAACGATTCTGATTTCAGCTCGGCCGTCTTAGATCGCAACTCGCAGACGAACTTTACGGAATTCTCGAACATCATCACGACGTCCGACAAGGATCCTTTCACGAGCGGGCAGACGGTGCGCTTTGTCCCGACGACGGCACTATCTGATGGAACGACCTACTACTGGCGTGTTCGAGCAAAAGATCGCAACGCCTCGAACGAGTGGAGTGACTGGTCAAGTACCTATAGCTTTACGGTGAATACCGCGACGACCATAACGACGTGGCACCAAACGACATTGGCGCAGTTCTCTACGAACTCGCATGAGGATACGGAGGCAACATCGACGAACGAGGTAGTTCTGACGCCTCCTCAGACCGTGGGAACTTCGACGAGTGCGTATGCAGATTTCGACTGGCGCACCGAGGGTAATGCGTGGGGTCAGCTGAGTTGGAACGATACGGAGACGTCGAGCGACATTCTCTATCGACTCGAATACCTCAATGGGAGTACGTGGACTCTGATTCCCGACAGTGATCTGCCCGGAAATACCGCTGGATTTGATACATCACCTATCTCACTCCTTTCTCTGAGTCCTACGACGTACAATCAGATCCGTATTCGCGCGAATCTGACAAATGTTGGTGCGACGCCGCGGCTCTCTGATTGGACGATTGAATGGGGACTTGCCGTCGAACAGCCGACGCAGATCGCGCTCTTCGACAATGAAAAAACAGGCACGACGACGCCGACTTTCAGGTTCTCGTCTTCAGATCCACAGAGTGATGATCTCGTGTATCAGTTATCGATCTCAACCGACAATACATTCGTTACTTCTTCGACGACGCGTAGCTCCGACCTTCATGCCGGGTTTGCGAACACTGCTTCTTCGACAGACACGTCGCCTTTCGTCGAGGGGGATACTATCAGTTTTAAGGTGCAGCAAGCCGATGCGCTCTCGAACGGACAGACATACTGGTGGCGCGTCCGTGCGCGCGATCCCAACGGAGGGGATACGTGGTCGACCTGGTCCGATATCCGAAGTTTTACGGTGGACACCACGGTAACGGTTTCGACCTGGTTCCAAACAACAGATGAACAGTTTGAGACAGATACGCTCACCGATACGGAAGTGTATGGAAGCGACACGGTACGAATAACTTCAACGATTCGCGAGGCATTTGTTGCCTATGCTGAAGGAACCGCACTCGTGCCCAAATATCGCCTTTGGAACGGGACGTCATGGGGCGATGAACAAAGCGGTGAGTCGGTTGCTGACACTATTCGATTCGTCGAGGCCTCAGCGGCGCCAACACGCGACGAGTACATCATCGCGACGATGGGATCTTCAGGAGGTGTTCGTGGACAAGTGTACGATGGAGATACGGACGTGACAGGAAATGTTACTTCAAACCTGACGGTGGTCTCGGATGCGACACAGCGAGGGTTCGATGTCGTCCACGAAACGGATTCGGGAGACGCGCTCTTGGTTGCCTGTAGTGGGACGGAAGCGACATACAGCGTATGGAACGGTTTGACCTGGACGGGGACTACCACGATTCCGCTTTCAGTCAGTGCAAATTGTGAATGGGTGAAATTGGCAGCAGATCCGACCTCGGACGAGATCATTCTCGTCGTGCGTGATGCGACAACGGGGGCAATCGACTATGAGGCTCTGGTTTGGAACGGCTCGGCATGGGGGAATTCGACTACGACAGGCTCGCAGGTCACACCGAATGACGAAGGTATTGCGGTCGAATATGAAGAATCAGGTGGCCAGGCTATCGTCGCAGTTTCCAATGGCGCTAACAATAACTTCATTTCGATGGCATGGAACGGGTCGGCATGGAGTTTCGTTGGTGCACCGGCGCTCGGCAATGATTTCGGAAGCGGCCGCTTGACGCGCGATGTTGGTACGGATCGCCTTGGCTTCTGCTACATCGATATCAACTCGGATATCGGATTCCTCGAGTGGAGCGGTTCAGGATGGAATACGAACTCCATATTCGAAGTGACTGGAAACACGACGAACGGATTCAATGCGCGCCCGGTGACCTGTGAATTCGAAACGCAAGGGTCTCGCGACGGCTATCTCATGATTCCGTATTCTGATTCGATCCAGGCGGAATACGTCTACTGGACAGGTTCTGGTAGTCCGACGGTCCCTGCAGTTCTTACGACTATTAGCGACTCGTGGGAAATGCGCTCCACGAGGACGGGGGACGGAAACATCCTCGTCGTTGCATACGATGATGCTGGTACAGAATATGACTTTACTTATTGGAACGGCACGGCATGGTCAGACGAAGAGGTGCTCGAAACAACATCAATCAACACCGTAACGCCGGCGACCGTGCCGCTCGACATCGTTGCGCGTCAGTATCCGTCGTTCACTTCGGGAACGGTGGTCTCAAGTGAGATCGACTTTGACGAGGGGACTGGTCCTAAATGGGATTATGTAACCTGGACCGACTCTACGCCGGGCGCAAGCAATATTTTGTATCAAGTTGAGTACTTTACGTCGACGAGTTCGTGGGCGGTGATTCCGAATGTCGCGCTCGCGGGCAACATGGCGGGAACGACGACCGCACCTATAGATCTAAGCAATGTTAACCGTACGACGTACAATACCCTGCGACTTAAAGCGAACTTCGCCTGTAGTGGTGGTGATTGTCCGACACTCTCCGACTGGACACTTGCGTGGTCTGAAGGGGTGACCGTTTCGGGGACAATTCAAGAATACGATCAGAGCACAAACGTGACATCGGGGACAGTCCACGTCGCGGTGAACGGAACTCTCCAGTCCGGGAAGACCGCCGCGATTTCAAACGGAACCTGGAGTATCGCGAACGTCACCGCGTTCGCGGGAGACGTCATTACTGTATTTATCGATGGTGCGAACGACGAAGACGAAGCGGCTGGAGTGACGGTGTACGACGGCGATGGCGATATTACAGGATTCACACTCTACGAGCGGCACCTTTCTATAGGCTCGAATGACAATGCGACCATCACCAATGCGAACCTCTCACAGTACGACTATTCGGGCTCACTTAATGATGAGGACGTTTTCTTTGACGTTGATGCAGGAAATGACTTAGCAGTGTGTGCGCTGCCTGCGACGTGCGACAACGCGGAGCTCTGGATAAAAGCGCAAAATACATATCGCCCTGATAGTACCTCCGGTGGTAACGTGGCGACGCACGACATCGAGATAAACGGTACGCTTACCGCAGACGGCAATACGCTCACCGTTTCAGGATCGTGGGACAATAACGCAACATCTTCCTTGGATACATCGACCGTCATCTTTACGGCGACCAGTACGACGGAAACCATTGATTCCACGGGCGCTGTTGCATCATCGTTCTATAACGTCACATTTGGCCAAACATCAGGAAATGCTACCTGGAATCTCTCAAGCACCCTCGATGTAAATGGGTCGCTGACGCTCACCTACGGAACACTCAATCAGAACGG
>Ga0255198_1000142_pt1 | contig 15776 bp, 13 predicted proteins | sample Miss_Law_RepC_8h_FD_188421 | JGI IMG/M metagenome (GOLD analysis project Ga0255198, IMG submission 188421) | Freshwater microbial communities from Mississippi River, Louisiana, United States - Miss_Law_RepC_8h | ecosystem: Environmental > Aquatic > Freshwater > River | place: USA: Louisiana...
GGCTTCAATCGCCGCCTCCTGCCCGATGATGCTGGCACAGAGCATGGAGTATTGGTGGATCTTCATCATGGCCTCGATGAGTTCCGCCGGCCCGCAGGCGTAGCCGATGCGGAAGCCGGTCATGGCATAGGCCTTGGAAAAGCCATGCAGGAAGATCGTGCGCTCCACCATGCCCGGCAGCGAGGCGATGCTGACGTGCTCCCCCTCGAAGGTGAGCTCGCTGTAAATCTCATCCGTGATGACCACGAGATTGTGGCGCTGCACGAGCGCCGCGATCTTTTCCAGCTCCGCGCGCGTCATCGTCCCGCCGGTGGGATTGGTCGGGAAGTTGAGCATCAACGCCTTCGTTCGAGGAGTGACCACGCGCTCAATCGCCTCGGCCCGCACCGCAAAGTTGTCCTTCGCCTGGCAGCTCACCGCGACCGGCACCCCGTGGGCCATCGCGATGCTCGGCGAATAGCTCACATAGCACGGCTCGTGGTAGATCACCTCGTCGCCCGGATTCAGCAGCGCACGGAGGGCTAGGTCCAGCGCCTCGCTGACCCCGACCGTGATGAGCACCTGGTTCTTTGGATTGTATTGCACCCCAAAGCGCGGACCCAGGTGTGCGGCGATGACTTCGCGCAGCTTGAGCAGCCCGAGGTTGGAGGTGTAAGTGGTCTTGCCCCGTTCCATCGCGTAGATGGCCGCCTCGCGGATGTGCCACGGGGTGACAAAGTCCGGCTCGCCCACGCCGAGCGAGATCACTTCCTTCTGGCTCTGGACAATATCGAAGAACTCCCGGATGCCCGAGCGGGGTAGCTCGGCGATGGTGTGGGCTATGAACTTTTGAGGTTGAAAAGGAGTCGCCATGTCGTTCGCAGGCGCGAGACTCAAGCGGAAGGCGGGCGCTTTGAAAACACAAAAACCTCGGCCGGGGATCAGCGAGCCCGCTGCGCCCGCCGGGCGGACACCGTCTGAAGCATCTGCCCCACATCCGGAAACTGCGTGAAATCCTGCGGCAGCTCGAAGAGGGCCGACTGCTGCCGCTGCGCCTCCGGCGTGTGCTGCTCCAGGAGATTGTGAACGCTCCGCACCCGCACTGTGACCATGCTGTCATTGAAGACAAACCGGATCTGCGCCGGATGCGGGCCCGCGGTTGGAGCGTGCCAGACCTGGGCCTCGCGCCGCTCGACGTTGGGGTAAACGAGCGTCACCAGCGACTTGTCGTAGGTCACGTTGTTGAGCGTCTCCTTGCCGACGAGCTTCCTTTCCAGCTTCACCAACACCGACATGTCCTCCGCCGCGAGCGGCTGGGTGACGAAGCCCTTGGCCTCCGGGAAAAGCTGATAGGTGAGCCGCGTCGCCGGCAACGTAAGCTGCGTCAACCGCGTGATCCCCATCTGCCGGAAGGGCGCGAACGGCCCTGTGGATTCGATCCGCATCGGCACTGAACTGATGTCCAGTTCCGTGCGCACCCGCCAGTCCACCACATGCAGCGACATGGGCAGGGTGATGACCTCAGCCCGCCCGCCATTCGTGAGGATCAACTCGAACTCCGCGCCCACGGCGATGGCTTTGAAGTCCGCAAACAGCCGGCCCAGTGCCGTGTCGAGATTGAACTGCCGGGGCTGGACGCTGACCGTCGGAACGGGGAGCTGGGCGTTGCCCAGGGGCACGCCAACGGGGAAAGGCGACTTCACGGCCAGCGTCTGATTGCGGGAGGGCGTTGTCGAGCGACCGACAGGTTCACCCCGTTGCGGCCCCGGCTGCGCCCCGGCCGACAAGACCATCAGGCCGAAAGCACAAACCAAGGTGAACGAATGAACTGCTGGCTTCATGTGGCGGGCTGTCTGCTGCTAGTTGCGGAAGCTACCCACTCCCGACGCCCAGCGACCAGCCGAAAGTCACCAACCGCGTCCACTGGCAGGTGGATTTCTTCCCCTTTGACGCCCCCTCGGCCTTCCCGTAGCGTCGCCCCCCTGATTTGACATGTTCGGACTTATCTTCAAAAAAATCTTCGGCTCGAAGAACGAGCGCGAACTGAAGCGCCTCTGGCCGCTGGTGCAACGCATCAACGAGCACGAGACCGCGCTGCAATCCCAGCCCGAGCAGGTGCTGCGCGACAAAACCGCCGCGTGGAAGACCAAGCTCTCCGCCATCAAGGACAACGCCGAGCTGGCGCGCGAGCTGGAGGCCATCCTGCCCGAGGCCTTCGCCGTGGTGAAGAATGCCTGCCGCCGGATGTGCGGCTCCGACGTCACCGTGCGCGAGCACGCCCTGCGCTGGGAGATGGTGCCCTTCGACGTGCAGCTCATCGGCGGCATCGCCCTGCACCGGGGCATGATCGCGGAAATGGCCACCGGCGAAGGCAAGACGCTGGTCGCCACCCTGCCCACCTTCCTCAACGCGCTCTCCGGGCGCGGGGTCCACGTCGTCACGGTGAACGACTACCTGGCCCAGCGCGACAGCGAGTGGATGGGCTCCATCTATCGCTTCCTCGGCCTCACGGTCGGTTGCATCGTCCACGACCAGCCGCCCTCCGTCCGCCGCCAGCAATACGCCTGCGACATCACCTACGGCACCAACGCCGAGTTCGGCTTCGATTACTTGCGCGACAACGGCATGGCGACCACCGCCGCCGATCAGGTGCAGCGCGGTTACTACTTCGCCATCGTGGACGAGGTGGACAGCATCCTGATTGATGAAGCGCGCACGCCGCTCATCATCAGCGGCCCGGCGGTCGTGGCCCGGGACAACCAGGTTTACTCAAATTACAAGCCCGCCATCGAAGGTCTGGTGCGCGCGCAGCAACAGCTTTGCGAACGCTACCTGCGCGAGGCGGAGGAGTTGATCAAGAAACTCCGCCCGGCTGACAATTCCCAGCCACAAGGAGCCGAGGCGTTGGCGAAGGAAATCGGTCTGCTGCTCTACCGCGTGAAGCTCGGCCAGCCGCGCGCGGTCGGCCTGGCCCGCATCCTGGAAGAGCCGGAGAACATCAAGCTGATGAACAAGGCCGAGCTGGACTTGCACCTCGACCAGTCCAAGAAGGATCTTTACGAGCAGAAGGAGGAGCTGTTCTTCGCCATGGAGGAGAAGAGCCACGAGGCGGACTTGACTGAGAAGGGTCGCAAGCACCTTTCCCCCAACGATCCCGATGCCTTCATGATGCCGGACATCATCACGGCCTTTCACGAGATTGACAGCGGCCCCGAGAAGGACGCCCGCAAACGTCTGGAGGCCAAGGCCGCCGTGCAGGCTGCCTTCGAGGCCAAGGCGGAGCGCATCCACGTCATCAGCCAGCTCCTCAAGGCCTACTGCCTTTATGAGAAGGACGTGCAGTATGTCGTCCAGGAGAACAAGGTCATCATCGTGGACGAGAACACGGGCCGCCTGATGACGGGCCGCCGCTGGAGCGATGGCCTGCACCAGGCTGTCGAGGCGAAGGAAAACGCCATCATCGAGGAGGAGACGCAGACCTACGCGACGATCACGATTCAGAATTACTTCCGCCTCTACTTGAAGCTCGCCGGCATGACCGGCACGGCGGAAACCGAGGCGCAGGAGTTCTTCGACATCTACAAGCTCGGCGTGCTCGTCATCCCGACGAACCGGCCTTGCCCCCGCAAGGACCAGAACGACTCCGTTTACAAAACCAAGCGGGAGAAGTTCGAGGCCGTGCTCCGCGAGATTCAGAGCATCCATGCCCAAGGCCGCCCGATTCTGGTCGGCACCGTGGCCGTGGAAACCAGCGAGCATCTCTCCCGCCTACTGAAGCGCGCCGGGCTCATCCACTCGGTGCTGAACGCCAAGTTCCACGAGCAGGAGGCCGAGATCATTACGCGCGCTGGCCAGCGTGGCTCCATCACCATCGCCACCAACATGGCCGGTCGTGGCACGGACATTAAGCTGGGCCCCGGCGTGGCCGAGCTCGGCGGCCTGCACGTGCTGGCCACCGAGCGGCATGAGTCCCGCCGCATTGACCGCCAGTTGCGCGGCCGCTGCGCGCGTCAGGGCGATCCCGGCTCCTCGCACTTCTTCATCGCCTTGGAAGACGACTTGATGCGCCTCTTCGGCTCCGACCGCATTGTGAAGGTCATGGAAAGCGTCGGCCTTGAGGAAGGCCAGGAGCTGGAGCACCCGCTGCTCAACCGTTCCATCCAGACCGCGCAGAAGCGCGTCGAGCAGCACAACTTCCAGGCCCGCAAGCGCACGCTCGAATACGACGACGTGATGAACAAGCAGCGCGAAATCGTTTACGGTTTCCGCAACGAGATCATCCACGGCGACGAGGTGCGCGACCGCCTCATGGACATCATGGAGGAGGTCGTCATCGCCAAGGTGGACGAGTTCACCTCCAACGAGACCGACGCGGAAGCGTGGAACATCCGCGCGCTGGCCGACTGGGTGAACTTGAATTTCCCCATCGGCATGTCCGAGGAAGACATGCTCAAGGTCGCCCAGGCGGGCGGCGAGGTCCCGGTGCCCGGTTCAGCCTTTGACGGCCTAAGCGCCGCACAGTTCGCCCTCTGCCATCACGTGGCCAAGGCCGTGCGCGATGCCTACGATCTGAAGATCCGCTACGAGGACGCCGAGGCGCTCAAGAACGTCGAGCGCTACATCGTCCTGACCGCCATCGACAAGCTCTGGGAGGAGCACCTCTACAACATGGACAGCCTGCGCACGAGCATCGGGCTCCGTGCCCACGGCCAGCGCGATCCGCTGATCGAATACAAGATGGAGGCCTTCAAGCTCTTCGATGAGCTCATGGTCAACATCAAGACCGAGATGTGCCACAACATCTTCCGCAGCGCCTCGAGCATGATGGCGTTTGAGAACTTCCTCCGGAACCTCCCGCAGATTGCCAGCCACGGGGAGCCGGGCCAGCAAGGTGCGGAACCGCCCGTCAAGAGCAAGCCCTCCGACATGGTGAGCGAGGCGACCGAGGCCATGTCCAAGGCCAAGCCCATTCGCACCGGCCCCAAGGTCGGCCGCAACGACCCCTGCCCTTGCGGCAGCGGCAAGAAATACAAGCAGTGCTGCGGCCGGTAAGGCTCGCTGCCCGCGCGCGGTGGTCTCCCGAGACAGCCGCCTTGACATCCCGGACCCAGAAGCGCACCAATGCGCCATGACTCCCGGATGCAACCGTGTCGAACACGCCCAGCGCGGGCTCCTGCCTTGGTTTGGTCCCCGTTCGGGTGACGTGCTGCGGGTGGGCTCCTCGCGACGCGGCTTCCTCCAAACTGGTTTGAAAGGCTTGGCCGGACTTTCGCTTCCGGCCCTGCTGCAAAGCCGGGCGGCAGCCACCGCCGCTGGTCGGCCCACCCGCAAGACAAGCGTCATCCTCTTCTGGCTCTCGGGCGGGCCAAGCCACATTGACATGTGGGATCCCAAACCGGACGCGCCGCGTGAAATTCGCGGCCCCTTCGGCCACATCCCCACCAAGCTCCCCGGCGTGCATGTCTGCGAGCACCTGCCGCTGACCGCGAAGCTGATGGACAAGCTGACCATCCTGCGTTCGGTGGATTGCAGCAGCAGCAACCATACTCCCATCACGATGCAGGCCGGCAATCCCCTCGCCAAGCGCACCAACGATGGCGAGGACGGCGGCGGCTATCCCTCCATGGGTTCCGTGGCCGCCAAGTTCCGTGGTCCCAATACCCCCGGTATGCCAGCCTTCATCGGCCTGGCGGATTCATGGAAGTCCGATGTCTGGGGTGCCGGGCAGTTGGGCAACGGTTTTGATCCCGTCAACGGCAAGGAACTCGCCGGCAGCCTGACCCTGCCCGAGGGCTTGACCGTGGATCGCCTCGGCGACCGCCACACCTTGCAGGAGAATCTGGACCGGCTGAAGCGTTCGCTCGACGAAAGCCCGGCCGTGGCCGCCGCAGACCGCTACACCCAGCAGGCGTTCGATGTGCTGACGTCCGGGCGGGCTCAACGGGCCTTCAATTTGGATGAAGAATCCGCCGCCGTGCGTGCGGCCTATGGCAGCACCAGCATGGGCGAGAAAGCGTTGCTCGCCCGCCGGCTGGTCGAGGCCGGCGTCACCTTCGTGCTGGTGAGCGGAGCCTGGGGATACTTCGATCACCACGGCGACGAAGTTCGCTGGGGTGGCATTGAGAAGGGCCTCCGGCCGCTCCTGCCCCGCGTGGACCAGACCTTGCACGCCATCGTCACCGACTTGGAGAGCCGCGGACTGCTGGACAGCACCTTGATCCTCATGATGGGAGAGTTCGGCCGCGCCCCGGTGATCAACAAGAACGCCGGCCGCGATCACTGGACCCGGGTGATGTCCATGGTGATGGCCGGCGGCGGGTTGAAGCACGGACAAGTGATCGGCAGCACGGACAGCCGGGGTTCAGACATCGCCACCCGCCCAATTGGTCCTTCTGACCTCGCCGCCACCGTGTTCCACCATCTCGGCATCGATCCGGGCACGCACTGGATTGACCGCCAAGGCCGCCCCGTGCCCATCGTCACCCAAGGTGGCAGCCCCATCTCGGAACTGATCTAAACTCAGCGCGGCAACAGAGCGGCATAAGCGATCCGCCGTGATGGTGAAGAACCGAATCGTTGCCTGACTGCCTGGTCAGGGTGTTGCCAGCTCACTGGTAAATCCGCTCTTCGCGCGGCAGATCATCCACCCGCCAGCCGCCCGGCCAGAGCCGAATGACGCGCTTCGGACGGAAACCTTCGATCAGCAGTTCGGATTTGAACTTCACCTGCAATCCGCTGCTCCCGGGAGCGGCGGGAACTTCCTTGGATTCAAGCAAGGTGCCCCGCTTGCGATCGTTGATTTGGTCCCACGTGCGAAGATTGTCCTCGGCGGTCGCGGCGGTGACCACGTCGTTGGTCGTCTGAGTTACGCGGAACAACTCCTTGAGCTTGGGATCAAAGGCGCTGAAGAGCGTGACCGTCACGATGGCCTGCTGATTATCCACCGCATCAATCCACCCGGCGAACCCACGCTCCCGTAGGTTCTGCTTGTGAAGCTCCTGCTGTTGCGCCGTGGCCAGCGCGCGGCTCTCGGCATCCAGCCAGATGTCCTTGCACCGCCCCGGCCCCTTGAGCGTGGCGTAGGTGAGGTTGATGAACACGGACTGCCCCACCGCGAGATCGGTAATGCTGCCGAACCCGCGCCCCTTCCACACCCGCGTGCCGGGCACGAGTTGAAAGAGTGTGACCTTCGCATCGGCCTTGCCTGCCGTGATGCCGGTGACGGTCAGAACGTTCTTTTCCAAGTCCACCGCGTCCACACGCCACGCGCGCTGAATCCGCGCCAGATGGCTGAAATCGTCCTCCAGTCTGAAGGCGAGGTTGTAGGCAGCCTCAATGCTCAGGCGCTCATACCTGGGCACCTGAGTCTTAGCTGCGGCGCGCTTACTCTTGGCATCCTTCTGCTCCTTCGGCTCGGACGGCGTCTGATAGAACCATCCATGCAGGTGCGTGCCGATGGGAATGTCCCTCAGTTCCGCCGATGCCCCGTGGTAGCTCAACGAACCAAAGGGCAGCAGTGTGAAGGGGAGCGGCAGGTCCCAATCGCCGCGCTTTTGCGCATCCGTGCGGTCAGGGCGCAGAACGCCGGTGCGGTTGACGTGGTCGAGGGCGATCAGCTCCCCGCCGATGTAGTGCGCCGAGCCTTCCGGCGGAAACTCACCCGGCTTTAGCTGGAACGGGGCCTCGGCCGAAAAGAGCGATGGCGCGAAAGTCCAAACCGCGAGCAGGACGACAGAGCGTGAAGGTAGTTTCATGACGGTAAAGGTGGCGGGAACAAACCAAACTTCACCTCCGCCTCCCGCACGCGCAAGCGCCGTGAATGGTTGAGGTCAAGTGCCGCGACGGTTGCACGGCCCGCGGGAGTCAGGCCGATGAGTGTTGTCCTGCGCCAGGCAAAGTGTGCCGCCCAAGAATGAGTGCGCGGGTGATAGAGCGGGACCACCTGCCCTGACTCAGGGTCCGGGGCGATGAGCCGGTCTGATTTGTGCAGATTGCAGCTCGGGCAGGCGAGCGCCAGATTTCCAGCCGTGGTCACACCAGCCTTGGCGAGCGGCCGGATGTGTTCGATGTGGAAGCTGGCTCCCTGAAGCGACTGGCTCATGCGGCAATACTCGCATCGGCCTCCTGCCCGCGCCCGCACCGTCGCAACGAGGTCGGCCGGCAGGTTCATTCCGGCGGGCGCCCGAGCAATTGCAACGCCTGCGCGCGGAGGAGAGAAATCTCCTCGCTCAAGGCGGCCAGCGCGGCCAGTTCCTCCCGTTCGGCGGGCAGCAACAAGCCTTCCGTGTTCCGGTCCATCAGGCTTTGCAAGTGCCGGTCGGTTTGCGGCGGGAGGCGAAAGGCTCCGATGGTTTCAACCCACGCGGCGGGAGCCTGGACGGTTGCGATCATGGCGGAAAGGTGTGGGTTGGCTGAGGATTGTCAATTCTCCCGCCCGGCCATCACACCACTTCCGACACCGGCCCGAGACTGTCGGCGAACTTTTCCGTGTTTACCTCCATCTTGTGCAACATGGTGAGAAGCAGGTTCGTGAGGCGGGCGTTGCTGTTGACTGGGCGGCTACAGACGGCGTAGTGGCCGGCGGCGTTGGCGAGGTCGTATTGCTGAAGCTTCGGCAGGTTGTAGTCGATGTGCTGGCCGTGCTTGAGGCCGAGGGACTTGCCGCCCGCGAGAATGGTCGGGAGGTTGGCGTTGCCGTGGCTGTGGCCGTAGGCCATGCCGCTGCCAAAGAGAACCATGGTGCGGTCGAGCAAGTTTTCCTCGCCGTCCTTCACCGCCTGCAACTGATCGAGGAAATAGGTAAACTGCTCGGTGATGAAGGCGTCGCTCCGGCTGAGGCGGGCCATCTGCTCCGGGTCGCCGTTGTGGTGGGACAACTCGTGGCGCGTCTGCGGAATGCCGATTTCGGGAATCGCCAAGCCATGGCTCTCGCTGCCGCTCATGTAGGTGATGACGCGCGTCATGTCCGTGCGCAGTGCCAGCACCATGAGGTCATACATGGTGCGGTAATAGTCGCCCGCCTCGGTTTTGGAGACGTTGCGGGTGAGATTGGCGGCGGTCTTTCCGTCCACGACGGGTTTCGGGATGTTGAGCCAGGAATCCAGCCGCTCCGTGCGGACTTCCACCTCGCGGACAGCGGTCAGGTATTCATCAAGCTTCATGCGGTCTTCGCCGCCGATGCCGCGCCGGAGCTGCTTGGCGTCTTCCAGCACCAGATCCAGCACGCTGTGGCGACGGTTCAGCCGGCGGCGTTGCACATCCACTCCACCCGGCTCGGCCCCGAACAGGCGGGTGAAGACCGCCTTGGGATTATCCTCGGCTGGCAGCGGCACGCCGTCGCGTGACCAGGCGAGCGTGGTGGTGCCGCGTGAGATGGACAGCTCCAACGAACTGAAGCGCGTGAGCGGCGCGGTGACCTCCGCCATGAGCTGGTCGGCGGAAACGGTGTTGCGGAATGCGCCGCCCTCCTGGCTGACCTTCGCGGCCGTGAGCCAGACCTTCTGGCACTCGTGCGCCTGCCCGATGCCGTTGGGATGGTGCAGGCCGCTGATCGGCGTGATGTTTTCCCGGTGTTTCTCCAGCGACTTGAGCGGCGTGCTCAGCTCATAGTCGCGCCCGGCCTTCGTAATCTGCCACGTGAGCACGTTCACGCCGTTGGGAATGTAGATGAAAACACTGCGGCGCGGCTTGGCGGCGATGGCCGCAGCCCGAAGCGGGCTCATGCAATCCAGCAACGGCAGGGCGATGGTCGCCCCGAGACCGCGCAGCATGTGACGGCGGCTGAGAAGCCATTTTTGCGAGAGAACATTGCTCATAGTTTGAAAATGGGCCGTTCAGCGTTTCTGAAAAAGCTCGGACGACACGAGCGTTTCGACGATTGCGACGAGCCGATAGTCAGCCGCTTTGCTTTGCTTCGCAAGGCCGGCTAGCGCGTCGCGATCATCCACCGTCATCACCCGGCGCAGGGCGAAAATGGCCAGCTTCTCGATGAAGGCGGCGTTGAACTTGTCGAGATCCTCAACGAGGAGCTTACGGAACTCCGCTGCCCCGGTGAACTTGCGCCCGTCGATCAACTCGCCACTGGCGTCCACCTTCGGATTCGCACCTGCTCCGTCACCGACGATCTCCTCCGTGCGCCAGCGGCCGATCGCATCGTAGTTATCGAAGGCGAGTCCCAGCGGATCGATCTTCGCATGGCAGGCCGCGCAATTCTCGTTGCGCTTGTGGGCGTCGAGTTTGTTGCGGAGCGTCGCCTTCGGCTGCGTGGCCGGGGTGGGCTCGATGGCGGGGACATTCGCGGGCGGTGGCGGCGGCGACTTGCCAAGGATGGATTCCATCACCCACTTGCCACGATGCACCGGGCGATGCCGCGTGCCATCGGAAGTCAGGCTCAAAATCGCCGCGTGCGTCAGCAGGCCGCCGCGATGATCCTCAGGTCGCAGCGACACGCGCTGGAACTGATCTCCGGCGACTTCCGGCAGCTTGTAGTGATCTGCCAGGCGGGCGTTGAGCATCGTCCAGTTCGAGTCGAGGAACTCGCGGAGGCTGAGGTTCTTGTGCAGGACCTCGCGGAAAAACGCCGTGGTCTCGCCGATCATGCACTTTTCCAGATACGCGTCGTAATCGGGGTAAAGCTTCTTGTCCGGCGGGAACATCCCCACGCTGCGCAGTTGCAGCCAGTCGCGCGGGAAGGCCTCGGCAAACCGCGCGGCCTTCGGGTCGCGCAGCATCCGCTGCACCTGGGCACGCAGCTCGCCCGGCTCGTGCAGCTTTCCGCCGCGCGCCGCCGCGAACAACGCCTCGTCCGGCATCGTGCTCCACAGGAAATACGACAACCGCGAAGCGAGTTCCCACTGCGTAAGGCGGACATTCTTGTCCGCCGTTAAACCCTGCTTGGCCGGCTGGCCGGGGACAGGAGTGTCCCCGCCACGTCCCTCGACCAGGTAGAGAAAATCCTTCGCACACAGCACCGCCTGACACGCCGCCTTCATCGCGGACTCAAGCCCCTCCCCGCTCTTGACCTCGCTCTCCACCAGCTTCACCAGGCGGTCCACCTCCTCCGTCGAGACCGGGCGACGGAACGCCCGCTCCGCCAGCTTCGTGAGTTTCTCTCGCGCCCCGCCCAGTTCGGCCGGCAGGTATTCGCGCTGCGCGAAGGTCGGCCCTTCCTCGGCGATGGGACCGGACCATTCCAGCCAGTCCACGATCAGAAAGGGATAAAGCGGTTCGCCCGCCTCGTCCGTGAGCTTCATCTGCCACGGGAGCCGTCCGTCCTTGGTGCTGAAGAAGGCGCGGTTTCCCGCGCGCCCGGAACGGGGGAGATTGGAAGGCCCCGGGGTTTCGTTGCCGAAGCGGACGTTGACGTTGCCCGCCGGCAGGTGCGTGGTGAACTCCACGATGATCGGCTTGTCCTCCGGCGCAACCACGTCCTGCTCATGCAGCATCCGGTCCAGGTTCACCGCATAAACTGCCAGGTGCGGCGCACGGCCGTTCTTCGGCTTCAATCCACTCAACTGCACCCGCATCCGGTAAAGCCCCGCCACGGGGATGTTACCCGGACTGGCACGGGTGAGATCATGGCCCGGCCACATCTCCACGCGCACCTTGTCCGCCAGCCCTTGCGCTTCCAGCTCCGCCTGATTGCTCACACCGCGCAGATCAATGCCCTTCAGGCGCTTGCCAAAGGTCTTGGGCAGAGCCGCCTTTCTCCCCTTCTCGACCACCGCCTCCGGGAACGCCTCCGCCAGCACGGTGTCCGCGGCGGCAAGATATTTCTCCACATGCGACGGCGACACGGACAGCACCGAGCCGATGCGCCCGAATCCGTTCCACGTGTCATCCTCGGACAACCCCGTGGGATCGGCGTAGTCGAACGTGACGCCTAGCAGATCACGAATGGTGTGGGCGTATTCCTCACGGGTGAGTTTGTGGAAGGAAACCCGTTCCCGCTTGGCGAGGCGCGCGGCTTCCCCCTCCTTCAACCGGGCCGCCAGCCACTCCACCACCTTCGCCGCCTCGGCCGCCGCCGGCTTGGGTTCCGCCTTGGGCGGCATTTCGCCGGAGCTGATGCGGTCCATCACCTCCGCCCACTTCGCCGCGGAACCGCCTTGCAGAAAATCCCGGGACAAGTTGTCCACGCGGAATTCGCCCTTCTGCTTCTTCGCGTCGTGGCAGCGGTTGCAATGCTGCTCCAGGAAGGGCTGGACCGCTTGGGCGAAATCCCCGGTGGCCGCCATCGCACCGCCGACCAGCGCGGCATTCGTTAGCGCCACCAACAGGTTCAGCAATGACTTCCCTGAGCCGCCCAGCCAGCCGCACGGTTTGTTGTTCGACATGGAATCCTTCCGAATCACGCGCTACAGACGCCGCCGGGGCGAGGGTCTTCAAAGCCGATGTGAATCACGTTCCCAAGGACGCTGTTTTCCCATCTCAAAGCTTGACTCGAACACCTTGCCTTCCGTATGAACTATCACGCTTTGCCAATGAGATTCCCGGGGAAAATTGTAACCGCACTTCCGCACGTAGCCGCATTCCCCGTAGGAGACGAGGTGACGAGTCTCCAATTGGTTCCCCTCATTCCGTGCCCGTCCCCCGTGCCGGCGATTTGCAATCGCCGTCCAGACGCCACGGTTTCCCCGTCCCGCTGCTTGGTTTTCAGAACCGCAAGGCGGCGGTTACAAACCGCCGGCACACGAATTCATCCTGCCGCCTCGGTTTCCGCCCATCGGACCAACACTGCCCGTCCTGTCAGCCAAGTTTCCGTCTTCCGGAACGACCCTGTCCGTCTCAACGCCTCGGTTTCCGCTCGCCGGAAGGGTGCCGTCCTGACGGAAAATGCCTTCCTGACACGTTGGATGGCCACTTTCCGACCGGAAAGTGCCTTCTTGAAGCCCGGAACCCTGCTTTTCGACCGGACGCCCCCTATCCGACACGCCCAAACCCGTCTGCCAGCTCCGCCGACCCCCATTTTGCCCGACAAAACCACCCCGTCCGACCAGTTTTGCCCTACATTTCCAGCGCAACCCACACAAACACAGCCATTTAGCCACAAAGCGGCAAAAGAAGCACAAAAGCTGGACTGAACACCGCCCCCATTCCCCATCACCTATTCCCTATCCACCAGATCCAAGACCCTAAACCCCAGACCCCAGACCCGATATGCCCTCCCGTCGCCTCCCCAACTCCATGCCCGCCGTCATCCGCACGCTCAAAGCCGCGCGTGATGCTTGGAAGAACACCCCGGTCGCCGCTGACCGCGCCATCAGTGCCGAGCACTGGGCCAGGCTCGACGACACGGACGATGAGAGTTTTCTCAACCAGCTCCTCAAGGAAGCCAGCGACGTGGACCTCGCCCTCGCCGCGCAGGCTCCCTTGAGCAGCCAGTTCAGCCAGGTGTATGCGCGCCTCCTCTTCGTCAGCCACTTCCATCAGGTGCTCGACATGGGCATCGCGCGCGGTGCGTTTGCCGCCGGAGCGCGCGGTTACTACGGGCGCGACATCGGCTCCACCACCATCCCCGACCTCTCGAACCAAGTCGCCGTCATGGAAGCCGCCGAAGCCGTCGTCACCGGCGAGGCCGCCCGCGACACCGCCGAAGACACCGCCTATGTGCCCATGGCTCTGCCCAGCGCGGCGGAAGTGGCGACTCTCCGCACGCAATTCCTCACCCTGCGCAACCAGCGCGAGCAGGCCGTGGTCAAGACCGACCGCGAACGCGAGGAGCTCATGGCCCTCTATGCCGAGGCGCAAGCCCTGGCCGTGGACATCTGTGACACGGTCGAATTCTTCTACCGTAAGGACCCCGACGCCGGCAGCCGCCGCACCAAGTGCGAACGCTGGGGCGTGGTCTATCACTTCGAGCCCGGCGAGCAACCGGCTCCGGCTCCTAATCCTAATCCTGATCCGGCTCCTAATCCCGCACCCGCACCGAATCCGTGAACCGCGTTGACGCGCTTTCCAAGCTACCGCACCTTCCGTCCATGGGAAAAGTCATCGTCAAACTCAAGCTCACCAATCAGGGCGACCTCGTTCTGACCAAGCGCAAGCTCTCCAAGGCCAAGCCCCGCACGGTGGAAGTCGAAGCCCTCGTGGACACCGGCGCAACCCGCCTCTACCTCAAGCCCAGCGTCATCAAAGCGCTCGGCCTGGAGAAGGTGGATGAAATCATCTCCCAGACTACCAACGGACCGAAGCAGCGCTCCGTTTACGAGCCCGTGCGGTTGGACTTGCAAGGTCGCTACGGCAACTTCGATGTCGTGGACATTGGCGAGAACGTGCCGAACCTGCTGGGCCAAATTCCCCTCGAATACCTCGACTTCGTGGTGGACTCCAAGAACCAAAAGCTCATCCCCAACCCCGAGCACGGCGACAAGCAGATGAGCGAGGAATACAGCGAACGATGAATGCCATTGACCGCAAAGACCCCGCCGCCGGCAGCCGCCGCACCAAGTGCGAACGCTGGGGCGTGGTCTATCACTTCGAGCCCGGTGAGCAACCGGCTCCTGCTCCTAATCCTAATCCCGATCCGGCTCCTAATCCCGCACCCAATCCGTGCCTTGGCACGCCCGCTGAACCAATCAGAACAATCAGTCGTGACTCCCGCGTCGGCCATGAACTCAGTAGCCACTGACGTGAGAAAGCAGATTCATTGGATACATCATCTAGTCTGCTTCCTTCCTTCGGCGCGTCTCCACCTAAACCTAGTAGGGCCGACCTGCTGGCCGGCCGAAATTCGAGGTGCGAGCGGGCCGATGCCGCGCATCGCGCTCTCTCTCCGCCTTCGCCCTACGCCGGAGGGGAGATGAGGCAAGCTCTGAGAAACCAAAGACTCCATAAACGAATGAAGCCAATGATCTTACACAAATGTCCGACGTGCCGTGAATTGACCGCGCATGAAACAGTGGGCATCCAGCAGGACCTCAACGGGACCGAATACCAAACCGTTACGTGCTTGAAGCCAGACTGCCGCACCAGCACCAAGATTTACGTTGATGCAACGGGTAAAGACCACTGTGCCACTGCTGAATAGCCTGAGGACCCGGCGGCCCAACAACGAAAACCCGGAATTCCTGATACCCACATGAACACAGAAAAGCTGATCCACCTCCAACTCGTCATTCTGCACCTACTCGATGCCAAGGTTACAGACATAACACATAACGACGTGACCACAGCTTGGGAAAGGAGTGAAGTGATTCCGTTGCTTCGAAAGCACTATTCTTCCAACGAGAAATTTCAACATTTCGACCAAACTTACGAACCTGATTGTCTGGAAGGGGATCTCGGAAACTACATCGGTGCCTTTCAGTCTCGTTGCTCAAAAAACGAACTTCACCACAGCGGACTCTGCTTGATTGCCGGCGCTATCTCTTTCGCTCTGCTAACTTCAAAACTGAATTGAAGCGAAACGCCAGCACCAGCCGTTGGCGCGTGATCAAATCCACATGATGGCAAAGTATTTCATCACCGCTCTGGCTCTTGCGGGACTCCTCTGGGTGCCGCACCATGCGCAAGGTCAAACCTCCTTTTTGCCGGGTCTTTACGTAACAGACCACCAGCAAGATGCGATTACACACATCAGTTCGAACGGGATTGCAACACGAGCGTTCTCCGTCATCAACGGGCCAATTTCGCTGGCGTTCAAAGACGCATCGACGCTCTACGTCGGCGGTTTCGGTGGTCCACCCTGGCCGAACTCGTTTGGTGCTGTGAGTGTTTACGGGCCAGCGGGCACGATTCTCAGCAACTACAACCGAGTTCCTACCTCTGGGGGCTTTGCCAACGGAACATGGCCATCT